>Ga0209048_10003090_pt1 | contig 16319 bp, 12 predicted proteins | sample FrelakmetCRP12CR_FD_187146 | JGI IMG/M metagenome (GOLD analysis project Ga0209048, IMG submission 187146) | Freshwater lake sediment microbial communities from the University of Notre Dame, USA, for methane emissions studies - CRP12 CR (SPAdes)... | ecosystem: Environmental > Aquatic >... | reverse complement strand
AGCTCACAGGTCACCTCCCGGTGGCGCTGATCGAGCGCTTCGCAGTAGTTGGTGTACTTGCAGAGCCGCACCGCATCCCCCCGGCCCGTCCGCACTTTCACAAACCAATCGGGATCGGCAAGCGCCTGGCGCGCGAACCCGACGATGTCGCCCGCCCCCTCGGCCAGTGCGGACTCCGCCTGTTGAAAATTGTGAATCCCCCCCGTCACGATGATGGGTGTCCGGTGGCCCGCCGCCCGCACTTGGGCGCGAATGCGCGAAGAGGCCGCGAGATTGCGCCCATATGGGCCCGCCGCATCGGAGTAGTAGCTCGGCATGCACTCATAGCCGCTCGGCCCGGTATAGGGATAGGCCGCCTCGCCCACCTTCGGCTGCCGCGCATCGTCGAATTTGCCGCCGCGCGACAGGGAAATAAAATCCGCCCCGCGCGCCGCCAGCGCCCCGGCAAAGAATTCCGCGTCGGACACGGTCGAGCCGCCGGCAATGCATTCATCCGCCAGCATGCGCGCGCCGACCACGAAATTGCCACCAGTCGCGACGCGCGCAGCCGCCAATACTTCGAGCGGCAGGCGCACCCGATGCTCGCGTGCGCCCCCGTAACCGTCGGTTCGGGTATTGGTCGCCGACAGGAACGAGGCCATCGTATAGGCGTGCGCGTAATGCAGCTCGACGCCGTCAAAGCCCGCCTCGCGAGCGCGGGCCGCGGCCTGGGCAAAGAGTTCGGGCAGCGCCTGGGGCAAGGCCGCAATGTGCGCAAGCTCGGTGTCGGTGACGCGCTCGCGGGCGCCCATCCGCAGCGCCTCGAGTTCGCGCGCGCCGAGCACGTTCGCAAGCTCGTTCGAATCGAGCGCTGCGAGCCGCGCGCGCACTTGGGCATCGGTCGCGTCCGGCATATCGAGCGCCCGCCGATGCTGTGGGGTGATCGCCAGAAAACGCTCGAAGTATTTCTGCGCTTCGGGGCGCCGGCGAATGGACAGGAAATCGATGAGCTGAATAAAAAGACGCGTCTCGCCGGCGCTTGCCCGCCGCACGGTCTCGACTAGTTTACTGAGCCCGGCGATGAATCTTGCCTCGCCGATCCGCAGCAAGGGTCCGCTCGCCACATCGCGAATGCCCGTGGCCTCGACCACAATGGCGCCGGGGCGCCCGCGCGCGAAGCGTTCGTACCAGGCAAGCACACTGGGTGTGACCAAACCGTCCTCGCTCGCCCGCCAGGGAACCATGGCGGGAACCCAGGTGCGCTGGCTCAATTGGAGTCCGCCGACTCGCACCGGCGCGAACAGCCGCGAGCGTTCGGCCTCGGCGGCGCCGGGCCACCGGCCCGGCTGCGCGTCGTGACGAATGCGCTCAGGCGGTCTCCACATGCTCATGACATGCCTCCGGTGCGAGAATCAGCCATCCGGCAGCACGGCGGTCGCTTCGATTTCGACCTTCGCGTCCGCCTCGATGAGCGAGGACACCTCGACCACGGACATCGCCGGATAGTGCCGTCCCATGACGGCGCGATAGGCTGCGCCGATCGCCGGCAATTCATCGAGATAGTCACGGCGGCTGGTCAGGTACCACGTCAGGCGGACGATGTGCTCCGGCCGCCCGCCGGCTTCCGCCAAGACGCGGATCACGTTCTCCAATGCGGCGCGCACCTGCGACGCAAGATCTGAGTGCGCAAACTTCTGCCGGGCATCCCACCCGATCTGGCCGGCGATGAACACCTGGGTCCCGCGCGCCGCGATTCCGTTCGAATACCCCTTGGGCCGCGCCCATTCCGCCGGCTGCAGTATTTTGTGCATCAACGCAAGACCTCTCGTCCAATGATGAGTTTTTGCACCTCGGTGGCGCCCTCGTAGATCCGCAGGCTGCGAATCTCGCGATACAGCCGCTCCACCGTCTGGCCGCGCTCCACGCCCCGGCCGCCGAACATTTGCAGCGCGCGATCGACGACGATCTGTGCGGACTCGGTGGCCGTCATTTTGGCCATTGCTGCCGCCAGCGTCACCGGCTGCCCGGTATCGCGCAGCCAGGCCGCGCGATAGGTCAAGAGCGCGGCGGCATCGATCGCGGTCGCCATATCCGCCAATGCCGCCTGCGTCAGCTGAAAATCCGCCAGCACCTTGCCGAACATCCGGCGCCCGCGTGCGTGGGCCAAAGCTTCGTCGAAGGCGCGGCGCGCGAAGCCCGTCGCCGCCGCCGCGACCGAGGCTCGAAACACATCGAGCGTGCGCATCGCGATCTTGAAGCCCTCGCCCTCCGCTCCAATCAGACGGCTCGCGGGAATTCGGCAGCGCTTGAAGGCCAGCTCCGCGAGCGGATGCGGCGCGTTGACTTCGATGCGCCGCTCGATGCAAAGCCCCGCATCGCAGGCCTCGACCACGAAGGCGCTGATGCCCTCAGCCCCGGTGGTCCCGTCGGCACGCACTTGACCCGGCGCGGTGCGCGCAAAGACGCAATAGAAATCCGCGATCCCGCCATTCGAGATCCACGTCTTCGCGCCCTCGATCACGTAGTGATCCCCCTCGCGCTCGGCGCGGCAGGCCATCGCCGCGACATCCGATCCGGCCTGCGGCTCGGACAGCGCGAAGGCGGCAATCGCCTCTCCCCGCGCGATCAGCGGCAGGTATTGCGCCTGCAAAAATGCGCTGCCGGCGAGCGAGATCGCGCCGCTCCCGAGCCCCTGCATCGCGAACGTGAAATCGGCCAGGCCGTCGTAATAGGCGAGCGTCTCGCGAATGAGGCAAATGGCCCGCGCGTCAAAGTCGGGCAGCGCGCCCCCGAATTCCTGACGCACGCAGTAGCGGCTGAATCCGGCGACGCCCAATTGCGCGACCAGGTCCCGGCATCGGCCATCGACCGCCTCCTGCGCATCGTCGTGACGAGAGGCCTCGAGCGCACCGGCGGCCCACGTGTTCACCCGGACCGCCAACGATCGATGCGCCGCCTCGAAGAAGGGCAGCGCCAGCAGCTCATCGTGAAATCGGGCTTCCACCTTCATCGGCCGACGAACTTCGGTTTGCCGCGCGCCGCATAGGCTTCGAACGCACGCTTGAAATCTTCCCCCTGCATGCAGATCGCCTGAGCCTGAGCTTCCGCTTCGAGCGCTTGATCGACGCTCATGCTCCATTCCTGGTTGAGCATATTCTTGGTCATCGCGTGCGCAAAGGTGGGGCCGGCGGCGCACTCAACGGCGAGCGCCTCGGCCGCCGCAAGCAGCTCTCCCCGTGCATGCAACCGGCTATAGAATCCCCAGGCCAGTCCTTCCTCGGCCGTCATCGCGCGGCCCGTGATCAGTAATTCGGCGGCCCGGCCTTGACCGATCAGCCGCGGCAGGATGGCACATGCGCCCATGTCGCAGCCGGCGAGCCCGACGCGAGTGAACAAAAACGCGGTGCGCGCCGCTTCCGTTCCCAAGCGGATGTCGGAGGCCATGGCGAGAATCGCTCCGGCGCCGGCGCACACGCCGTCGACCGCAGCGATGACGATCTGCGGGCAGGATCGAATCGCGCGCACCAGATCGCCGGTCATGCGCGTGAAATCCAAGAGTTCCGGCATCGCCATTTTGGTCAGCGGCCCGATGATGTCGTGCACGTCTCCGCCCGAGCAGAAGTTCCCCCCCGCTCCGGAGAGAACGACGGCGCGCACCTCGCGTTCGTACGCCAGCGCGCGAAACAGGTCGCGCAATTCGGCGTACGAGGCGAACGTGAGCGGATTCTTGCGCTCGGGTCGATTGAGCTCGATGAACCCGACGCGCTCGGCCACACGCCAGCGAAAATGAACGGCCGCATGAGTCGAGAGCGTTGGCGTGGGCATGGATCCTCCTGTCATTGGCTACATCACCTCGCCGCCGGCGACCGCGATACTCTGACCGGTAATCGCTTCGGCCCCCGGAAGACAAAGCCACGCGACCGCATTGGCCACTTCGGCCGGTTGCACCAGGCGGCCCTGCGGATTGGCCTTGGTGAGCGCTGCGCGCGCTTCCTCGGCACTTCGGCCCGTGGTGTGCTCGATGTTGGCGATCGATTCGCGGACGAGATCGGTGTCGGTGTACCCGGGACATACGGCATTTACCGTGATGTTTCTCTGCGCGACTTCGAGCGCGAGCGCCCGAGTGAGCCCGATGACGCCGTGCTTCGCCGCGCAGTAAGCGGCCACATAGGGATAGCCACGAACGCCGGCGGTGCTTGCCACATTGACGATGCGGCCGAAATTGCGTTCGAGCATGCCGGGCAGCGCCACGCGAATGCCGTAATAGGTTCCGGTGAGATTGACCGCGAGCATGGTGTGCCAAAGTTCCTCGGGCGCCCGCCGCGTGGGGGAGCTTTGCGCACGGCCGGCATTGTTGATCAGCACGTCGATCGGACCGAAGGCGAGGGCCGCCTGCTCGAACGCCCGTCGCGTCGCTTGCAAATCGGTGATATCCGCGCAAGCCGTCTGGGCCGAGCCGCCGAGCTCGGCAGCCACCCGATCCAATTGGCTTTGCGTGCGCGACAGCAGCGTCACCCTCGCTCCCTCCGCGACCAGCCGCGCGGCGATCGCCGCGCCGATGCCGCGGCCGGCGCCGGTCACCAGCGCATGACGGCCTTGCAGCGGCGCACCCATCAGGGGGCGCCCAGCGCGTGCGCGGCGCGCTCGAGGTTGTGCTCCAACTGGCTCTTGCCGGCGAGGTACGGAAGCGGCCACCACTGCGAGGCGTAGCGTTGGTTCGCGGCGGCGTGCAAGGTCCACGCCGGGTCCGCGAGATGCGGCCGGGCGATGGCGCAAAGATCCGCCCGGCCCGCCCCGACGATGGTATTGACGTGATCGGGTTCAAAAATATTGCCCACCGCGATGGTGGGGATGCCGACCACATTGCGGATCATGTCCGCATACGGCGTCTGCCACATCCTGCCGTACACGGGCTGCTGATCCGCCACGGTCTGCCCGGTCGAGACGCTGAGCACCGTGACGCCGGCTTCCTTGAAAGCCTTCGCGATCGCGATGAGATCGGTTTCCTCCAATCCCCCTGGCGCCCAATCCGTCGCGGATATGCGCACCGACAAGGGCTTGCCGGCGGGCCACGCCGCGCGCACCGCCCGCAGCACCTCGAGGGGGTATCGCAGGCGGTTCGCGACCGGTCCGCCGTAGTCGTCGCGGCGCCGATTGGTGAGCGGCGAGAGAAAACTCGCGAGCAGGTAGCCGTGCGCCATGTGCAGTTCGAGCATGTCGAACCCGGCCTCGGCGCCGAACTGCGCGGCGCGCACGAAATCCGCCGAGATTCGCGCAAAGTCCGACTCGCTCATCGCACGCGGCGTCTGACTGAGGCCGGCAAGGTACGGCACGGCGGACGCGGATATCAGCGGCCAGTTGCCGGCAGACAGCGGATGGTCCATCTTGTGCCACCCGAGCTGCGTGGAACCCTTGCGCCCGGCGTGGCCGAGTTGCAGGGCGATCTTTGCGGGCGAGTGACGGTGCACGAAGTCGACGATTCGCTTCCAGCCGTCCCGCTGCGCCTCGTTCCAGAGCCCGGTGCAGCCCGGCGTGATCCGTGCATCGGCAGAAACGCAGGTCATTTCCGTGACGATCAACCCGGCACCGCCCGTCGCGCGCGCGCCGTAATGCATCAGGTGCCAGTCGTCCGGCAACCCATCCTTGGCCGAGTACTGCGCCATGGGGGAGACGACGACTCGGTTGACGAGTTCCATCGATTCCAATCGCAGCGGCAGGAACATCGGCGGACGCGGCTCGGTAAGCCCGTTGCGCCGCGCGAGATCCCGCTCCACCGTATCCACATAGCGCGGATCTCGCAGCTGCAGATTGGCGTGACCGATGCGCTGGCTCGCGGTGAGCAGGCTATAGGCGAACTGCTGCGGCTCGAGATGCGTATACCGCGCGACGTTTTCGAACCATTCCATACGGTTGCGCGCAGCGCTCTGCAGTTTGAGCGCCTCGAGGTTGCGTTCCGCCCGATAGCGCTCGAGGCCCGCACCGACATCGACGGCGGTAGCCACTTGCGCCACCAGCGACATGGCATCTTCCATAGCGAGCTTGGTGCCCGAACCGATGCTGAAATGCGCGGTGTGCGCCGCATCGCCGATGAGCACCAGATTCCGATGATGCCAGCGCTCGCAAAGAACGCGGTTGAAGTTGAGCCAAGCCGAACCCCGCAGATGCCGCGCATTGCTCATCAGAGGACGGCCGCCCAAGTATTTGCCGAACAATTGCTGGCAAAACTCGATGGATTGCTGCGCGGTGAAGCGATCGAGGCCATGAGCCTTCCAGGTCTCCTCGCGCGTTTCGACGATCACCGTCGAGAGATCGGCACTGAATTGATAGGCGTGTATCTGGAACCAGCCGTGCTCGGTGCTTTCGAAGGCAAACGTGAAGGCCGGGAACTTCTGTTCGGTGCCGAGCCAGATGAAGCGGCACTTGCGAACGTCGATGTGCGGCTTGAAGACATCCGCGCACCGGCCGCGCTGCACGCTGTTGACGCCGTCGGCCGCGACGATCAGATCCGCATCGGAAAACTCCGCCTTCGAATCGATCTCGTGCTGAAAGAACTGCTCGACGCCGAGCGTGGCGGCTCGCTCCTGAAAAATGTTCAGCAGCCGCTTGCGCGAGATTCCGCAAAAGCCGTGGCCGCCGCTGCGAATCGATTGGCCGCGGAAATGCACATCGATGTCGTCCCAATGATAAAAGCTGCCGACGATCGCATCGTGCGAGTCGCTATCCGCATCGCGAAACCCAGCCATCGTCTTGTCGGAAAACACCACGCCCCAGCCGAAGGTGTCGTCCGGCCGATTGCGCTCGTATACCTCGACTTTGGCGTTGGGCAGAGCTTTTTTGAAAAGAATCGCGGAATACAGGCCCGCGGGGCCGCCGCCGAGACAGACGATGCGTTTCATGAAATGCGCCCCCCACCGTCCGACTAGTATGAGATAGATATTTTAAGTGTCAAGTATTAGTATTGCGGCTCGTTCATCCACCGCGGCAGGGAGCAATTCATGGCCGGTGCCGGCAGCTCGACGTTTTCCGACAGGCTCGAGGGTGCGCCTCATTCGAAGCAATCGCTGCGCCTGTGGCTCAAGTTGCTGAGCTGCTCCATGATCGTGGAAAAGAGGCTTCGTACGCGGCTCGACGCCGATTTTCAAACGACACTGCCGCGCTTTGACGTGCTGGCTGCACTCGAGCGCCGCGCTCAAGGCCTCAAGATGTCGGAGCTGTCCGAGTCCCTCATGGTCTCGAACGGCAACGTCACCGGAGTGGTCGCGCGGCTGATCGAGGATGGCCTGGTGACGCGCACGGTGGACCAAGAGGATCGCCGCTCCGCCACGGTGCGCCTCACACGCAAGGGTCGCGAAGCGTTTTTAGCCATGGCAGCGGCGCATGAGCGGTGGGTGGACGAAATGTTTGCCGATCTGTCCGGCGCCCAGTGCGACGAGCTGATGCGCCTTCTGGCTCATCTGCGGCATTCGATCGAAGCGCATCCGGTCTAGGCTGCGGCCTCACGCGCCGCCGCAACCTCGCGCAGCGCCGAGTCGAACTCATGACCGTCCTCGTCGGCGAGCGCCGCCGAGCGTAGCCGGCGCACTCGCGCCGCGAGTTCGGCGCCGTCCTTTTCTCGATCGACGAACTGCATGATGGCTGTGTAGCGGGAGAGGCCCCGTTGGTGCGTATCGCCATACCCTTTGATGAGCCGCTGGCATTCGGCGATTTCCACCGCGAGTTCGTAATCGGCCGCGCTCATCCGAATCCGCGCAAGCCAGGCATCGATCCGCGCTTGCTCGACTTGGTAGCGCAGGGTGCCGCGGCGCCACCGCCGCAGCGCAGCCAGCAAGTAAAGGGCCGTGAAGCCCGTCAATCGGGAGGTGTTAATGTGGCGGCCGCGCTTAAACAGCGGTGCCAGCAGCCGTGCCGCGGCCTCACTCGCTGCGAGCCGGCGGCCGATCGGCGCCGGCAGCGTATCGCAAAGCTCTTGAAAACGCGGATGCATAAATTCGCTCACGTGGACGATCTGCCCGGGCGCCGCGCCCGCCTCATTTCGAAAGCGCTCGAAGCGGCTCCCGCGGGTTTTCAAATCGGCCACGCGAATCGTGTCTTCGTACGACATCCAGAGCGCGAGATACCGCGCGGCGGCTGCCGTGAGCGCGAAACCCCGCGCCATGCCTCCGGCCTCGGCATCCCATTGCAGCACCTCGGCCAAGCGGCGCAGATACAATTCCGCATAGGCGCCGTCCTGATAATCCATCAGCCGGCGGATACCCTCGACGATGATCCCGTGCAGGTGTGCCGGGAATGTCGTGCGCACTTGGGCGTCGAACCGCCTGCCCGCATCGCTCTTCGGCGCCGGCCCCGGCGCAATGACTCCGGTCACCGGGGCACTCTTTAAGGCCAAATCGAATCCGGCGGCGAATCCGGCGAGATTCGCCGTCACGGCGACTGCGCCGGCGCGAATCGCCTGTTCGTACGCATCGCGCGCAAACGGCAGTGCACCCGATGCGGCCAGCGCACCGAACAGCACGGAACTGATGAGGCTGCCGGTTTGCGCGCAGGCGGCCTCCATGTCGAAGCACACGAGGCGACGCGATTCGCCGCGCAGCGCCGCAAGCACCGCGTTCGCTTCGGCGATTCCATCGCCGAGCGCCGATTTTTCAGTAATGCCGTAGACGCGGTGGGTGGATGCCACCAGCGTGGTTCGGTCCGGGGTCACGAATCCGCGCATCACCGCGCGCCCCGCTTCCATGAGCTCGGCCCCGATGACCACGTCCACGTCGCCGGGCACGGGCATGAGCGCGAAAATCGGCTCCTTTGCCGGGTCGGCGGGCCGGGGGCACATCTCGAGGTAGTACACCGTCGTCCCGGTACGCTGCGCCACTCCCGGCACCGAGGTGGATTGCACCAGCCAACCGCCGTGCTCCGCGACCGCGACCATCCAGTCGGCGAGCACGCCGCCGCCTTGCCCACCCAGGGCGGCAATGGCGATGGAAAGCGGCCGCTCAGTACTCATGATGTGCGCGCCGCGCGTCGGCCATGCGTTGCAGTAATCCAATGATCGCGCCGCGAATTGCCGCCAGCGCCTTATCCCAATGGCTCGGATTGAATACGAGCTGCGCGCGGTAAAACGAGGGGCAGAGCACCGCCGCGTGTGCGACTTCACCGCATAGGCCGCAGCCGACGCAGGAATTGTCCACATGCGCGACGGGGTCCTGGCGCAAGGCATCCGGGTTCGGTCGAATGGTCAATGACGGGCAGCCGGATAGGCGGATGCACGAGTGATCGCCGGTGCAGGTGTCGGCATCGACGCCGAACCGTGCGCGCACCACGCGCGCGCCGCCGGCGATCGCACGATTCTGCTGCGGACGTTCACGCCGCTGGCGGTTGAGCATGCACTCGGAGGCCGCCACAATGACCTTGGGCCCCTTTTCGACCGTCGTCATCGCCTCCCTCAGCGTATCGAGCATGCGCTTCAAATCGTAGGTGCGGTCGATCACGCGCAGCCATTTGACGCCGACGCCTCTTACCGCCGCCGCGATGGGATGCTTGGTGCTCTTGGTGCGGTTATCCGCGCGCGAGGACAGAATATCCTGCCCGCCGGTGGCCGCCGCATAGCCGTTGTCGACGATGACCAGCACATTGTCGCTATTATTGAATACGGAGTTGCCCACCCCGGAGGTCAGTCCGTTGTGCCAAAAGCCGCCGTCGCCCATCACCGCGATGGCGCGTTTGCCGCGCGTCGAGTCGAAGGCCGCGGCGCCGGCGGCGCCCAAGCCATAACCCATGGTCGTGTTGCCGAGATTGAACGGCGGCAAAATCGAAAATAAGTGGCAGCCGATGTCGCAGCTGATGTGCAAGGGTCCGAGCTCTCGCTGCAGCAGCTTCATCGCCGTAAAGATGGGCCGTTCCGGGCAGCCGGTACAAAAACCCACCGGCCGAATCGGCAGTATTCCCGAAAGCGCCTGAACCTCCTTGGACGGCTCGCGCGGCACCCTGCGCGAGGAGCGAGGCCCGCGGCCATTGCCCATCGCCGGTGCGTGCCGTTGCAGGAACGCTTCGACGCCGCGCTCAAGGACCTGCCCGGTGTATTCGCCGGCACGGGGCAGCAAATCCTTGCCCACCACCTTCGTCGGCAAGTCGGCCTTGCGCAATATCATATGCAGATTCTGCTCGATGTACTCGGGCTGCCCTTCCTCGACGATCAAGACGGCGGCCTTGCCCGCGCAGAAGCGGATGATTTCATCATCGAGCAGCGGGTAGGTGACATTGAGAACGTAGAGCGGCAAATCGGTATTGCCGAGCGAATCGGCAACGCCGTTCAATTCGAGCGCCCGCATCAACGTGTTGTACAGGCCGCCTTGGACCATGATGCCGACCTCGCCGTCCGACCCTCCCATGAACTCGTTCATACGATGTTCGCGGATGTAGGCAAGCGCGGCCGGCCAGCGCTTGTGGATCTTCTCTTGTTCGTGCTCGAAACTGGCGGGCGGAAGCACGATCCGCGAGACATCGCGAACCGGGGCATCGAGTGCGTCTTGCACCGAGAAGCCGGGCGCGCGGTTGTCCTTGGCGCGAAAGCGCCCGTACACATGACAGGCCCGTATCCGCAATTCCAGCATTACCGGTGTATTCGACGCCTCCGACAGCTCGAATCCCCGCTCGACCATGTGCACGATGCTTTCAAGGTTGGGGCGGGGATCGAGCAGCCAGATCTGGGACTTCATCGCAAAAGCGTGCGTACGCTCTTGCAAGATCGAGGAGCCTTCGCCGTAATCCTCGCCGATGATGACGAGCGCGCCGCCGGTGACCCCGCCCGAGGCGACATTGGCGAGCGCATCGGACGCCACGTTCGTGCCCACCGTCGACTTCCAGGTAACCGCACCGCGGATCGGATAGTTCACCGAGGCCGCGAGCATTGCGGCGGCGGCCGCCTCGGATGCGCTCGCCTCGAAGTGCACGCCCAATTCCCGCAGCACGTCTTGAGCATCCGACAGAACGTCCATCAGGTGCGAGATCGGAGCGCCTTGATATCCGCCCACGTAGCCCACACCGGACTGCAACAGCGCCTTGGTGACCGCGAGAATTCCCTCGCCGCGAAAATCCTCGCCCTCGCCGATGCGAAGTTTCAGAACCTCCTGCGCGAATGAGCGTTCGGCCACGAGCTTACACTTTGCCGCGCAGGCGCCGCGACGGTTGCGCTGCGCCGGCCGACGATCCCGGTACCAGCGCCAGCGCTCGAATGGGACTGCCCGAGCCGTTCTTGATCTTGAGGGGCGCACAAAAGATCACGGCGCCGGTCGGAGGGAGTTGATCGAGGTTCGTCAGGCACTGCAGACCATAGCGGCCGGAGCCATGCATGAAGTAGTGACACGGATACGGCGGCTTGAGGTGGTAGCCCTGCCCGGCATCGGTGCCGATCGCCTCGGAGCCGAAACCGGTGACGTCCCGCTCGTCGATGAGAAACCGCACCACGTCGGTGGCGGGGCCCGGTGTGTGCTGGCCGGTCTCATCGTAGTTCTGATAGGCGACCGGATCGGTTCGCTTCGACCAATCGGTGCGCATCAGCACCCAGGCCCGCGCCGGTATGCGGCCGTGCACGGTCTCCCAGCGCAGCACATGATCCGTGGTCAGCAGAAAATCGGGGTCCGCGCTCGCCTGCGCGGAGCAATCGATTACGCAGGCGGCACCGATGAGATGCTGCACCGGCACCGTGTCGGTCGCGTTGTTGGGCAGATCGCGGCCCGACACCCAGTGAATGGGGGCATCGAAATGCGTGCCGGTGTGCTCGCCGCAGGAGAAATTGTTCCAGTACCACGCCGGTCCGCGCTCGTCGTACCGCGACACCTCCTCGATCCGAAACGGCCAACACTGCCCGAATTCCGGCGGCAGCGCGATCTGCGGAAATTCCGGTGCCAACGTCTGCGTGAGATCCACGACGCGGATTCGCCCGGACACGAGATCGGCGGCCAGGGACTCAAGCGGGCTCGCCGCCGTGCGCTTCGCGCTCATGCGCTCACCTCGCGCTCCAGAATCTTCGGATTCTCTTGCCAGCGGGCGAACCACTCCTGCGCCACGTCGCCCGGGTAGATGTCCTCGACCCCGTCCCGGAGCGCTTTGACCAGAGCCTTTGCCAATGCATCCGGCCCGAGCTTCGGAGGCGGCAGCATCTGGTTCCACTCATCGTCGATCGGCCCCGGAAACGCATTGATGACTCGCACGCCGCCGGCCCGCATCTCGGCGCGCAGGCATTGCGAGAGCGAGAGCGCCGCCGCCTTTGAGGCCGAAAACGTCCCATGCGGCGGATAATTGCTGAGCGCATAAATCGACAGCAGATTGACCCAGGCGGTCGCACTCGACTGGCCGTCCGCGCCCCGGCCGCGCATCGCCGGCCCGAATTCCTGCGCGAGGCGCAGCAGTCCGAAGTAATTGACATCCATCTCCGCGCGAGCCGCTTCCACGCCGCTGCGCGAGGCGATGCCGTGGGCGCGATGGACCTCCGCCGTATTGATCAGGATGTCGACCCTGCCGCCTATTTCGGCCGCGATTTGCTTCACTGATTGCGAGTCGGTCAAGTCGAGGGGCAGCAGGCTGACTTGCGGCAACGCCTCGATTTGCGCAAAGCCCGGGAATCGCTTCCACGGCTCGGCGTAACCCACCCACACCAGGTCCGCCCCGGCCGCGATCAGGGCGCGTACCACGGCTTGGCCGACCGCGGTTTTGCCGTCGGTCACCAACACCTTGCGGAACTTTGGATCGCAGGTCATTTCACGGAGCTCAAGATCGTCCGCCATATTGGGCACCTCATCGATGGGAAAGGCCAGCAATACCCCCTGCCCGGACTTGTCGAGACGGGCATCGACGCGCACGCGGCTGGGAGCAGGCGCGCATCCGGCATGCAGATGCGCAACCACCGTGGGTCCCGCATCGAGGCGCACCAATCCCAAGCGCCACGGCACTCGCTCACGGAAGAACAAATCGTGGCTGTGGTGTACGGTCGTCGAAGAAATCAACTCGCCGGACCCCGACTGCTCGCGCCACTCAAGCACATCCGACAGGCAGCGATGGCACGCCTCGCGAGGCGGATACTGAACGGCACCGCAATGAGCGCAGACCTGCAGTTCGAAGCGGCCGAGCGCGGCGGCCGCGGTAAGCCCAAGCGCCGCGCGTGACCGGGCCCATGGGGGCAGCAACGGCAGTCGAGTGCGAAGAATCGGATTCTTGCGCTTGGGCCTGCCGAGCGGTGCGATCATGCGTCGGCCCGCCCGAGAATGGCCGCTCCCGAACACAGGCCCCGATCGTAGGTGATCATGCCGAAACCAACCGCAAGCCCGAGGCGTGCGCCCGGGACGCCGCGCGCCAGGTTGCGGTCGGTGAGCTGCCGGATGCATTCGACCAAACCGAGGAATCCGGCCGCACAGCCGGCTTGGCCCGCGGAGAGCTGTCCGCCGCTGGTATTGATCGGAAATGAGCCGTCGGTGGTGAAGGTATGGCGGCGGATGAACTCGGGTCCCTCTCCCTTCTCGCAAAAACCCAGATCCTCGATCTGTATGACCGACATCACCGGATAATCATCGTAGGTTTCGACGAAGTCGATGTCCGACGGCTCGACGCCGGCGGCGCCGTACAAGTGCTCCCGGTCGAGAACCCAGCCGCCCCGGGTCTGAATCGGGTCGTCCGGAAATGCGTTGTGCCGCTCACAGGTCGAGCGTACGCGCGCATACGGCAGACCGAGCGCTTCGGCGCGCTGTCGAGTCATGACCAAGAATGCCTCGGCGCCGGCGCAGGGCATGACGCAATCGAATAGCCGGATCGGATCCGCGATCGGCCTGGCATTCAGGTATTCCTCCAGGGTTAGCTTTTTCTTGAACATCGCGTGCGCATAGCCGAGCGCGTTGTCGCGCTGCGCGACGCAGATCTTGCCGAAATCCTCGCGTGTGGCCCCGTACATGCGCATATAGTAAGAAGTGAGCAGGGCGAAGCTCGCGTTGGGGCCGCCCGAGCCGTACGGGAACACGGCATCGCGCGCGAATACGCTGAAGCTGCCGAGGTTTTGGCGAAACGAGTCGACGTGGTTCGTGTCGGCGCCGATGCACGCGACCACCTGCGCATCTCCCGCCTGCACCGCGCGCAGAGCTCGGCGCAGAGCGACGATGCCGCAGGCGCCGCCGAGCGGAATATGGTCGAGCCAGCGCACCGTGACCCCGAGATGCTGGGTCAGGCCGATCGCCGTGTCGGGCGCCAGCATGAAACTGCCGACGCTCAAGCCGTCGATGTCGGATTTCTCGAGCCCCGATTCCTTCAACAGGCGCGACAGCGCCCGGGCGACGAAGCAATGCGCATTGCGGATGGAATAGCGCACGTACGGCACCGTCACCGGCGCCGTGAGCACCACATCCCGGTAGTCGCGGGTGTCGCCGCTTGCCACCAATGGATCCGCTCCGATCTTTCGCATGATAAAGTTTAACTCTAAAATATTAATGAAGCGCGAGCGCCGCGCCTATTCTCGCACCGCCGTCCCGCGCCGCTTGAGATTCCGCAAGTCAAACGCCTCCCCCGCCTCGAGAGCGCGGGCTGCAAGCGCCTTGATCTGGGCTCGAGCGAGTTTTTGGGAGGCGGTCTGCGGCAATTCCGGCCGGAAGGCGACATACGCCGGCGACTTGTAATAGGCGAGCGCCTGCAAGCAGTGCCTCTGTAGGCGCGCCGCGCTCTCGAGGGTGGGCGATACGCTCTGGCGCAGGACCACGAATGCGAAGACCTCCTCGCCACGGAGCTCGTCCGGCACGGGACACACCGCGGCTGCGAGCACATCGGGATAAGCCTGCAGGGCGCTTTCGACTTCGACGGCGGCGATGTTCTCGCCGCTGCGCCGGATCACGTTCTTCGAGCGGTCGACGAAGAAAAAGCACCCGTCCTCGCCGACCCGCACCAAATCGCCGGTATGGAACCAGCCGCCGGCCCATGCCTGCTCGGTGGCCCGCTCATCCCGGTAGTAACCTGAAAAAAATCCGCGGCGTGGATTCTCGCCGTCGTGCCTGACCAGCAATTCGCCCACAGCTCCCCGCGCGGCGTCGATTCCCGAGTCCTCGACGATCCGATACGCCAATCCCTTAGGCGCCTTGCCGAGGCAACGCCGTCCCACATGTCGAGGTTCGTGGTTGGCGGTGATCCAGGCCCCCGCTCCGGTCTCGGTCATCGCCCAGGCCTCGATGAGCGGCACCGCGAATCGCGCCTCGAACGCCGCGTGATGCCGCGGATCGACCCCGGCGCCGAATCCGAAGCGCAGCGCCCCGCCGGCCGGGTCCTGCGGCGCCGGCGGCGCCTTCAACAGCATGGCCGGCATGACGCCGAGATAGTGAAAGGCCGTTGCGCGGCTGATTCGCAGCGATTGCCACCAGGTCGTCGGGTGAAACCGATCGAGCTGGACCAGACAGCCTCCGGTCATCAGCATCGCCATGAAGGAGACCGCCAACGCATTCATGTGCGTCACGGGCAGCGGGGTCGCAAGCCGGTCGCCGGCATGGAATTGGCAGTAGCCGCCGAGTCCGGTGTATAGACGCCCGATTTCCAAAAAATACTCGTTCGACAAAATACAGCCCTTCGGAGCACCGGTCGTCCCCGATGTATAAAGGAGTGCAGCCTCGTTGGCCGCCGCCACCGGAGGCCGCCCCGCCGTCGGAAAGGCGCGCGCCTCCCCGGTCACGACGTGCAGCGCAGCGACCTGCGGCAAGCAGCCGCCCACGTGCTCGGCATGGTCCGCGTGCGTCAGCGCGAGCGCCGCATCGCAGTGCGCGAGGATGAAGCCGAGCTCCTGGGTCCTCATCGCCGCATTGAGCGGCACGATACTGATGCCGAGAGAATTCAACGCCAGAAAGTGCAGAAAAAACTCGATGCGATTATCGAGCGCGACCGCGATTCGGTGGCCGGTTCCATATCCCGCCGCGCGCACCCGGGCCGCAATCGCCTCGACGCGGGCGCGAGCCTCGGCATAACGCAGGGTGAGTGCATGAGCCGAATACCCTCCACAGGCTTCCGCCGGGACGTGCAAGAATTCTTGCTCGGCGTATTTCGCGGCCGCGGCTTCAAAAACCGTCGCCACAGAATCGGCCGGAATCATTCCTTGAATCCGGGTATGGCTTTGGCCAACGGGCTTCGCGCCAGGCGATGCGCGAGGCGGACCGCGCCGTGAAAATCGGCGTTTACATCCTCGATCGCGACGTTGCGCCTGAAAAAATCCGCCCAGATGAATTCCGCGAATGCGGTGCGGGTCTTCTCATAGCCTCCGGCATCGCGCACGAACCCGGCGAGCGAACGGTAAATATCGTCGACGAGTTGATTCAAATGGTTCGGAATGGAGG
>Ga0209048_10003089_pt1 | contig 16322 bp, 15 predicted proteins | sample FrelakmetCRP12CR_FD_187146 | JGI IMG/M metagenome (GOLD analysis project Ga0209048, IMG submission 187146) | Freshwater lake sediment microbial communities from the University of Notre Dame, USA, for methane emissions studies - CRP12 CR (SPAdes)... | ecosystem: Environmental > Aquatic >... | reverse complement strand
GACAGGCGCTCCGGGTCGTACACGGCGTCGGGTTCCTTGGGTGTTGGTGGGAACGGGAACGGCTGTGACTCCCACTGCAGCGAGCCGACGTCGCGCCGGGCTTCGACGGCGCGCCAGACCGCGTACGCGGCCGCGCTCAGCACGCCGAGACCGAATGCCCGTTTCAAGAACTTTGCCACCCCATGCTCCTCGAGTTGGTGAGCGTTCGTGTGCCCGGCTCCATCATCGGCGCGAACGGGAACTGAGTTGACATCGTGCAACGGAGTTGACGCAATCGAGTTGACATCGTGCGCTGCGACTGTCACCCTGAGTGCACTTATGTATCAGGTTGCGCGTATCCAGAGCCTGCTTCTTCGCTAGCGGCGAGCACCCCCGGTGCTCGCGGACGCCCTCTCGTGCCTCGTGCCGGGAGGGTTTTTCATTGGCCGACCACTCACTGAAGCGGAAGCGTTCACCGACCGAAAGAGGCGAGATGGACAGGGTGATCATCTTCGACACCACGTTGCGGGACGGCGAGCAATCGCCGGGCATCTCGCTCGACGTTCCCGAGAAGCTCGAGATCGCCGACCAGCTCGCCCGCCTCGGCGTCGACGTGATCGAAGCCGGGTTCCCGATCGCCAGCCAGGGCGACTTCGACGCGGTCGAGGCCATTGCCCTGGGCGTGCAGGGCGCGACCATCGCCGCGCTCTCGCGCACCGGGTTCCAGGACGTCGACCGCGCCTGGGAAGCCGTCCGGCACGCGGCGCGGCCGCGAATCCACGTGTTCATCGCCACGTCGCCGATCCACATGGCCAAGAAGCTGCGCATGACGCCGGACCAGGTGAAGGCCGAAGCCGCCGCGGGCGTGGCGCGTGCCGCGAGCTACACGAAGGACGTCGAGTTCTCGCCCGAGGACGGGAGCCGCTCCGACGTCGACTTCCTGTGCGAGGTGCTCCGGCTCGCAGTCGACAATGGCGCCACCACGTTGAACATCCCCGACACCGTGGGCTACGGCGTGCCCGAGCAGTTCGGCGCGCTGATCGCGCACATCATCGACACCGTGCACGGCGACTACGTCGTGTCCACCCACTGCCACAACGACCTCGGCCTCGCGGTCGCGAACTCGCTCGCTGGCGTCGCCGCCGGCGCGCGGCAGATCGAGTGTGCGATGAACGGGCTCGGGGAGCGCGCCGGCAACGCCGCGCTCGAGGAGATCGTGATGGCCATCAAGACCCGCAACGACTACTTCGCGGGCATCGACACCGGCGTCAAGACCGAGGAGCTGGCGCGCACTTCGCGCCTGGTTTCCCGCCTCACCGGGTATCCGGTGCAGTACAACAAGGCCGTCGTCGGTCGCAACGCGTTCGCGCACGAGTCCGGCATTCACCAGCACGGCGTGTTGGAGGACCGCGAGACCTACGAGATCATCGACGCCAAGACCGTCGGCCAGGAAGCGGCGCAGATCGTGCTCGGCAAGCACTCGGGCCGCCACGCGTTCTCGGACACGTTGGCCAAGATGGGGATCCGTATCCAGGGTGCCGCGCTGAACTCGGCGTTCACGCGGTTCAAGGAGCTGGCCGACAAGAAGATGGAGATCGCCGAGGCCGACCTCGAAGCGATCGTCGCCGAGGAGCTCGGCTCGAGTGTGGTGAACCGGTTCGCGCTGTTGAGCATCGACCTGCACGGTGGCAGCTCGTCGCGTCCGACAGCCACGCTCGTCCTCACCGACAACGGCGAGAAGCGCGAGGTGACCGCCGACGGCAACGGCATGGTCGATGCCGCGTGCAAGGCGATCGCGGAGACCGCGGGGTTCCACGGTCGCCTCGTCGACTATTCCGTGGCGTCGATCACGAGCGGGCTCGACGCACAGGCCAACGTGGTGGTGCAGCTCGAAGAAGACGGACGCCGCGCTTCGGGACGCGGTGTGTCCACCGACGTGGTCGAGGCGTCGGCCAAGGCCTACCTCGCCGCCGTCAACCGGCTGCTGCGCCGCCGCGAGGCCGCCGACCGCGACGCCGAAGTCGGGCCCTAGCCGTATTTGATTGTCGCCCTCGCTACGGGCCGGGATACCCGGCCCGCCACCGCTCGGGACTCCGTATCTCCTCCGCTCGCTCGCGACTTGAAAGGGCAGCTCGATGACCGAAGGTGAGAACGTCAATCGCTGGACGGAGGCGGGGTGGGGTGAGCGGTATCTCGCGGAGCGGGACGCGATTCCGCACCGCAAAGAAGGGCTGGCGGTGCTGGTGGAGCTGTTGCCCGCCGACGTTCATCGTGTCCTCGATCTCGGAACCGGCGACGGGTCCACGCTCGCGCTGGTGCTGTCACTGCGGCCGGAGGCCCGCGGCGTGGGGCTCGACTTCTCGGCCGACATGCTCGCCCGCGCCCGAACGAACTTCGCGGGCGACGATCGTGTCGAGCTGATCCAACACGATCTCGACGACGAGCTGCCCGCGGCGCTCGGTTCCTTCGACCTCGTCGTATCGAGCTTCGCGATTCATCATTGCGTCGACGACCGCAAGCGAGCCGTCTACGCCGAGGTGTTCGAACGTCTCGACCCGGGTGGCGTGTTCCTGCACCTCGAACACGTCGCGTCCGCGACCCCCGAGCTCCACGACGGGTTTCTCGCCGCGCTCGGCCGTTCGCCCGAAGACGACGATCCGTCCAACAAACTGGCCCCGGTGGAGACGCAGCTCGCTTGGATGCGCGAGATCGGGTTCGCGCCCGTCGACTGCTTGTGGAAGTGGCGGGAACTCGCGCTGATGGTCGGGAGCAAACCGCCGGTTACGGCTGCGTGACCGTGCCGTCGGCGTTGACGGTGAACGTGACGTCGACCGTCGTCGACGACGCGAACTGGTCGTTGAAGCCGGCGCAGCTCGTCGAGTCGAATGAGACGCGAGCGGTGTAGGTGCCCGGCTCGTAGAGCGCGCCGTGCGTCCAGTGGGCGTCGAGTGCCAACACGTTGGGCACGTCGATCGCCGTCCAGTCGGTGGCCGGCGTCGTGGCGAAGCGGCGGGCGGCGATCGCTTCGGCGGTGGTCCAGGTCCCGGTGGGCGCCGGCGCCGTGCACGGAGTGGCGAGGTGGGTCAAGGTGCCGCTGTTGCCCAGAACCACGTCGCTCGGTTGCAGGCCACCGTCGGGATCTTCCCCGCGGTAGTCGAACCGGACGAAGGCGGTGTACGGACTGAGCGAGCTCGGAGCCGCGTGGTCGAAGACCGCCCGCACCTCGGCACGAGCGGGCCGATTGACGGGTGAAGCACCGGCCAACACGGCGGGACCGCATGACCCGACCGTGCTGCGGGCGCACGGGTCGACGGGCGCGGTGCGCGCTGCCGGCGGCGTGATCGCCCGCGCGGGTGGCGCGGTCGGGGGCGGCGGCGCGGTGGTCGCGACCGCGGTCGGGCCGCGCGCGGCCGTTGTCTCCGAAGCGGCCGTTGTCTCCGAAGTGGGCCGTGTTCCGGATGTGGCGGTGACCGCGGAGGGGTTCGCGGTCGATGAGGTGCTCAGCACGCGCACATCCGACGAGTGGGATCGCGCCGAGGTGAGCGCGGCGGCGCCGACCGCGAGCGCGACGACGGCGGCCGCAGCGGCCCACCGGTTCGTGGTGCGTACGCGGGGTGTGGTCGCGGTCGAGTCCAACTCGGCGACGACCGGCGCGTGCGCGACCACCGAGGCCAACGCTCGGTCGTAGGACTCGTGTGGGTCGGTCGCCAGGATGCGGGCCATGACGTCGGCGGCCGACGGCGACGCGAGAGGTGCGGGGGTGTCGGCGTCGATTGCCTGCATGAAGAGGTCTTCGTCGTGGTGGATCATCACGCACCCCCCACGAGCCGGAGCACCCGACGAGTGTCCTCACGTACGCCGTGTGCCTCCAGCACCGCACGCAGACGTTTGCGCGCGCGTTGGTACCGGACCGTGAACGTGTTCTCGCGCAGACCGAGCACCGCCGCGGCCTCCCGATGCGAGAGCCCGTCGGATGTGACGAGGGTCAGCACCTCGCGATCGGCGTCGGACAGTTGCCGGATCGCGGCGCGGAGGGCATCACCGTCGACGGACGCTTCGTCGAAGCCGAACGAGCTCGTCGGGGCGCTCGTACGGATCTTCTCGACCAACGCGCGCTCCCGGGCCCTCCCGCGGCGCTTGTTCGACAGCACGCGGTGCGCGCAGCCGAAGAGCCACGATCGCGTCGACGGGTCACCGGGGATCTCGTCGAGACGACGCCAGGCGATGAGGAACACCTCGCTGGCCACGTCGTGGGCCGTCGCCGGGTCGCTGCGGCGGGTCGCGAAGGCCAGGATCGTGTCGTGGTGCTCCCGGAAGATGACCTCGAACGCGGCGCGACGGGCCACGTCGACACGTTCGCTCGCCAGTCTCGGATCGCAGCGTTCGAGCAAGTCCCAGCCACCCCAGCGTGCTGTGCCGTCAGCGGATCGACCCGTGCCAACCCGTGTGAAATCGGTCAAAACAGTATACTGGGAAGGTCGTCCGTTTCGCCAAGTTCGCAGTATTCGCCAGATTCGGGGGCCGGGGGACGATTGAGACCCCAGAGGGGGAATCGGAGGCCGGCGGGAGATCGGACGCGGTGTCAGCCGGTGAGCGAAGGCAGCCAGGACGCCCGGGTCCCCTCGTAGCCCGCGATCTCGGCCTCGCTGCGAAGCGTGAGCCCGATGTCGTCGAGGCCCTCGAGGAGGCGGTGCCGGGTGAAGTCGTCGAGCGGGAACGAGCCCTCGATGCCGGCCTCGGGTGCGACGACGGTGCCGTGCTCGACGTCGATGACGATCTCGAGGCGGGGATCGTGCTCGACCGCCTCCATCAGCCGCGTGACGACGTCGGCGGGGAGCTCGACGGGGAGGAGCCCGATCTTCAGGCAGTTGCCCCGGAAGATGTCGGCGAAGCTCGGGGCGATGATGGCCCGGAAGCCGTAGTCCTCGAGGGCCCACGGCGCGTGCTCGCGGGACGAGCCGCAGCCGAAGTTGGGTCCGGCGACGAGGATCGACGCCCCCCGGAACTGCGGCTGATTCAGCACGAAGTCCGAGGACTTGCGCCAGGCATCGAAGAGCCCTTCGCCGAATCCGGTGCGCTCGACTCGCTTGAGCCACTGGGCCGGGATGATCTGGTCGGTGTCGACGTCGGCCCGGTCGAGGGGCATCGCCCGCCCGATGACGTGTCGTACTGGTTCCATCTCGCGTCCTTTCCGGATCCGAGCGCCGGGATCGGCGCTCGGAGGGATCAGAGATCGTCGGGCGTGGCGAAGGTGCCGGCGATCGCCGTGGCCGCGGCGACGGCGGGGGAGACGAGGTGTGTGCGACCGCCCGGTCCCTGGCGTCCTTCGAAGTTGCGGTTGCTGGTGGATGCGGAGCGTTCGCCGGGCGCCAGCTTGTCGGGGTTCATGGCGAGGCACATCGAACAGCCCGGCGCCCGCCATTCGAAACCGGCGGCGGTGAAGACGGCGTCGAGGCCTTCCTGCTCGGCTTGGACCTTCACGCGGGCCGAGCCGGGCACCACCAGCGCGCGCACGCCGTCGCGGACCCGTCGATCGCGGGCGACGGCGGCCGCGGCGCGCAGATCTTCGATCCGTGAGTTCGTGCACGACCCGATGAACACGGTGTCGACCGGAATGCTGCGGACGGGGGTGCCGGCCTCGAGGCCCATGTACGTGAGCGCCCGGGCCGCGGATTCGCGGGCCGCCGGATCGGCGAACGAGTCGGGCGACGGCACGGCGTCGTCGATGCTGATCGTCTGGCCCGGGTTGGTGCCCCAACTCACCTGGGGGCGGATCGTTGCGCCCTCGAGCACGACTTCCTTGTCGAAGGCGGCGCCGGCGTCGGTTGCCAACGCGCGCCACTCGTCCAACGCCCGTTCCCATAGCGCACCCGTGGCGACGTGCGGACGGCCTTCGAGGTACGCGAAGGTGGTGTCGTCGGGCGCGATGAGCCCTGCACGCGCACCGCCTTCGATCGTCATGTTGCACACGGTCATGCGCCCCTCCATCGAGAGGCCGCGGATGGTGGAGCCGCGGAACTCGATGATCGATCCGACCCCGCCGCCGGTGCCGATCCGGGCGATGATGGCGAGGACGACGTCTTTCGCGGTGACGCCGGCGGTCAGCTCGCCGTCGACCGTGACGGCCATGGTGCCGGGCCGGCGTTGGGGAAGCGTCTGCGTGGCGAGCACGTGCTCGACCTCGCTCGTGCCGATGCCGAAGGCGAGCGCTCCGAACGCGCCGTGGGTGGACGTGTGGCTGTCGCCGCACACGATGGTCATGCCCGGTTGGGTGAGCCCGAGCTCGGGACCGATCACGTGCACGATCCCCTGCGACGGGTCTCCCATCGGGTAGCAGCGAATGCCGAACTCGTCACAGTTCCTCGTGAGCGCGTCGAGCTGGGTACGCGAGATCGGGTCCTGCACGCCGAGCTCGAGCCCGGTGGTGGGCACGTTGTGATCCGCGGTGGCGACGGTGAGCTCGGGCCGGCGGACACGACGGCCGGCGAGGCGTAGCCCGTCGAACGCCTGTGGGGAGGTGACCTCGTGGACGAGGTGGAGGTCGATGTAGAGCAGATCGGGCTCGCCGTCGGCGCGGTGCACGACATGACGTTCCCACACCTTCTCGGACAGGGTTCGGGGCATCGGCTGGCCTCCCGTGGGCATCCGGCGATTGCGCCGTAGGGCTTGTGTCTCAGAGGTCTTGTGTCTCGAATAGTGAGACGGTAGTATCAAGCTATGGACAGTGTAAGCGGCGTCGGGGTGCTCGACAAATCAGTGGTCATCCTCACCGCGATCGCCGAGCGGGGTCCGTGCACGCTGGGTGATCTCGTGGCGGCGACCGACATCTCGCGGCCGACGGCGCACCGCCTCGCGAGCGCGCTGGAGTGCCACGGGCTCGTGGGCCGTGACGCCGGCGGTCGGTTCCGGCTCGGTCCGCGGTGGCTCACGTGGGGAGCGCGGGCGCGGGCGGGGATGGAGCTCGTCGACGGGGCCCAGCCCGTGCTCGACGCGCTGCGCGACGCGACCGACGAGTCGGCCCAACTCTTCGTGCGCGAGGCCGACCGGCGCGTGTGCGTGGCCGCGTCGGAGCGCCCGAGCGGATTGCGCGACACCGTGCCCGTGGGTGCGATCCTGCCGATGAACGCGGGGTCGGCGGCGAAGGTGCTGCGGGCCTGGGATACGGAAGGGACGAGAGGGGACGCGGGCGCGGCCGAGCTCGCCACCGTCCGCCGGCGGGGTTGGGCGGCGAGCGTCGGCGAGCGCGAAGCCGGTGTCGCCAGCGTGAGCGCGCCGGTGCTCGATTCGTCGGGACGAGTGGTCGGCGCCGTGAGCGTCAGCGGTCCGATCGGACGCCTGGGGCGCCAACCGGGCCGCCGGTATTCGAAGCCGGTGCTCGCGGCGGCGCGCCGCCTCGAGCGTGCGGCGGGATTGCAGTGACCGTTCACCGGGGCGAAACAAAGGTGAAACATCGCGCCCCTAGCGTGAACGCATGGACGTGGTGCTCGTGCGGTACCCCGAAGAGCAGGATCGATTGCGCGCGTTGCGGACCGACGGTCTTCCGCGCCTGCTGCTGATCTCCCCCGAGGTCGATCCCCCGAGCTCGGGGGACTGTCTCGAGGACTGGGTCCGGCTTCCCGCCGACGATCGCGATGTCCGCGCCCGTCTCGCGACCCTGGCGGCCCGGGCCGACACGGGTCACGCGATCCCGCTGCTCGACCCCGACGGCCTGCTGTGGTTCCGCGACCGATGGGTCTCGCTCTCGCCGGTCGAGCGGGCGCTCGCCGCGGCAATGGTGGAGCGCTTCGGCGGCGTTGTCGGCCGCGATGAGCTCGCGCGACGCGCGTGGCCCGAGGGTGCGCCGACGCGCAACGCGCTGGACGTCCACATGCTGCGCCTGCGGCGGCGGATCGCGGAGCTCGGACTCGAGGCGCGTACTGTGCGGTCGCGCGGCTACCTCATGCAGGCGGGATTAATCCCGCGCGACTGAGAGGGCGCGCGGAAGCGCGACCGGGCGTCGGCGCGAACTCAGAGCGGTCGGACGGAGACGATTTCCACGCCGAATTCGCGCTTGGGCCCCTGGTACTTCACGACATCGCCGGGACCGTGGCCGACGAGGGCCTGTCCGAGCGGTGAGCTCGCGCTGAGCACGTCGTACTCGGGATGGCGTTCCTCGATCGAGCCGAACAGATAGGTCATGGTGTCGTCGTCGTCGTCCATGCGGACCTCGACGAGGGTCCCCGGGCCCACGACGTCGCCATCGGAGCCTTCCACGACGACGACGTACTTCAGCAACGCCTCGAGGTGGCGCACCCGCGCTTCGTTGTGACCCTGCTCGTTCTTCGCCGCGTCGTAGTCCGCGTTCTCGCGGATGTCGCCGTGCTCGCGGGCGCGTTCGATCCATGTCGAGATCTCGCGGCGCCGCTCGCCGGAGCGCCACGCGAGTTCCTCGGTGAGACGCTGATGGGCCTGGGGTGAGAGATGGGATTCGGTCATGGGGCCGCCAGGGTAGTAGAGGGCCGGGGCCGTCAGGGGTGCTTGAAGAACAGGTCGAATTCGAGGTCGCCGTGGTCCTGCGCCCTCACGACCTTGACGACCGAGGGCACCTGCATGCCGTAATCGGCCAGGCTCACGGTGAGATGTCCCGCCACCTCGATCTCGGTCCCCGTCCACTGCGCGTCCACCGGGATCTCGACGTGGCGGGTGACGCCGTGGAGGGTGAGGTCGCCTTCGGCCCTCGCGCTGACGGCTTCTTCGAGCGCCGGGGCCTTCTGGAAGTCGGCGGGCGCGGTCATGTGAAAGGTGGCGTCGGGGAAGCGATCGGTCTCGAGGCCCTTGGTGTGCATCGCGTTGTCCCGCATGCTCTTGTGGCTGTGGAGTTGGGTGAGGTCGGCCTTGATGTCGAGCCCGGTGGCCGACGTCCCGGCGACGGTCAGTGCACCGGTCACGACCTTGGTGTGGCCGACGGCGTCCTCGGGGATGGGGATGCCCATGAACTTCTGGCCGATGCGGTATCCCGCGAACGTACGCCCGTCGCCGGCGACGACCCAGTTCCCGTCCGGAGACGGGGTCGGGGCATAGGGAGTGGGTCCCGACAACGGCGGGTTGTGCAAACGGGCCATCGGCGGCTGGAAGTCGAAGAAGAACTCCGCGTACCCGCCGACCGCCCCGATCATCACGATGAAGCCGATCGTCATCGCGATCTTGCGCAGGAATCGCATCGAGCTCCTCGGGCAGTTCTTCGGGATCGGGGGTCGGGATCGGGGTAGGAAATCAGTCGGTGGGCGCGGCCGTGTCGGCCGTGTTCCCGAGATAGCTTGCCGCGAGCAGACCCGCTTGCTGGTGTATCTCCGCCGCGGAGCCCTCCACGGCGATCTCGCCCCGGCTCATCACGGCGGCCCGATCCGCCACGCCCAGTGCCATCGGGACGTGCTGTTCCACGAGCAGAATGCCCGTTCCGAGGTCGTTCGCGATGGCCCGGACGACCGGCAGCACCTGCTCCACGACGATCGGCGCGAGCCCGAGGCTCAGCTCGTCGATCATCAGGAGCTTCGGCCGGCCCACGAGGGCGCGGGCCAGGGCGAGCATCTGCTGCTCGCCCCCCGACAGCAGCCCCGCCTTGCGATCGAGGAGCACCGCGAGCCTCGGGAAGTAGCGCAACGCGTCGGCGACGCGTGCTTCGTGGTGCCGGGTCGGGCCCGCGAGGCGCAGGTTCTCGCGCACGGTGAGCCCCGCGAACAGCGAGCGGTCCTCGGGCACGTGCGCGAGACCGGCGCGTGCGAGCGTCTCGGGGCGCAGCCCACGAGTGGGCGAGGCGTCGAAGAGGATCTCGCCGCCGAGCGCGGGGAGCAGGCCCGAGATCGTCAACAGGGTGGTGGTCTTGCCCGCTCCGTTCGGTCCGAGGAGGGTCACGACTTCGCCGGGGTGCACCACGAGATCGATGTTGCGAACGACGGCCACACCGTTGTAGCCGGCACACAGGCCGCGGAGCTCGAGCACGGGAGGGGGTACCGGAGCCGTCATGGCGTCGGCTCTCCGCCGAGGTACGCCGCGATGACCTCGTTGTTCTCACGGATCGCGGCGGGGGGGCCCGACGCCAGCACTCGCCCGAAGTCCAGCACGTTCACCGTCGAGCACACACCGAGGACGAGGCCCATGTCGTGATCGACGAGCAGGACCGCGATCCCGAGCTCGGGGAGCTGTCGGATGAGCGCCGCCAGGAGCTCCGTCTCCGAGCTGTCGAGTCCCGCCGCGGGCTCGTCGAGGAGCACGAGACGCGGCCGGGACGCGATCGCGCGGGCGAGGGCGACCATCCGGCGTTCGCCGTGTGACAACTCGACCGGGAGACGCTCGGCGATATCGCCGACGCCCACGACGTCGAGGGCCCACTGCGTGTCGTGCTGCACACGAGGGCGGTGCGGGCGGAACACGTCGACGAACGGATCCCACCATTGCACGGGTTCGGCCGCGACGACGAGGTTCTCGGCCACGGTGAGGTCGTCGAAGAGCTCGAGCGACTGGAACGTTCGCACGAGGCCGGCCCGGGCCCGTGCGTGCGGCCGCATCGTGTCGATGCGCCGGTTCTCGAAACGGATCTCGCCGGTACTGATCCGGGTGAAGCCGGTGAGGGCGTCGATGAGCGACGTCTTGCCGGCGCCGTTCGGGCCGATGAGACCGACGACGGATCCATCGTCGACCGACAACGACACGTGATCGACGGCGGTGACGCCTCCGTAGGTGACGGAGAGATCTTCGATGTCGAGGAGCCGGCTCATGAGAGGGCCACCGGTTCCTCCCGCCGGGTCCGGACCCGGAGGCGTCGCCATCCGCTGCGAACGGCTCCGGAGATCCCCGAGGGATACAGGATCGTGACGAGCACGAGCGCCGCGCCGCTTGCCGCCAGCTGGTACTTCGAGCCCGTGCCGCCACCGTGCTCGAGGTACTTCGTCAGCAACCCGTCGTTGGCGAGGACGCCTGCGATCAGCGCGCCCGAGATGCCGGCGATTCCGCCGAGATAGGTCATCGACAACAGCGAGAGGGAAGCGAAGACCGTGAACGACGTCGCGGACAGTGGTGAGTGCTCGTAGGCGAGCAGCGTCCCACCGAGACCCGCGAGGAGCGCGGAGATCGCGAAGGCCAACAGCTTCATCGCGCGCACGTCGATGCCGGCTGCGGCCGCGGCCCGCTCGTTGGCGCGCACCGCGAGCCAACGAAGCCCCGTCGGACCGCGCCGCAAGTTCGCGACGGCCCAGAGCGCGCCGAGCAGCGCGGCCAGCACGAAGAAACCGAATGCCCGGCGCGGGAACTCGGCGCCCTTCGCCGCGATGCCGAGGTCAAGACCGAACAGCCGGGGCGGCGGCACCGACGTACCGCCGAGACCGGCGAACGCGTCGCTGGCGAAGAAGAGGTTCTCGATCGCGACCGCGGCGGCGAGGGTCGCGACGGCGAGGCTCATGCCGCGGATGCGCACGGCAGGGAGCCCCACGAGCACCCCGACGAGCACCGACACCGAGACGGCGAAGGGGAGGGCGACGATCATCGGGAGGCCGTGGTCACCGCTCACCTTGGCCAGGGTGAAACCGGCGACGCCGGCGAACGCCATTGCCGCCAGCGAGATCTGGCCGACGTAGCCGGTGACGACCACCACCGAGAGGCAGATGATCGCACTGATCATCGACACGATCATTCCGAGCCGGTACTGGCTTCCGAACGTCAACAGCGCGACCGAGCAGATCGTCGCGAAGATCACCAGGGGAACGACGACGTGTGTGGGTTCCGGCGACGGGGGGAGCCGAACCGATTGGACCGTCTCTCGCGTCGGAAGCGACTTCCCGCGTACGGCCATCGTGACGAGGATCACGAGCACGGGAAGCGCGCCGCGGGTTCCCTCCTTCGGGAGCCAGCTCGGCCAGCTCCCCGCGGTGGTCGCGAAGTGCAGGAGCGCGGATTGGGCCATGCCGATGGCGAGACCGGCCGCGGCGGTGATGGCGAACGACTCGAGGCTGCCCACGAGCGCGGCGGCGAGCGCGGGGACGACGAGGAGGCTGGCCGTCACCGGGTCCAGGCCCGAGATCGGCGCGAAGACGATCACGGCGCCGCCTGCGAGGATCGACGCAAGGATCCAGTTCAGCGCGGCGGTCCGATCGGGTGCGATGCCGATGAGCACCGCGCCCTTCTCGGTCTCGGCCGCGGCGCGGGTCGCGAGGCCGAACCGCGTCCAGCGGAACGTGGCCCACAGCGCGCCGGTGACCACGGCGACGATGGCCGCGAAGATGAGGCGATCGCGCGTCACGACGACCCCGAGCACGTGGATCCCGCCCGTCGGCAGGATCGAGCTGATCGGGAACGCCGCGGCGCCCTGGCCGAAGCGGAGGCTCACCATCTGCTCGAGGTACAGGAACAGCCCGAGCGACGCGACCACGCGCGCGAGTGCGGGTGCGTTGCGGAGCCAACGGAAGATGCACTCGTAGATTGCCAGTCCGACGATCACGGCGAGGAGCAGCGTGATGACCAGGGCGGTGAAGACCGTGGGGCGATCCACCACGTGCACGCGCGCCGGGAGCCCGAGGATGGGCAGGACCAGATCGCCCGAGTCGCGCAGCTGATAGAACGCGAACGCGAGGTAGGTGCCGATCGCCGCGTGCGCGAAGTTGATGACGCCCGAGGCACGCTGCGTCAGGACCAACCCGAGGGCGAGCGAAGCGATGACGGCGCCACCGCCGAGTCCGAGGAGGAGGTAGCCGAGGTAGCTCGAGATCGCGGCCTCCTCGGCGATTGGTCGTTCGGACGGTCGGTGTTACTTGACGAGGGCGGGGACGTCGATCCAGCCGGTGCGCTGCAGGAGCTCGGATCCGACCCGCTCCCCGATGACTCCTTGTGGCGCGCACAGCGCGGGCAACGTCGGAATCTGCTTACCGTCGCAGGTGTACGGATGGCCCATGAAGGTCGGGTGATCGCGGGCCGCGCGGAGCTGATCGGTGATCGTCTTGGGTGACACCTTTGCGGCCCCGATCTCCTTCATCGCCACGTAGAGGTTCATCAAGGCCTCGAACGACACCGTGCCCGCGCTCTGCGCGTCGATTCCGCCGCCGTACTTCGCGATGACCGCGTTGTAGAGCGGAACGTCGTTCCCTTTCGCCTTCGTGTCGATGGGGATCTCGACGTTGAAGAACTTGCCCTCGGACGCGGCGTCGCCCGCGGTCTTCAGGATCGTCGGTGCCGCGCACGCGCCGACGAAGAGGAGCTTGGCCTTGATCTGCAGGTCCACCGAGCCCTTGAGCGCGGGCACGCAGCCGGCGTCGGCCGCTCCGACGATGATGGCGTCGGGGTTCCCCTCGTTCGCCTGGGTGAGTGGTGCGGTCAGGTCGGTCGCCACGATCGGCATCGGCACGAGGCGCACGTCGGTGACACCGAGCTTTGCGAGCGCGCGCTTGGTCATGTCGGCGGCGTCGGTGATGGGCGGGAACTCCGAGTACATGATGCTGATCTTCTTGGCGTGGAGGTTCTTGGCCGCATAGTGGGCGAGGGAGACGAAGGCCCCCCACGAACCGCCGCTGAACTGGAACGAGTTGGGGCTCTGCGCCGACGCGAAGCTCACCGGGATGCCCCCGACGAACGGGATGCCGTTGTCGGCCAGGATCTTGATGCCGTCCCCGAACACGTCGATCCCGCCCATGACGGCGGCGACGTTGTTCTGCACCATCTGCTGGGCGCAGCGCTGCGACCCTTCGGGTGAGAACTTCGTGTCGCAGAGCTCGAGCGTGATCGGATGACCGTCGACGCCGCCGAGCTCCTCGTTGATGAAACGAAGCCCGGCCTTGTCGGCGATGCTGAGCTCGGGCAGGACCGCCGCGGCGCCGGTCTCCTGATTGATCATGCCGATCGCGATCGGCGTGCCGGTCGCCTTCGTCCGTTTCGCGGGGATCACGCCGAGCGTGGTCGTCTTCCCTGCGAAACGTTCGACGACCGAACCGTTCCCGGCGGGTTTCGCCGTTGTCCCCGAGTCCGTCGTCCCCGAGCCTGTCGTGGCCGAACCCGCCGTGGCCTGCTTCTCTTTCTCGCTGCAGCCCGACGCGACGAGCGCAACGAGCACGACGACCGCCGCGACGACGCCCGCTCGTTCCCAAGCTCGATTCACCGCGCCCCCCTGGAAACGACGCATCGGACTGAACGCCGTTCACCCTATCGGCTGCGCCATGCAAGCAGGCAGTCGCCCGACGGTCAACCCGGGGGTCTCGTGACCCGGTGCGAGCTCACCCGGCGTCAATCATCGACGAGCTGCGGAGTCAACGCCGCCGAACGCGACCGGCTGATCCGGAGCTGAGGACCGGCGACCAGGGCCGAGAGGGGCGCCTCGAACGCGAGCGCGAGTCCGAGCAGCGCCGCGGCGGCGATCCCGTCGAACAGCCAGTGGTTCGCGGTCACCGTGACGACGACCAGCGTGAGGAACGAATGGGTGGCCGCCGCCCATCGCCATCGGCTCCGGGTCGATGTCCAGACACCGATGCCGACGATCAGGGCCCACGCGACGTGCACCGACGGCATCGCCGAGAGCTGGTCCGCCCCGGAGTGACCGAGCGCCGAATACACCGATGGCCCGAAGACGCGTCCCGCGTCGACGAACCCGAACCCCGTGAACATGCGCGGCGGCGCGACCGGGACGAGTTGGATCGCCAGTGACACACCGGTCACCGCCGCGAGGACGTTGCGCCAGTGCGAATACCGGTCGCGATGGCGGAAGTACATCCAGAACAGGAACACGATCAACGTCGGCACGTGCGCGAGGAGGTAGTAGTAGTTCGACGCGCGCATCACGGTGTCGGAATGCGTCGCCAACTGTTGGACGGACACCTCGCTCGGGAGATGCAGGAATCGCTCCGCGTGCCAGATCCACTCCCCGCGCGCCATCGCGCCGTCGACGTTCATGACCGAGATCGCGCCCGCGTACTGCCACAGGGAGTACAGCGCGAATACCAGCGAGGCTTCGCCGGCGAACGCGCTCGTGTGGGCCAGGGCCGGGCGCGACGACCGCCGGGAGGCGAGCGCGAAGGCACAGAGCGCGGCCGAGATGCATGCTCCGAGCTTCCACGGCAGCCACACGGTTGGGTCTCCTTCGCCGTTCCTCACGATAGGGTCTCGCGATGAACGATGTCGCAGGGAAGATCAGCGGACGCTCGCGATTCGTGGCGATCGGTGCGGTCGTAGCGGTCATGGCGTTGGTGGGCGCGTTCGCGGTGGATACGATCCCGGGCCGGCCGGCGGCCGCGGCGAGCACGCCCGTGGTGAGCCCGACCGCCGAACCCGTCGTGGATCTCGACGCCCCGGACCCCGACGTGATCCGCGTCGGCTCCACGTACTACGCGTACACGACGGGTACGACGTGGGGGAACCACCTCGGGATCCTCACGTCGGACGCGCCGGATTCCGGATGGCGGACGCTCAGCGGTTCGGCCTACGGATCCAGCGCCCTCCCGTCCCCGCCATCTTGGCAACACGTGAACACGCAGACGTCGCCGGGTGTGATCGAGTGGGGTGGCCGATGGCTCCTCTACTACGACGGCCAGGACGTGACCTCCGGCAAGTTCTGTTTGTCGGTCGCGGTGGCATCCTCGCCGCGCGGACCGTTCGTCGACACGTCGAGCGCGCCGTGGATCTGCCAGCTCGAATACGGCGGCGCCATCGATCCGCACCCGTTCGTTGACGCCGACGGCGCGGCGTGGCTGGTCTGGAAGTCGAACGACGGCACCTCGGGACAGCCGGCGCGGATCTGGTCGGCCAAGCTGAGCGCGGACGGCACGAGCTTCACGACCACCCCCGGCATCATCTACGTCCAGGACACCACCGTGACGCCCTGGGAGTCGACGGTGGAGAACCCGCAACTCGTGCTCGTCGACGGCACGTACGAGCTGTTCTTCTCCGCGGGCAAGTGGGACTCCTCGACGTACGTCGTGGGCTACGCGGTGTGCTCCGGTGTGCAGGGGCCGTGCACGCAACCCCGGACCACACCGCTGCTCTCCTCGTACGGCAATGTCGCCGGGCCCGGCGGCGGCTCCTTGTTCACGGACACGTCCGGGAACTGGCACCTCGCGTACCAGGGCTGGAAGCCGTCGTGTACGTCGTACGACTGCGGCGGCGCGCGCCGGTTGTTCATCGCCCCGATCGATCTCGGTACCGCGCACGCGGTGACCTGCCGCGCGCCCGACCACCCGGACGGCTACCGGATGGTGGCCGCCGATGGCGGCGTGTTCTCGTTCGGCAATCTCCCGTTCTGTGGTTCGACGGGGGCGATACGTCTCGCTCGTCCGATCGTGGGGATGGCGGGCACGCCGTCGGGTGGCGGGTACTGGATGGTCGCGTCCGACGGT
>Ga0209048_10003088_pt1 | contig 16323 bp, 14 predicted proteins | sample FrelakmetCRP12CR_FD_187146 | JGI IMG/M metagenome (GOLD analysis project Ga0209048, IMG submission 187146) | Freshwater lake sediment microbial communities from the University of Notre Dame, USA, for methane emissions studies - CRP12 CR (SPAdes)... | ecosystem: Environmental > Aquatic >... | reverse complement strand
CAACGGCCGGCCCGATACGCAGGCCGACCTCATGGACGTCCTGGCCGAGGAAGTCTGCCGCCTGGCGGCCTCCCAGCCGCTCTTGCGCGGCTGCATCGCGCAATCCGACCTCCCCCCTTTTTTGCCCTGAGTGTTGCATTACTTATGCGTATGTCAATATGCCCATCGATTGACCAGGAATCTGCTTTTTCCATCCCTTTGGTAAGGTATCGCTTGCCAGGGGAGGCGGCTGCCCACAGGCCAAACGCCCCATCGACATGCACCCAGGCACCCGCGTGAGTTGCGCGCGTGCAGATGTCATCCAGCGGGTCAAATGAACCCGAGTTCACATTGCCTGCCTGTAAAATGACCAGCGTGTTCTTATCCAGCCCTGGGACGTTCGCGGACAGCATCCGTCCCTGGCCATCCACCGGAACCATTTCGACCCGGTCTTTTCCCAGTCCCAATAGCGCGAGGGCTTTGAATACCGTGCCGTGCGCTTCCGCACCCACCACCACACGCATGGGAGGCGCGCCAAACAACCCCTGGGCATTCACATCCCAGCCAGAACGTTTGAGGATTGCGTGACGTCCGGCTGCCAGGCCGCACAGGGTGGCCATGGAGGTCCCGCTCACAAACCCTGCGACGCATTCATCGGGAAGACCCAAGAGCTCTACCAGCCATTTTTCACAGAGTGTTTCCAGTTTCGCGAGCACCGGCGAGGTGACATATAACGTGGAGACTTGATCCCACACATCCGCCAGCCACTTTGCGGCCATGACCGGCGGAAAGACACTGCCCACCACCAGACCGAAGTATCGCCCGCCGGTATGGGCGACGGTTGCAGGAGACCCGTATTCATGCAGCATGCGCAACATCTCGGCCGGGTCTCCAGGTGCTTCTGGCAGGGGCTCGTCGAATGAATTCAGATTTGCCAGGGCCGCTTCGCCTGGAAATACGTTTCGATCAAATACCTCATCCATGTACGTGAAGGCATAGGATTTTGCCTGCTCGAAATACTCACGCTGCGCGGCCGGCACGAGCATCGTTTCCTGAAGACGGGTGAATGCGGGCATCGCCAGTTCTCCTGTTCGCAGTGCAAGAATGATCCTCAGCATCGGGATGGCGAACGGCCTTATCCACTCACCCGGTGACGGTATCATGCTCCCAGCCAGCCATGCAATCGGGGAGAGGGTGTCGTCAAACGACACGGATCTGCGCCCCCAGGGAGACCCGCTAAGCCACTCACAGTGTTCCAGTAATCTCCACCGTCCAGGGGCCGTCGAGTCCTCCTGAGAGTCGAACCTGTGGCGCCCGGTGTGAAGATCCTGGTGGTGCAGGGAGCGGGACAGACCGGCCTCTGGGAGGACGTGGCGGGGCGGAAAGGGAGCATCCAGACGGTCCGGGCCTTCCGCAAGAACATCGCCGTCTACGCCGGGAACAGCGCGGAGGCGCGGAAGACCTGGGTGGACACGAAGGACCTCGACGCCTGGCTGATCTGGAACATCTGGCAAGCCGCCAACAAGGACCTGGCCGACCTCGTCCCGATCAAGGAAGAGTACCAGGTCTACCGGGACGCAGGCATCGCGCTGACCCAGCAAGGGAAGACGAAGGAAGCCGCGCGGAAGTTCGTGGACTTCGTGCAAAGCCCGGAGGGCGCGAAGATCTTCGCCAAGTGGGGCTGGATGGCCCCGTAGTCGATTCTGGACGGAAACACGGTCTTGAAGTCCCGTTGAAAGACCCGGGGGGTGGATCTCCCCGGGCCTTTCGTGGTCGCGTTTCGGGCAACTCTCAATGGGGAAGGGGCGGCGCGGCGGGGCGCGAGTTCGGGAAATCCAGCGGGGGCATCCCCGCTTGCCGCCCCCCGGCCTACTTCAGTGTCTTGTTCAAGAACTCGATGGTCCGGGCCCAGGCAAGGGTGGCGACGGCATTGTCATAGCGCGGCGTCGTGTCGTTGTGGAAGCCGTGATTGGTCCCCTCGTAGATGTATGCGGTGTAGGGGACCTTGTTTGCCTGAAGCGCGGCCTCGTAGGTCGGCCAGCCCGCGTTGATGCGCTCGTCCGCTTCGGCGTAATGAATCAAGAGGGACGCCTTGATCTTGGGAACGTCGGCGGTGGCCGGCTGCATGCCGTAGAAGGGCACCGCGGCGGCCAGATCCGGGAGCCGAACGGCCAGCGTGTTGGCCACGTCGCCGCCGTAGCAGAAGCCGACGACGCCCACCTTGCCGGTGCACTCCGGATGCGATTTCAGATACACCGCCGCGGCCACGAAGTCTTCGATCATCTTCTTGGGGTCGAGCGTGGCCTGCAGCTCCCGCCCCTTGTCGTCGTTGCCCGGGTAGCCGCCCACCGGCGTGAGATCGTCCGGCGCGAAGGCCAGGAAGCCGGCGACGCCCAGGCGCCGCGTCACGTCCTCGATGTACGGATTGAGGCCGCGGTTCTCGTGCACGACCACCACGCCCGGCAACTTGCCCCGGGCATCCGCGGGCCGCACGAGGTACGCGCGAATGCTCCCGTACCCCTGCGGGGACGGATAGGTGCCGTACTCGGTGCGGATCCGCCGGTCGTCCTTGGGGACTTGCTGGGCCCACGCATAGTTCGGGCTGAGGCTCTCCAGGATCGCCGCCGCCGTCAGGCCCCCCACGGCAAACCTCGCCGCTCCGTCCAGGAATTCGCGGCGGCTGATGCCCCCGTGCACATACCGGTCAAACAACCTGAGAAGCTCCGGGTCGAAATCGGATGCCGTCTTTCGCTCCATCAAGGCACCTCCTCCCTTCGGCGCGGGGCGAAACGCCCTATGGCGAGCATACCACGGTCACTCTTTTGCCTCGATGCCGCGGCCACCCTGCGCCGTGTATCGATGCGGCTCCGCCTTGACGTCAACACGACACGCCCTACTGCGGAGTGTGGACGGAGCGTGCGGGACGGACGGAAGCCTCCGCGAGATCGGTCTCTTGACGCTACGACTTCTTCGCGCGGGGACGCGCGGCCGTTTTCTTGGCGCCGGCGGTTGGCGGCGCGGTCTTCTTCGTGCGCGTGCCCGAGCGCACAGCTGGCCGCTTGCGACGGGTGCCGCGCGGGGCCGTCGCAGGCTCGGCGGGGGAATCGGTACCGTCAGTGGACGTCACCTCACTCGAGGACGCGGGCGACGCGTCTTCGGCGTCCCGCGGGGCCGGTGTCCCCTCCGCCTCAACGGGCAGCGGCTCGGGTGCCGTCGGCGGGTGCTCCGGAGCGAGACGGGCGTCCTGGACGGCGACCGCCTCGGCATCGACCGGCAACAGGCCGTCTTGCGGGCGCTCGCCGGCGGCAGGCGCACCCTCAGCCGACTGGGTCAGCTGCAGGTACTGCGCGCCGGGATGCACCCGCACGCCGCCCTGGCGACCACGATCGAGTCGGAACAAGCCTTCGCGCTGTCCGAAGCGCAGCGCATCCAGAATGCCGGCGAATCCGTACCGGTGCTCATCGAAGCTCTCGTCGAACGTCTTCATGAAGTGTTTGAATTGCCGCGCGTACATCGGGAAGCGTGGGCTCGCACCGGTGCGCGAGAGCGCCTGTATCATGATGCGATAGCCGTCGGCCGGCCCGAGTCGCACAACGCCCTCCGCCGATGCGGTGTCAGCGGCAGGCGGTGCCGGCGCCGGCGTGCCGGCCGGTGCCACCTCAGGGTCGGTCGCCCCGTCGTCGGGAAGGTTCCCGGAGCGAGTGCCGCGCCCGTGTCCGCGGGCGCGTCCCTCGCGGGCCTCACGCGGTTCCCGATGGCCACGCGGCTCCGCCGGCTCCGTGCTGGCCGTCGGCGTCGGCGCCCCAGGCGTGGGCGTCGCCGTGTCGCCCGTCTCGCGCAACTCGACGTAGAAGCTGCGGTCGGTCCCCTTCAACGCGACGTGTCCGGCCTTGGCGAGCTTCTCGACAAAGTCGCGGAAGGAACTGGCACCGTACGCGCGCTCCGAGAAACTCGAGTCGAGCTGCAGCAGCGTGCTCTTGAGCAGTCCGAGCTGCGGCGTCATTTCGCGGTCGGCCAGCAACTGGATCGCGCGGCGGAGGAGCGGCATGGCCGCGGCGATGTCGGTCACGGCACGCATCCGCCCGCCCGCCTGCCGTCCGCGGCCCGTGACGCCGAGGATGTCCTCGTACGCCACGAACTCGGTGCAGTTCTTCTGCAGCACCTGGCTGGTGAACGAGCGCCCACCGACCACGAACACCTTACGGTCGTATTGCTTGAGCTTCTCGACCAGCGTGATGAAGTCGCTGTCCCCGCCGACGATGACGAAGGCGTTGATGTGGCTGTGGGTGAAGGCCATCTCGAGGGCATCGAGGGCGAGGTTGATGTCGGCGCCGTTCTTATCACCGCCGGGCGTCAAGTTGCGCTGCACCATGTGGATGGCGTGTTGCGACATCGAGCGACCGTAATCGGTCGCGTGGGTCCAGTCGCCATAGGCGACCTTGGTGACCACTTCGCCACGTTCCTTCACGGCTTCGAGCACGGCGCCCACGTCGAAGTGGCCGCCCAGGCTGGTCTTGACACCGATCTCGATGTTATCGAAATCGATGAAGACCGCGATCTTTAATCGTTCATCACTCACGGTATGTCCTTGCCGCACGAATCGGGCAAGATGCCGCGATTCGCCGCGGAGTCGAGACGGTCCGTCTCGACACGAAACGCCCACTGCATGCCGGCAGGCCCCAACGCGGGAGACGGCGGGGGTCGCGGCGGTCCGCGCGCATGCGCGCCCCTTGGCGGGGCGCCGGAAACCTCCGGCGGACGCATGCTCGGACCCCACTCTACCGGTCGGGGTCCCACCGCGTCAAGCATAGAGGACGCGCGGCACCGCGACCGGGTGGCCCGGCTGCGCGGACGACCGCTGTTCAGGTCCCCACGGCGACCGGCACCGTCGCGCCTTGGCATTCGTGCCCGGTGTCCCGCGGGTGCGGCGAATAGGCATCGCCTGTTGAATGGGGACGGATTCTTCCTTGACAAGCCAGGTCGGACCGCGACATTCTCTGTCGCACTCCGGTGTGGTAATGATCGCCGCCGGAAACCAACCTTGGAGGCCGCCATGCGTTCAGCGACTCGCGAGTACCGGTTCGGCATCATCGGGCTGGGCATGATCTCCCACTTTCACGCCAAGGCCATCCAGGCGATGAAGGGGGCGCGGCTGGTGGCCGTGGCCAGCCGCAGCCAAGCGAAGGCGGAGGAGTTTGCCGCGCAGTACGGGGTCGAGGGGCTCGGGTCCTACCGGGCGCTCGTCGAGCGGGACGACATCGACATCGTCACCATCTGCACCCCGTCCGGCGCGCACCTGGAGCCGGCCATCATGGCGGCGCAGCATGGCAAGCACGTTCTGTGCGAGAAGCCGCTCGAGGTCACGCTGCCGCGCTTGGACCGGATGGTCGAGGTCTGCCGCAGGCACCGGGTGCTCCTGGGCGGGATCTTCCCGTCGCGGACGAGCGAGGTCTACCAGCGCATCAAGCAGGCCGTGGACGCCGGACGCCTCGGCCGGATCACCCTCGGATCGGCGTACGTCAAGTGGTGGCGGACCCAGGCGTACTACGACTCCGCCGCCTGGCGCGGGACGCGGAAACTGGACGGCGGCGGCTGCCTGATGAACCAAGGCATCCACACCATCGATCTGCTCCAGTGGTTCATGGGGCCGGCCGTCGAGGTCCGCGCGTTCACCGCCTGCCTGGCCCACACGCGCATCGAGGTCGAGGACGTGGCAGCAGCAGCGATTCGATTCAAGAGCGGGGCCCTGGGGGTCATCGAGGGGGCGACGAGCGCCTGGCCCGGGCATGCCAAGCGGATCGAGCTCTGCGGCGACCAGGGCGGCGTGGCCACGCGGGAGGACGATCTCGCCACCTGGACTTTCGCCAAGCCCGCCAAGGGGGATGCGGCGCTGCTCGCGCGGCTGGGCGCGCGCGACACGGGCAAGGGGGGCGCGGCGGACCCCAAGGCGATCTCCTTCATCGGACATCAGCGCCAGTTCGAGGATTTCGTGGCCGCGGTCCGGGCCGGCCGCGCCCCGATGGTGGACGGGGCGGAGGGGCGCAAGGCGGTGGAGCTGATTCTGGCCATCTATCGCAGTGCGCGCACCGGCAGGACGGTACGGCTGCCGCTATAGATACCACGGATGGTCGGGACTCGTGACGACGGACCCAGACAGGAGACGTGCCGCATGCGGTGCGCGGGATTTGCCGATGAAGTGTCCGTGGACATCGACCAGCAGATTTCGGCCCTCCGCGCCCTCGGCTGGCCTGGGATCGAGATGCGCCTGGTGGGGAAGGGGTGGCATTTCGACGACGCGACCGATGCGGAGTTCGAGGCCATCCGGGAGAAACTGGAGCGTGCGGGTATCCAGATCGTCGCCTACGGCAGCCAGATCGCGAACTGGTCCCGAAAGATCAGCGGATCGTTTGAGGTGGACGTGGCCGAACTGCGGCAGATCATGCCGCGGATGCAGAAGACGGGGACGCAGATCGTCCGGATCATGAGCTACCCCAACGACGGCCGGCCCGCGCGCGACTGGCGGGCGGAGGTCGTCCGGCGCCTGCGGGAGCTCAGCCGGATGGCCGAGGCGAACGGCATCATCCTGGGCCATGAGAATTGCAACGGGTGGGCGGGGCAGGGGCCGGAAGCGACCCTGGCCTGCCTCGCTGAGGTCGGAAGCCCGGCCCTGAAGCTGATCTTCGACACCGGCAATCCCGTCACCTACGGTCAGGACGCCTGGGCATACTACCAGGCGGTCCGGGAGCACATCGTCCACGTGCACATCAAGGACTACGTCAAGGACGCCTCGGCGCCCGGCGGGTACCGGGCGGTCTTCCCAGGTCAGGGGGGCGGCCGCGTGCGGGACATCGTGGCGGATCTGAAGCGGACGGGCTATGACGGCTGGTACAGCATGGAGCCCCACATTCTGTCCGTGGTCCACGAGGGCCGCGACGCTTCGGGGGACGAAGTCCGAGCCCGCGAGGTGTTCCTGCAATACGGGAAGACGTTCGAAGACCTCTATCACCACGCCGCGGCATAACCGAGTCTCTATCCGACACGCGTGAGCCGCCAAGCGACGCCAAGAATGCCAGGAAACTTTGGCCACAAGAGGCACAAGAGGCACAGGCAATTCAGGAATCCAGGGACCATTGAGCTTTTGGCCCTGAGCAATTCTTGTGCGTCTTGTGCTTCTTGTGGCCAATCCGGGCCCCGGGATGTCCTGGCAGCTGTCGGTTTCGTCGCATCAGGCCAAGAGGAGCCGGGCGCATGCGCAAGACCACGGATGTCCGCGTTGTCGCGACCTGGCTGCATTTCCTGGAGGTGAAGAACCGGATCCCCCTCAAGTTCGGGCCGGAGACGACGACCGAGGTGACGTGCGCCCGAGTCCGGGTCCGCGTCGCGGACCGGAACGGGCGGACGGCGGAGGGCTGGGGGGAGACGCCGCTCAATGTTCAGTGGGTCTGGCCCAGCAGTCTGTCCTACGCCGTGCGCCACGAGCGGCTGAAGGCCTTCTGTTGCCGCCTCGCAGAGGCCTGGGCCGGGTTCCCCGAGGCGGGCCACCCGGTGGAGGCGGGGTACGACTTCAAGGAGCACCGCCTGGCCGCCCTGCGCGCCGAGGCGGATCGGGCCGCCGCGGGGAGCGAGGCCATGCCCACGCTGGCCGCCCTGGTGTGCTGCTCCCTCTTCGACATCGCCCTGCACGATGCCTACGGCCAGCTCCTCGGCCGGCCGGTGTACGAGACGTACACGGCCGAGTACATGAACCGGGATCTGGCGGCCTTCCTCACACCGGCTCCCGGGACGCGCGTCTCCTTTGCGGGGAAGTACCCGTGCGACTTCCTCGTTGCCGCGCCGCCCTCGCAGGTTCGCGCCTGGCATCTCGTTGGGGGACTGGATTTCCTGGATGCCTCGGAGCGGACCGGCACGGAGCCGGACGACGGCTACCCGGTCGTGCTGCCGGACTGGATTCGGCGCGACGGGCTCCGCTGCCTGAAGATCAAGCTGCGGGGCATCGACGCCGCCTGGGACTACGAGCGGATCCTCAAGGTCGGCCGGATCGCCATCGCCCACGACGTGGACTGGCTCAGCACCGACTTCAACTGCACGGTCCGGGAGCCGGAGTACGTCACCAGTCTCCTGGATCGACTGCAGGACGAGGCGCCGCGGATCTCCGGGATGCTCCTCTATGTGGAGCAGCCATTCCCCTATAACCTGGAGGCGCACCAGATCGATGTCCACGCCATCGCGGCCCGGAAGCCCCTCTTTCTGGACGAGAGCGCGCACGACTGGCGGGTCATCCGATTAGGGCGAGAGCTGGGCTGGTCCGGGGTGGCCCTGAAGACCTGCAAGACCCAGAGCGAGGCGCTCTTGAGCTGCGCCTGGGCCCGAGCGCACGGCATGACCCTGATGGTCCAGGACCTCAGCAACCCGATGCTGGCCCAAATTCCGCACGTGCTCCTGGCGGCCAACGTCGGCACCATCATGGGGGTGGAGACCAACGGGATGCAGTTCTATCCGGAGGCCTCCCGGATCGAAGCCGCCATCCACCCCGGCCTGTACGCCCGGCGGAACGGCGTCGTGGATCTCTCGACCCTGCGGGGGCCGGGCTTCGGCTACCGCCTCCAGGAGATCGGCCGCTTGCTGCCGCCCCCCGCGGCCGCATGCTGCTAAGGCCTCCGCCACATCATCCGATGGCCGAAACACTACCCGTCGCCTCCTTACTCCCACTGATCTGATTGCGCGCGACGCCCTCCTTGGGTATAGTCAGCCCTCCAATCCTCACCGCAGCATCCAGCATGGCGCAGACCCGAGAGGGGAGATCGCATGAAGAGCAAGAAGGTCACGGGGGCGCGAGCCGTCGTCAAGGCCCTCGAAGGCCACGGAGTCGAGTTGATCTTCGGGTATCCGGGCGGCGCCAATCTCCCCCTCTACGACGAGCTGGCACGCTCGCCCATCCGCCACATCTTGGCCCGCCACGAGCAGGGGGCGGCCCACATGGCCGACGCCTATGCCCGGGCCACCGGCAAGGTGGGCGTGTGCACGGCCACCAGCGGCCCCGGCGCGACCAACCTCGTCACCGGCATCGCCACCGCCTACATGGACAGCTCGGCGCTGGTGGCGATCACCGGGCAGGTGTCGCGCCACCTCATCGGCAATGATGCCTTCCAGGAAGTCGACACCACGGGCATCACCATCCCCATCACCAAACACAACTACCTGATCCAGGACGGCGACGAGCTCTTCCGGTCAATCGCCGAGGCGTTCTACCTGGCGGGGAGCGGCCGGCCCGGCCCGGTCCTGATCGATATCCCCAAGGACATCCTGCTGGGCCAGTGCACGCCGGGCGACGCCGAGCCGCCGCAGCTGGAGGGGTACCGCCCCACCCTCAAGGGGCACCCCGGCCAGATCAAGCGAGCCGCCGCGGCCATCAAGGCGGCGGAACGCCCGGTCATCATCGTCGGAGGCGGCATCCGGACCCCGGCGTCCTACCAGGCCCTGGTCGCCCTGGCGGAAGGCCAGGAGATCCCCGTGGTCTCGACCCTCATGGGAAAGGGCTCGTTCCCGAACTCGCATTGTCTGTACCTGGGGCTGTACGGCTACCACGGCCGCATCGCCGCCAACACGGCCATCACCGAGGCGGACGTGATCATCGGGGTGGCGACGCGCTTCGGCGACCGCTCCACGGGGAGCGCGCTGCACTTCGCCCCGCAGGCCAAGATCGTCCACATCGACATCGACCCGGCCGAGGTCGGGAAGAACATCCCGGCCCTGATCCCCATCGTGGGCGACGCGGATCACATTCTCGGGGAGCTGGTGGCCCAGCTGAAGGGCGCGTCCCATCCCGACTGGCTGGCTCGCCTGCAACGGAAAGCGGAGAAGCACCCCCTGGCGGATCTCAGCGGCGAGGTCACGATCCCCAAGGTGCTCCGCGCCCTCAAGGCGCTCTGTCCGGATCCCCTGCTCGTTACCGATGTCGGCCGCCACCAGATTTTCGCCGCCCACTACTTCCCGGTCGATTCCTGCCGCTCGTTCCTGACCTCCGGCGGGCTCGGCACCATGGGGTTCGGACTGCCCGCGGCCATCGGGGCGAAGCTCGGGTGCCCGGACCGGCCGGTGGTGGCCGTCTGCGGGGATGGCGGCTTCCTCATGACGTGCCAGGAGCTGGTCACGGCCGCGGTGGAGAAGGTGCCGGTCGTAGCGCTGGTGATGCACGACAATTGTCTGGGCATGATCCGCCAGTTGCAGCACGCCTTCTACGGCAAGCGATTCACGTCATGCGACTTGGGGGACGCGGTGGACTTCGCGCGGTTGGCGGAGAGCATGGGTGCGGTGGGGATCACGGTGGCCCGCGAGGCGGACATCGCGCCCGCCCTGGCACGGGCGCTCGATGCGGGGCGGCCCTGCGTGCTGGACTGCCGGATCGACGCGCCCGCCAACGTCTATCCCATGGTCACCGGCGCCACCCTGATGGACTACATCGAGTAGAGGAACCGATGAGCCAGAAGCATACCATCTCGATCCTGTGCAACGACACCCCCGGGGTGCTGACCCGGATCTCCGGCCTCTTCTCCCGGCGGGGCTTCAACATCGAGAGCCTGAGCGTCGGCAACACGGAGACCAAGGGAAAGAGTCGCTTCACCATCGTCGTGCACGGAGACGACCGGGTCCTCGAGCAGGTGCGCAAGCAGCTCCAGAAGCTGATCCACGTCATCAAAGTCTGGGACATCACGCCCGAGCAGGCCATCGAGCGGGAACACGCCCTGATCAAGGTGGACGTGGAGCGCGGCACGAAGGGCGAATTGCTCCAGATCATCACCGCCGTGGAGGGCCGGATCATCAGCTCCTCGGGTACCCTCTGGACCCTGGAGGTGACCGGCGACCCGGGGCAGGTGGACAACGCGCTCAACCTGTTCAAGGGCTACAACATCGTCGAGACCATCCGCACCGGCCGCATCGCCCTGGAGCGCTAGCGCGGCGCCGTGCCGCGCCGGCCCCGGCGACCCACCATCCCCCCATTCACGCCGCCTCTTCATCGGCGCGGCGGATTGTGTCACGCTGCGCCGAGCCCCGGGCCGTTCGCTGAGGGGTCACCGGCTGGGCCGCCCAGGCGGCGGTCCGCTCACCGGGTCGGGTCAGCCCGGCGCTGCCCACCCCAACCTCGCAGGCCGCCCGCGAACCGCGGGCGGGGATCCGACGGATCATTCATGGATACACCACAGGTGCCATCGTATGCCGGCCTCACGCCCGACACCGTCCTGGACGCCCTCGAGAGCGTGGGGCTCCGCGGCGACGGGCGGCTGCTGGCTCTCAACAGCTACGAGAACCGGGTGTACCAGATCTGGATGGAGGACGGGCCGCCCCTGGTGGCGAAATTCTACCGGCCGGCGCGCTGGTCGGAAGCCGCCATCCTCGAAGAGCACGCCTTCACGCGCGAGCTATTCGAGCGAGAGCTCCCGGTGGTCACGGCCACAGCGGTCGGCGGGCGGGTGCTCCACGAGTTCCGCGGCTTCCGGTTCGCCGTGTTCCCCAAGCGGGGCGGACGGGCGCCGGAGCTGGAGGATCCCAAGACGCTCGAGTGGATGGGTCGCTTCCTGGGGCGGATTCATGCCATCGGGGCGCTCGCGCCGTTCTGCGACCGGCCCACCATCGGGATTCCGAGCTTCGGCGAGGAGCCGCGCGACTACCTCCTAGCCCACGGGTTCCTCCCGCCCGATCTCGCCGACACCTGGGCGCGCGTGGTGGAGCTGGCGCTCGACGGCATCCGCCGCTGCTACGACCGGGCCGGCGCCGTCCGAACGCTGCGCCTTCACGGCGACTGCCACGCGGGCAACGTGCTCTGGACCGACGACGGCCCCCATTTCGTGGATTTCGACGACAGCCGGATGGGGCCGGCGGTGCAGGACCTGTGGATGCTCCTCTCGGGGGACCGCGCGGCCATGACCGGCCAGCTCACCGACCTGTTGGCGGGCTACGAGGACTTCTTCGAGTTCGACGCGCGTGAGCTGAACCTCGTCGAGGCCCTGCGGACGCTCCGCATGATCCACTACTCGGCCTGGCTCGCCCGGCGCTGGGACGATCCGGCCTTCCCCGCCGCCTTCCCGTGGTTCAACACGCCACGCTACTGGCAGAACCAGATTCTCGAGTTGCGAGAGCAGGTGGGTCTGCTGGACGAGGCCCCCCTCTCGCCGGCCTGAGCATCGCCCACCGGTCCTCCAGGACCCTGCGATAGTCCGCGTCTCCGTCCCATCGATGCCAAGCCCCAGTATGTCCTCACGTCACGACGCTTGTTGAATAAAGCGATGGGTGGTCAGCGTCCAATGGTTCAAATAGTAAGTGAGCACTCACTTGTATTTCAAGCGTACTCGCAACTAGATGAAAGAAAAGCATTTAAGTCTGAACTGCACGCGGCTGTCTCGATTGGGCGTGGAACCTGGGAGGAGTGAGCCATGAAAAAGCTACTTGGTCTGACGCTGGTGATCCTGCTGCTGCTGGCGGTCGCGGCACCCCCGGTTGACGCGGGTTGGAATCGCGGCGGGCATGGGCGATGGGAAGGGGGCCCCCGCCAAGAATACCGTTCGAGTGGCTGTCCGGCGTGTGGGTTCCTGGGTGGACTCATCCTCGGTGGGGTACTGGGTGGAGTGCTGGCCGCCCCGGCGTTCGGCCCGCCGCCGGTCTATGCCGCCCCGCCACCGATCTGTCACACGCAGCCGGGGTACTGGACGCAGGTCCCTGTCTCCCGTTCGGGCGAATACACCACCTACCGAAACGCCTGGGTGGCGCCGCAGATGGTGTGTCAATGAAAGGGGGGGACATCATGACGCGCGTGAGATTGCTGTTCGCGGTTGCATTGCTGACCGTTTCAATGCTCTCCGGTTGTGTCATCGTGCCGTTGGGTGGGTGGTACGGGGGAGGATGGAATCATTCCCATTCGGCGCCCTATCCGTATTACCGCGGGCGGTAACGACCACGCCTGGCTGTGCGGCCGGGAACGGGCGCCCCATCGCGGGAACATGCCGGAACGGCGTTAGGTCGGCCGGACCCCCGCAGGCAGGGGGTCCGGCCGCCGACGAGGCGCCGCGGCCGCACCGCCCTGGGGCATGGCGGGCATGCGTGATCGCGATCCGATAACCGGGCTGACCACACCGACATCGCAGGTCGTTTCTCTCATCGCCGGACCCACAGCCGGCACCCCGACCATCTTGCCACCACTCCGACACCGCTCGCGCTGAGCGAAAAGTCTGGCCGGCCAGCATTGCCGCACCTTGCCCTTGACAAAACCGGCGGGCCGGATGACTGTAGCTTCCAGTTGGCCGAGCCGAGCACCCGACCGCGGTCGCGGCTATAGCGCCCCACGACGGCGGTCTCCCACCACACGTCCGGATCGGGAGGGATCCGGCCCCCTGCGAGGTCGATCATGCCAAAGCGTCCACCGGAAAACCCGCCAAGCTCGTTCCAGGTGTCCCGACGCACCTTCCTCAAAACTGTCGGCGTCGGGGCGGCGGCCACGGGGCTGGTCGCGCAGGGCGCCCGGCCGGCCGAGACCGCCATCCTGGGGCCCGACGCCGTCCCGTTCACGCTCCGGGTCAACGGCGTGCGGCAGACCGTGACCGTCGAGCCCCGGGTCACGCTCCTCCGCGCCCTCCGGAATCACCTCGGCCTCACCGGGGCCAAAGAGGTCTGCGAGCGCGGGGCGTGCGGGGGCTGTACGGTCCTGTTCGACGGCGAGCCGATCTGCGCCTGCCTGATGCTGGCGGTGGATGCGGTTGGCCACGAGATCATGACGGTGGAAGGCCTGGGAACGCCGGAGAAGCTGAGCCCGGTCCAGGCCGCCTTCGTGGAATGCGACGCCTTCCAGTGCGGGTTCTGCACGCCGGGGTTCGTGGTGGCCTCCACGGCGCTCCTGAACAAGAATCCAACGCCCAACCTGGAAGAGATCAAGGCCGGGCTGACCGGGAATCTCTGCCGCTGCGGGACGTATTCCCGGATCTTCGAGGCCGTCCGCACAGCGGCCGAACGGAAGGGGTGAACCATGGCAGAGCAGCGCGCACCCAGCTTCCAGGTCAAGGTTGGCCCTGTAGAGAACCCCGTCATTCTGGAGGTGCATCCCGCTCCGGGAGATATTAAGCCCTGGGATCTCGACTCCCGCCTCACGCAGGTCACGGGACGGCACCCACGGCTGGAAGGGGCGCAGAAGGTGACCGGTCGGGCCCAGTATACGTACGATGTGCGGCTCCCGGGGATGCTCTGGGCCAAGATGGTCCGGGCGCCAATCCCCGCCGGCAAGATCGTCCGGATCGACACCAGCAAGGCCGAGCGGCTCGCCGGCGTGAAGGCGGTCTGGACGACGGACGCCAAGCAGGTCCGTTTCGCGGGACAGGATATCGCCGCCGTCGCCGCCGTCTCCCAGGAGATCGCGGAGGATGCGGCGCGGCTCGTCGAGGTGCAGTACGAGCCGGGCCCCTTCGTCACCTCCCTCGAAGAGGCGATGGCCCCCAACGCCCCCCTCGTGTTCGGGGAGGGGCAGGCGCCCGCCCCGCCGAATGCCCCGCGGAACGGGAACGTGACCGGCCCGGTTGTGCCCCCGCAACTGGGGACCGTCCGCGGGGGCAGCCGGGGAGACATCGAGAAGGGCTTTGCCGAGGCCAATACCATCCACGAGGCGACATACCGGCTTGCCGTTCACACGCATGCCGTACTTGAGACTCATGGAGTGGTCGCCCATTGGGAGGGCGACCAACTCACGGTCTACGCCTCCACGCAAGGCGTCTTCCAGGTCCGGGCCGGACTGGCCGAGGCGCTCGGCTTGGCCCGCAGACAGGTCCGGGTGATCACCGAGCACATGGGCGGCGGTTTCGGAAGCAAGCTGTACCCCTCTGCCGTCGGGAGCGCCTTCGCCATCGTCGCCTGCCGGTTGGCCAAGAAGGCGGGCGCGCCCGTGAAGTTCATGCTTGACCGTCACGAAGAGCAGCTCTGCACCGGTAACGCTCCGGGTGCGCTGATGGCCGTGCGGCTCGGCGCAACGGCTGATGGGACGCTCACGGCTATCCACTTCCGCTCCTACACGGAGGGGGGGATCGGCCAGAGCGCCCGGACCGGTGGGCCGGCTGGGAACATCTACCCGCAGTGCCCGAACGTGAAGCTTGAGGAGTACGAAGTCGCCACCAACGCGGGCCCGACCTGCGCCCTCCGGGCGCCCGGCCACCCACAGGGAGCGTTCGGCTTCGAGTGCGCCATGGACGAGCTGGCGCACCGCCTGCGCATGGATCCGCTGGAGTTCCGACGGAAGAACGATTCGCACCCGTTCCGACGGTTCTACTACGATGTCGGCGCCAAGGCGATCGGCTGGGAGCGCCGGAACACGGTTCCAGGGAATCCGCCCGGGGTCAAGAAGCGCGGGATCGGCGTGGCCAACGGCAACTGGTATGTTCTGGTCCGCGAAGCCGTCGCCGCGGAGGTGCGGGTGCACCGGGACGGCAGCGTCGAGCTGTTCCACGGCACCCAGGACATCGGCACGGGTATCCGGACAGCGCTGGCCGTCATCGCGGCCGAGGAACTGGGCCTTCGACCCGCCGACATCACGGTCCATGTCGGCGACACGCGCTTCCCGCCAGGGCCGACCTCGGGCGGGAGCGTCACCACCAACTCCTCGGGACCTGCCGCGCGGCTCGCCGCACACGAGGCCCGGATGCGAATCGCGGCCCTGGCCGGCCCGCTCCTGAAGGCGAACCCGGAGGAATTGGAATTCGCAGACGGCCATATCCTGGTCGCCGCCGAACCGGCGCGGAAGGTCTTGTTCCGCGAGGCGGCGCAGAAGATGCCGGGCGAGGTCATCGGCTGCCTCGCCGACCGCAAGCGGCAGTTCGAGACCGTCCGCCAGGACCTCGCCGCCACGCAATTCGCGGAGGTCGAGGTGGATGTGGAGACCGGGGTGGTCCGCGTCCTCAAGATGGTCGGCGTGAACAACTGCGGGATCCCGATCAACTCCCTCACGGCGGAAAACCAGCTCATCGGAGCACAGATCCAGGGGGCCTCGTGGGCCCTGTTCGAGCACCGCACCTTGGATCGCAACGTGGGCACCATGGTGAACCCCAATCTGGAGGCCTACAAGCTCCTCGGACCGGCGGACATGTTCGAGGCAGTGGCGATCTTCACCGAAGGGGCCAACGCGGGGAACAACACCTCTGCGACCGGCATGGCCGAGCCGGTGTTCGTGCCGACCCTGGCCGCCATCGCCAACGCCGTCTTCAATGCCACGGGGGTCCGCCTGCGGCAGCTCCCCATGACGCCGGACCGGGTACTGGCCGCACTCGCCGAGGCGGGGAAGGGGGGCAAGGCATGAACCGGTTCGAGTACGCACGGGCC
>Ga0209048_10003087_pt1 | contig 16323 bp, 17 predicted proteins | sample FrelakmetCRP12CR_FD_187146 | JGI IMG/M metagenome (GOLD analysis project Ga0209048, IMG submission 187146) | Freshwater lake sediment microbial communities from the University of Notre Dame, USA, for methane emissions studies - CRP12 CR (SPAdes)... | ecosystem: Environmental > Aquatic >... | reverse complement strand
CACCGATTCGCCGGCTTCCAGCCGCCCGCGGCGCGCCGAACGCACGGCCACCGAGGCCGGCTCCGCCAGCGCCGCCGGGTTCCGGGTGAACTGCGCCCCGGTCGCGTCGGCCAGGTATTCCCGCTTCCGGCTGACCGCCATCGACAGCAGCCGGGACACGATCGGCGCGATGATCAGGGTCAGGATCCAGAGCACCGCCACGATCAATCCGACGGGATTGCCGCCCTTCCCGCCCTTCCCGCCACTCCCGCCACCGCCGAATCCGCTGCCGATCCGGAGGCCGCCCCGCATCGACCGCCCCAGGCCATCCGACATCAGCGCGATGGCCCCCACCATCGCTGCGAGGAGGGTCATCAGCCGGGTGTCGTAGTTCTGGATGTGGGCCATCTCGTGGGCCACCACTCCCTGCAGCTCGTCCCGGTTGAGCGTGCGGAGGAGCCCCTGGGTGACCGCGATGTTGGCGTGGGAGGGCTCGATGCCGGTGGCGAAGGCATTGGGGTCGGCGTCGGGTACCAGCCAGATCCGCGGCTTCGGGAGCCCCGAGGCGATTGCCATTTCCTCGACCACGTTGACCAGGCGCTGCTGGTCCTCGCCGATCGGCTCCACGATTTCCGTGGCCCCCGTGGCCCACAGCACCCGGTCGGGGCCGTGGGTCCAGGAGAACCAGCAGATTCCGCTGGCCGCCAGGGTGGCCCCGATCCCGATGAAGGGGAACGCGTAGTGATAGGCGCCGGGGGGCGCGTTGGCGGTCTGGAGGTAGAGCGCCAGGTCGCCGCCGAACCCGACCCAGGCGAAGAACAGGACAAAGAGTATCACCAGCCAGGTGGTGTGCCGGCGATTGGACTCCTGCTGTTGAAAGAGGTTGGGCGCCGTCACGCCGGCGGCTTGGACCCCGACAGGTCCACGTTGGGCACCGCCCGCTCCCCGGCGTCCTCGATTTCCCAGAGTTCCGCGGGAGCCGCCCCGGCCAGCCCGGCCAGCAGGCTGGTCGGGAACTGCATCTGCTTCGTGTTGTACTGCGTGGCGACGTCGTTATAGAGCTGCCGGGCGAACCCGATCTTGTTCTCGGTGCTGGTCAGCTCCTCCTGCAGCTGCTTGACGTTTTCGGTCGCCTTGAGCTGCGGGTACGCCTCGCTCAGCGCGAAGAAGCGCCCCAGCGCCTGCGTCAGCTCACCCTCGGCCTTCGCCACCTGGGCCACGCCCGTCGCGTTCACCGCGCGGTTGCGGGCGGAAATCACCGCCTCCAGCGTGCCCTTCTCGAAGTCCATCGCCCCCTTGACGGTGTTGACCAGGTTGGGGATCAGGTCGTGCCGCCGCTTGAGCTGGACGTCGATCTGCTTCCAGGCGTTGACCACCTGGTTCTTCAGGCCGATAAGCCCGTTGTAGGCGCTGATCGCCCAGAGGGCGAGCACCGCGACCACCGCGAGAAAGAGAAGCATCGGAAGATCCTTTCCGGGCGGGAGAGATCAGGACTGGCCGGCCGCAGGGGGCTCGACCAGCCGGGAGAGAGCATTGCGCACCGCCTCCACGACCCCGGCGGGGTCGCGGCGGGCCACTGGGTGCGCGTCATCCACCAGCAGTTCCACGCCGGGCGCCACGGCCAGCCGGCGGCACCCGCGGAACCGCGGCGCGTCACCGGCGGCCGATTCCTCCGCCGCCCGGAACTGCAGCGCGCGCCCCACGCGCCCCCGTGGGGCCCCGTCCCGCGGCGGCACCGCCAGCCGGTCGGGGGGCGGCAACGCCGACCCCAGCGCCCCGGCCACGCGCCGCTCGATCACGTCGCCGGTCAGGCCCTGGAATTCGGCGGCGACCTTGTCGAGCGTCGCACCCTCCATCTGGCGCAGCTTGATCCCCAGCACCTGGAGCAGGTGGCGGTAGTTGTACGTCGCCGCAGTGCCCCGGCCCTCGGGCTTGATCACCAGGCCCTGGGCCACGTAGAAGCGGATTGTCCGCTCCGTGGGGCGGGCCCGTGCCGCGGCGTTCAGGGGGTAGATCCCCGAGGCATCGAGAATCGCGCCCGCCATCCCCGCGAGGTCGCGCAGGTTCCAGGGCGCGAGCGCGGCGTAACTGCGCAGCGTCGCCAGCGGGTCGGAAGAGCGGGAGTCGGGTACGGTCATCTAGGCATGAACGTAGAGCGAGTCGGCGTGCTGTTGCAGTGCTTCGGCCACTTCGGCGATTTCGCGGCACTCCCAGGACAGCGTGGCCTCGGCAGCAAAGCGGCGTTCCTCCGGCGCGGGGTCGTCCAGCCGCGCCCTCACCTGCGCCAGGCGCCGCTCGGCCTCTCCGAGGCCGTGACGCTCCGCCGTGACCCGCGCCTCCTCGTAATGCTGCCAGGCCCGGCTCCGCTGCCCGAAGCTGGCGAGGCCGAGCGCGGTGCGGAGCAGGAACTCCACCAGCGCACCGGGGGGCAGCCGGTCTCCCCAGGCCCGCAATTCGAGCCGGTGCCGCTCGAAGGCGACGCGGTCGTCCAGCACGGCCGCCAGTTCAAGCAGCTCAAGGCGGGCCGCCACCGCGTCCGGGAAGGCAATCGGTCCCACCAGCAGAAGCGTGAACGCCTGCCGGGCCGCGTCCGTCGCGCCCAGCGCGCTGAGCAGGGAGCCGACCTGGACCAGCGCCCGCCGCCGACTGCCCTCGTCGGCGGCATGCTGGAACGCCTGGTGCTGCGCCTGCAGCGCCTGCAGGGGAAGCCCCTGCTGCTCGAGCACGGCACCAAGGCAGGCCCACCCTGCAGCAATGGCCTCGCCCGCCTCGTCGTCACCGGCCTCGCCCAGCAGCGCTTCCAGGGCGGACTGGGCGTCGGCCAGCCGGCCCCGGGCGGCCCAGAGCGCGGCGCGGCCGAGGGAAACCAGTCGCCCGCAGCCGGCGTCACCGCTGGCACGGGCCAGGCGATCGGCGAGGTCGAGCGCACGCGCCGCGCGGTCCCAGCGCGCCAGCACGCCATTCAGCCGTGCCACCGCGAGCGCCAGCTCGCATCCGTCCGCCGGCGTATCGAATGACTCCAGCCGCCGGAGCAGGACACCGATGACGGCGAGCGCCTCGCCGTGGCGACCGGCGTGCTCCAGGAAGCTGGCGTATTTCGTCAGGGCCGTCGCCAGTCCCGTTTCGCCGATCCCCTCCACGGCATCCACGATCTCGAGCAGGGCCCGCGCCTCGTCGGACGGTCCACCCGGCACTTCCAGCAGGCCACGGATCCGCGCCAGCCGTTCCGCGCGGTCCGCCAGGCACACTGGGCCGGCCAGGCCCGGACGAGCGAGCCAGCGCAGGACCAGGTGCGCCCCCATTCCGTCGCGCGCCGACCGGGACCGGCCGGCGGCCCGCTCCACACGAGCGCGCGCCAGTGCGGGCGAGAGCCGTCCCGGAACATCAGGACACCAGGTGGCGAGACCGGAAGGGAGGGGCATCGTCAGCGCCTTCGCCGGCAGGCAGGCGGACAGGGCATGGCGGCTAGTATGCCGGAAGCGATGGATAGGGGCAAGGGCGCCCTGCGTTATCGAAACAGGGTGCCGCATCCTCCGGATGACAGCGCCCTGTCCCCGCTGCCGCATCTTGGCCGCCATGAATCGCGGCGTCACGCTCATCGAGCTCGCCCTGGTGCTCCTGATCGCCGGGCTGGTGGCCATCTTCGCGGCGGCGCCGCTGCTCGGTCTGCGCGACCGGATGGCGGTGGACCAGGCCGCGCGGGATATCGCCGCCCTGCATGCCAGGGCCCGCCTCCTCGCCATGGTGGAGAGCCGGCCCATCCGCCTCGATATCGGCGTCGACTCCAGCCTCATGTGCGCCGTCGCCGACGGCGACACGATCACCCGCTGGCGGGGTGCAGGCCTCGCGGCGGAGCCGGCCACCGTCTCCGGGCCGACCCGTCCGCTCTGGTTCTCGCCGGCGGGGGTCACCTACGGCGTGAGCAACGCCACCTGGATCGTGACTCGGGGTTCGGCGCAGCGGCGGGTGATCGTGTCGCGGTGGGGAAGGGTCCGGATCGAATAGCAGACCGTCCGGCGCGGAGGCAGTGACGGCACCTCCCGTCCGGCCGGCCGCCCGGAGGCCGGAACGGCTCCGGGCGTGTCTTGCGCTAGGGCTGGGTCACATCCAGGCCGTACTTGCGGACCTTGGCGAGCAGGGTCGAGCGGGCTATGCCGAGGAGTTGCGCGGCCCGGCGCTTGTTGCCACGGGTGTGGTGCAGCATCGCGGCCAGGTGCCGCCGCTCCGCGGCCTCCAGCGAGTCCGGGGCGACGTCCGCCGCCGGCGCGAGCGCGTGGCGGAGGGCCGCCGGGTCCAGGTCGGCGAGGCCCAGGTCAACCACCAGCATTTCGATGCCGGGAACGGCGAGCGCCGCGGTGGCTCGGGGGCCATCCTCGGCGGTAACGACGGTGCAGCCAGCGGTGCGCAGCGCTTGGGCGAGGTGATCGCGGCGGACAGGGTCGGGGTCGAGCAACAGCACGTGGGGCGCCTTCATGGGATTCAACCTAATGTTTGGTACCGGAGTGATCCATAGGGGTCCGGGGGGGGAGACGAACCCGGGCCACTGGTGCCACACCACCCCCCCGTTCCCGGCTATCTTGACGGAAATGACCAGGACGCCATCGCCATGAATACCGACCTCCAGATCCCCGGGCTCGCGGTGGGCAGCAGGATCCAGGACCCCTTCCTGATACTCGAAGTGGAACAACGGGGCGGTGACAATCCTCACACCATCCTCCATTTCGGCAACCGCTCGGGCCGGATGGCCAGCGCCCCGGTCTGGGCCTCCGACGCGGCGCGCATCGCCGGCGTCGCCAAGGGCGACGTCGTCCAGGTGATCGGGGACGTCTCCAGCTACCGCGACAAGCGCCAGCTCAAGATCGGCTCGATCCGGGTCCTTCCGAAGAGCGAGATTCCCTGGCGCAGCCTCATGCCGAGCGTGGGCGAGGTCGGACCGATCTGGGAGGTCATCGACCGCTACCGCCGCGAAATTCGCGGGCCTCGGCTCGCGGCAACCCTGGCGCTGTTCTACGACGACCCCGAGTTCCGCCGCCGGTACGAAGAGTGCCCCGCGAGCCTTGCCGGCCACCACAGCGCGCTCGGCGGCCTGCTCAAGCACACCGCCGAAATCGTCGTGATCGCCCGCCAGATGGCCAAGGTCATGAAGGGCGATCCCGACCTCGTCCTCGCCGGGGTCCTGCTGCACGACATCGGCAAGCTCGAGGCCTATCGCTGGGAGGGGAGCTTCGAGTACACCGATACGGGCCGTCTCCTCGGCCATGTCGTGCTCGGGCTGCGCATGCTGGAGCGGCGCCTCGCCATGGAGACGGCGGCGCCCTGCACCGAGGAGGAGATCGTCATGCTCGAGCACCTGATCCTCTCGCATCACGGCAAGCTGGAGTTCGGTGCCCCGGTCGAACCGATGACGCCGGAGGCCGAGATCCTTCATTTCGCCGACAACACCAGTGCCAAGGTGGCCAGCTTCAACGAGGCGATGGCCAACCCGGAGAACTTCGTGGAGGGCGGCCAAGTCAGCGCCAGGACGCTCTGGGAGCTGGACAAGCGGAGGGTGTACCGATGGAGGAGCAACTGGGGCGCGGGTGGGGCCGGCTCGGGTTCCTGATCGCGACCCCGATCGAGGGGCCGAGAAAACCGAAGCGGCCGCCTGGCGGATGCCACGGCGGCCGCTTCACATAGGGACTACTGCCAGTCCCACGAGCGCTGCGAGTCGGGTGGATCGCGGTCCACCTCGTCGCCCCGCACCCCGAGGCGCCAGATCGGAGCGGATGCAGCCGGCCAAGCCGACAGCATCGAAATCCAGATGGGAAAGGCGGGATCGGCAGCCGACGGGGCCCTTGAAACCACGTCGACCTCCCCCGCCCCACCCGGACCGCTGCGGGTCCCAGAATCCGGCATTGAACCGGACCCCGTCGCCACGCAGCGGCAGGGTCAAAGATAGGATTCGCGAGAGGCCTCGCAAGTGCCTGTCTTTATTCGGTTTACGAGATTCTAGTGTGGTGGAAATGTGGAAAGACAAGTCGCTTCGGGTGAGGCGGATACAGTCACTCTCCACGTCATGTGGAAATGTTGATCAACATTTCCCCCAACCTGGCTTGGGGTCAGGATTCCAGCCCGACCTCGATATACCGGTAGGAAAGCTCACCGTCGGTGGACATGAACAGCCCGCCGGCCGCACTCGCGGCAAACCAGCCGCCAACCAGGAGCCGGGGGTGGTCCAGCTCGCCGAGCAGCGCCCCGAACCAGCGACGGAGGTGGCGGACTTCGGGAGCCCGACGGCTCAGCAGAGAGAGCAGGGCACCGCTGCCGCCTGTGGCACGAAGGAAGTGAGCCAGGCTGTGGGCCCGCTGGCTGAACTCGATGGCCCGCACTCCGGGTTCGTCGAAGAGGACGGCTCCGTCGAAGCTGTCCATCGGAGGCGCGTCGAGCCTGGGACCCATGTAGACGTACTGCCGGCCCTGCTCGGTCTTCCGCTCGACCACGGCGATGGCGGTCTCGCTCGTCATCCGGGCGGCATGCAGCAGGTCGTCATCGTGCAGGATGCCGACGACCTGGCTCCACTCGAGAGCGGAGAGTGCGTTCTCGATCGAGCAGCCGACCGAGTCATCCAGCGCCAGGAGGCGGGGTGCCTCTCCGGCGCGGAGCATGAAGTGCGAGAAGGCCTCCGCCCGCTCCGTGAAGGTGCGGACGGTCAGGGTCGTCGGGGTTGCCATGCCCATGAATCTATTGCCCCGGACGGGAGGTCGTAAGCCGTCAGGGCACCAGCTCGCTCTGGGCCTGGACCTTGACGATCCAGAGCCCCGAATCCATGTCGGGAACATAGACATAGCCATCCCGGTAGATCGCGCCCCAGGCATTGACGCCGTTGGGGGTGCTTCCTTTTGCGTCACCGGTTGCCACGTGGGCGATTTCGCGCCCCTGCAGCAGCAGGTCGCCCTGCAGTTGGCCAGAGATATCGATCACCCTCAACCCGCCCTGGTAGTCACCGAGGTAAAGGGTGTCGCCCGCGACCCAGACGTTGTGCACGCCGCCGTCCTTCGGCTCGTACCAGGCGACTTCGTGCGGCTGGGTGATGTCCGAGACATCCACCACGTGCAGCCGCCCATAGGCCCGGCCCAGCCCGGCCACGGTCCCGCCGGATGTAGCCGGGGTGGCCGAGAAGACCTCGTCGCCCACGAAGACATACCGCCCCTGCCGCCAGGCGGTGTGGGTGCCTCGAATGAAGCCCGGACCGCCGACGGCCTCGACGTCACGGTAGAGCGCCTCGAGGTCGTACTTGAACTGGGAGACGAAGGTCGGGTTCTGGGGGCTGCCGCGCTTCATCCCGTTCCCCACGTCGAGGATCACCAGCCCGTCGTTCCAGTAGCTGAGGTAGGCGAGTCCGTCCCGCACCGCGATGTCGTGGAGCATCCGGCCGGCCGGCGTCCGGTCGGTTTCCCACCGCGCCACCTGCTGCGGGTGATAGGGGTCGCGAATGTCGATGACCCGCATTGAACCGGTCGCATCGTCGGTGAGGTAGACGTAGCCCTGGTAGACGTAGGTGCTGTGGACGCCCCCGGTCACCGTCTCGGTGAACTCGGCGATCGGCTTGGGATGGCCGGGATCCTCGAACGAGAGGATCACGATGCCATTCTTCCGGGTCGAGGCCCCTTCACGCGTCAGCACCCCGTACTTGCCATCCTCCGTGGTCATCAGGTCGTTGATGACCCGCGCATCGACCACGACCGAATCGGTGATGAAGGGCTTCGCGGGGTCGCTCAAATCGATGGCGTAGACCCGGTCGCCCAGCGTGGTGAGGTAGCCGAACTTGCCGTCCGGATGCAGCCAGAACTCGGCGGCGGTTCCCTTGATCGGGACCCGGCCGGTGACCATGACCGGGCGGACCACGTCCCGGGGTCCGGCCGTCACGTCGACCTCCGCCGTCCGGCCGGCGAAGCTCGCCACCACCCCGTAGCGGCCCGGCTGCTGGGCCACGAACTCGCCGGACCCGTTGACCAGCGCGCCCCCGCCGATCACGGCCCATTCCGGCAGGACGTCATCGACGACCTTGCCGGCCGCGGTGCGCGCTACGAAGCGCAGCGGCACCACATCGCCGGTCCGCACCGCCGAGGCTGGGCCCTGCAGTTCGATCGTGGCCACGGGGTTGGCGGTGATGGTGATGATCAGCGAGGTCGTGGCCTTGCCGGCCGTGGCCGTGATCGTGGCCCGGCCGGCGGCCCGGGCCGTCACCCGGCCGTCGGCCGAAATCGCGAGGACCGCGGGCCGGTCCGAGGACCAGAGCGTGGCATCATAGCGCCGGTCGCCGGTGGAGGAGTAGGCGGTCGCGCCCAGCGAGAGCGACTGACCCGTGTAGAGGTGAGTAATCGCGGGGCTCACGACCACCCGGGCCGACGGCGTCGGCAGCACGGTCACCCGGGCCTGTGCGATCGTCCCCTTGGGATCGTCGGCGACCCGGATGAAGGCGGTGACGTTGAGCGTTCCCGGCGACCCGCCCGTGACCAGGCCGGTCGAGTCCACGGCGCCTTCAAACCGCCCCCCGGAGGTGAACCAGCGGACTCCGCTCAGGGGCAGCTCGGCGCCCGCCGAGTCGTAGGCCGTCGCCCTGAGCCGGACCGTGTCGCCGACCTGGATCGCCGTCGTGGCCGGCGTCAGTGCGACGCGCACGACCGGAGACGGAGCCGCCGGCGGCACCGAGGGCGGAGGGGGAGCGACGGGTTGCTGGAGCACCAGGGCGAGGGCGGCGATGTGGAACATGGGCGTCCTTGGAAGGGTGCAGGTGGCCTGCCGGGACGCGGAATGTAGGGTGCCGCCGCGCAAGAGGAAGAGCCTCCTTGCCCGAGGCGGATCCGGGTGCTAGGTACAGGGTGATGCTCATTGCCTGGACCTCGCTTCCCACGCCGGTGGGGACGCTGATACTGGTCGAGCACCAGGGGCAGCCCCTGGTGGTCGAGTTCTCGCAGCGAGGCCGGTCGATGAAATGGATCGACCGGCTCCGCGAGCAACATCCTGGCGTCACGATTGAGCCGGGGCCCTGCCCCGCGACCGCAGGGTGGCTGGAGGCCTACTTCCAGCGCCGGCCGCGTCCCTTCGCATATCCCGAGTACCTGGCCGAGTACTTCCGCCCCTCCGCGGCGGAGGAGGCCGTCTGGCGGGCGCTCTGCCGGATTCCCGTGGGGGAAACCCGGTCGTACGAGGCGATCGCCGAGGCGACCGGAGTCCCGGCGCGGGTGGTGGGCCAGGCCAGCGGCGCCAATCGCCTGGCCATCCTGGTGCCCTGCCACCGGGTGGTCGGCAAGGACGGAGCGCTGGTCGGCTACGGTGGCGGCCTGCAGCGCAAGCGATGGCTCCTGGACCATGAGCTCAGGATGACCGGGCTCGTGCTCCGCTGACCCGCCGTATTGACAAAATTCCGAGCGGACCAGAAGTTGTGATGCATGGCAGTTGCAGTCGTCGTGCTCCACGCACCGTCTCTGGCTTCGACCGACACCGCCCCGGCCCCTCCGCCGGTGCGGTGTCGTTGCTTTCCCCCCGGCTTCCAGGCCGGGATGTACCGGGGCCGCCCGGCCCCTCCCTCTGACGCGAGGTCGTAGCAATGGCGAAGGGCACCGTGAAGTGGTTCAACGACGCAAAGGGTTTCGGGTTCATCGCGCAGGAAGGTGGCAAGGACGTGTTCGTGCATCACACGGCGATCATCGCCGACGGGTTCCGCTCGCTGGCAGAGGGAGACAAGGTCGAGTTCGACATCGTCGAGGGGCCCAAGGGGCTGCAGGCGTCGAACGTCCGGAAGGGCTGAGCCGTACCTGCGACTGTCCAGCCAGGTACGTGATTCCCCACCTGAAGCAGTGAAACACCGGGTCGGCCACGCGACTCCATCGCGCGGCCGATTCCCGCTTCGTGCCACCTCCCTGTCCATCGCCGCCGCGATGGCGCTGGCGGTCACGCCGCTGGCGGGGCAGGCCGGCATCCGGGGCGACCCGGCCCTGTCAGCCGTCGGATTCTCGCCGGGCGAGTCGCTGTCGGCCGTCGCGGCGCGGGTCCACGAGCTGGGCGGCGCCACCCTCGCCTGCGACCAGAGCCGCGCCGACCGGAGGGTCCTCGACTGCCGGGCCCTCATGAAGGACTCGCTCGGCCACCATTTCGATCTCTGGCTCAGCGCCGTGGACAGCGCGACCAGCGTGCTGACGCTGTCGACGACCCTGGCCGACACCGCGCTCGCCACGTGGCAACGGGCGCTGGTCCGTCACTACGGCCCGGCGGGCATCCAGTCGCAGGGCCCCCAGCGGATGATGCAGTGGGTCCGGCAGAACACGATGCTGCGGCTGACCTGGCGGATCGAGGACGGCCGGGCCGTCGCATCCATCAGTCTCGTCGATGGCGCCCTGCTCGACGCCTGGGGACGGTCCACCGAGCAGCGGATCCGGCCGGCCCCGGACTCCAGTTCGCCCTGAGCGCGCGGTTCAACCGGCCAGGCGAACCAGGAAGCTCCCTTCGGACTCCTCCAGCACGAAATCCCGCACCAGGCGCCCGCGTTCACGCTCCTGCTTGAGCAGCGTGCGGACTCGCGTGCGGATTGGCGCCGGCCCCCCGCTGCCCCGGCCCCGGCCGGTGACCAGGCGCACCACGGCGCCGGGCCGCGCCTTTCGCTGGCTCTCGAGGAACCGCCCCACGTTGCGCTCCGCCTCCAGCACGGACTGGCCGTGCAGGTCAAAGGTCATCGCGGGCTCGCGATCGGTCCAGTCACCCATCAAGAATTCCTCCAGTGCGTGCGCCCGCGGGGATTGCCCGGTGTGGCCCACGGCAGTAGCGTTCTCACCCGAGCCGTGACTCTCGCCAGCCCGTCAGCCGCCGCCCGTCCCGGGCGAATTCTCGCCAGCCGTTCTACCCTGGAGATCGACGTGTCTCCTGCCACGCCTGCGCACTCCCGCCGGACCGTCGCGCTGGCCGCGCTGCTGCTCGCCGCCGCCTGCGGTGGCGGGGGCGGCACGATCAAGATCGGCCTCGCGGGCCCCTTCACCGACCCGGTCGGCGCCCCGATGAAGCTCGCCGCCGAAATGGCGGTGGACGAGATCAACGCAGGCGGCGGGATCGGCGGCCGCAAGCTCGAGTTGGTCGAGCGCGATGATTACGGCGACCCCGATTCGGCGGTGGCCGCCGCGGTCGAGCTCGAGGGAGCGGGCGTGGTCGCCGTGGTCGGCGACGTCTTCTCCGGCACCACGCTGGCCGCGGCACCCGTCTACAACGGTGCCCGGCATCCCGTGGTCCAGCTCTCGCCGTCGTCGTCCTCCCCCGAGGTGACCGGCGCCGGCGACTACACCTTCCGGATCTGCCCCAGCGACCTGGCCCACGGCGCGGCGCTGGCCCGCTACGCCCGCGAGCAACTGCGCTTCTCGCGGGGGGCGGTACTCTACCTCAACGACGAGTACGGGCGCGGCATCCGCCAGACCTTCGTCAGCGACTTCGTCCGCCAGGGCGGCACCGTCCTGGAGAGCGACCCCTACCTCGGCAGTACCCCGGATGTCGGCCCCTACGTCCAGCGCCTGGCCGACCGGAACAACGCCCAGTTCCTGCTCGTGGCCGGCAACCGCACCGAGGCGGAGGAGATCCTGCGCCGGGCCAGGGGCCAGGGGTTGCACGCCACGGTCATGGGGGGCGACGGCCTCGAAGGCATCGAGGAGGCGGGCCCGCTCGCCGAAGGCACCTACGTCACGGCGGCCTACATGGCGGCCATCGACTCGCCGCGCAACAGGAAATTCGTCGAGGCCTACGGCCGGCGCTACCCGACCGCGGGCGCCCCCAACCAGCCCGCCGCCGCCACTTATGACGCCATCTATCTGCTGGCCGACGTGATCCGGCGGACCGGGACCGACCGCAAGGCGATCCGCGACGGGCTCGCCGCCGTCGGCACCGCCTCCCCCGCCTTCGAGGGCGTGACCGGCACGATCGCGTTCGACATGAACGGCGATGTCCCCCGGCAGCCGGTGGTCGTCGGCGTGGTCCGCAACGGCAAGGTCGTGGTCGCGGAGGGCCAGCAATGAGCTACTTCCAGAGCCTCCGGCGCCGGATCGCCGTCACCATGGGCGCGCTGCTCGTGCTGGTCCTGGTGATGACCATCCTGGGATTCACCGCCATCCGCTCGATGAGCCGTGCCGTCGCGGAAAACCTGAGCGTCCTGCGGGCCGGCAGTGAAACGGCCAACGGACTGGTCATCTCGGTGCTGGGCGAGATCCGCTCGGCGGAACAGTACCTCCTCACGCCGGACGAGGCGCTCAAGAGCGAGTTCGTGGCCAGCGGCGATTCGGCCTATGTGTACCAGCGCCGCTTCCGCAACCTCCCCAACCTGAGCGCTGATGACCGGCACATCGTCAACCGGATCGGGGCCAACCAGGCGGCGGTGGAGGTGGCGTACGCCACTTCGCACGCGCTGGCCGACGTCGGCCGCACCGCCGAGGCGCATGCCCTCGCCGCCCGGGCCAAGGACGCGACCGATACCCTGGTAGCCGACGTGCGGGTCCTGGCCCTGTCGCAGGGCCGGCGCTCCGAGGAGCGAGGCGCGGCACTCCAGGCCCAGGCCGCCACTTTCCAGTCGATGGTCTGGTTCCTGTTCGCCGTCGTACTCGTCCTCGGCGCCGGTGCCGCAACCTTCACCGTCCGGTCCGTCGACATTCCGCTCCGGCGGCTGATCCGGACCGCCGAACAGATGGGCGCAGGCGACCTTCGGCCGGTCCAGCTGGGCGACATGCCGACCGAACTGCAGAGCCTGGCGGCCGCGATGGAGGGGATGGCGAGCCAGCTCCGGACCGTGGTCGGTGCGGTGGTGGAGGAGTCCCAGGCGATCAGCGGGCGGGCGGGCGACTTCTCGGCGATGAGCCAGGAACTGGCGGCATCGAGCGGCGAGATCTCCACCGCGATGGTCAAGATCTCGTCGAGCGCGGATCACCAGGTGCGCGGCATGCAGGACGCCGACCAGCTGCTGGCCAAGTTGCGCGCCACCGCCGTGACCAACGCCGAAGCCGCCGCCCGTGTGGTGCAACTGGGCGAGGCCATCCGGGGCGTCGCCGCCAGGCACAGGTCCGACGTGGAGGCGGCCCGGACCACGCTCCTCGATGTCCGCGAGGTGGTGCGGACATCGGCCCAGCAGGTCCAGCAGCTGGTCCAGCTCTCGGCCTCGATCACCGAATTCATCGACCTGATCAAGCAGATCAGCTCGCAGACCAACCTGCTGGCCCTCAACGCCGCAATCGAGGCAGCGCGGGCCGGCGAGCACGGTCGCGGCTTCGCCGTCGTGGCCGAAGAGGTGCGGCACCTCGCCGATTCCAGCTCCAAGGCGGCCGAGGACGTGACCAAGACCGTCGAGTTCATTCGCCACCAGATCCGCCAGGTCACCGCCACGATGGAAATCGGGACGACCAAGGTGGGAGGCATCGAGTCGGTAGCGCAGGGTGCCGCGACCGGTCTCCAGGAAATCGGCCGGGCGGTGGAAGAGGTGCAGGCGGCGGCGGCAGTCGTGGCGAAGGAAGCCGAGCAGAACCGGAGCGTCGTGGATCGCCTCGCCGAACGGACCAACCAGGTCGCCCAGTCGGCGTCGGAACACGCCTCCTCGAGTCAGGAGGTCGCGGCCGCCGCCGAGGAGCAGAGCGCCTCGACGGAAGACATGGCAGCTTCAGCCAGTGAACTGCTGGAGGGGGCCACCCGGCTGACCAAGCTGGTGGCCGGCTTCCGGACCTGAACTGACCTGGCTAGCCCTTCTTCTTCGCAGCTGGGCGGTGGGGGGGGTTCTTCTTCGACTTGGGCTTTGGGTGGGCCTTGGCCTTGGGCCGGGGCTTCGCCCCCTTCTCGTGGCGCTGGCTCTCCCGTTCGTGCTTCTTCTTCTCGGCTTCCTGTACCTCGGCCAGTACCCGGTCCCCCTCCTCCTGCCCAAGCAGTCCGCGCCGGGTAGCATACTTCACCACTTCGTCGGCGTCCGCGTAATCAAAATCACCAACGCGGGCCGCCGCCCTGATGATGTTGAGCAGGGCGTCAGCCACCGGGCTTCGCAGGACGTTGGCGATGCCGGGCAGCGTCTCCAGCAGCGTGGAGATCTGCGAACCGCCCAGTTCTGAGGCCACGGTCAACTCCTTCCGGAAGCAGGCTCCGGCGCGAGTGCCTCACCCGTCGTAATGGCAGGTGATTCGGGGGCAATCGTACCACCCCCAACCGGCTGGCGTCAAGAAGAAACGCGCCCGGCGAACGAATTCGCCGAGCGCGGAGGCTTCGTGTTGAGTAGTTGTCTGAGCTACGACGCTATCAGGCCTTGCCACTACCAGCCGTAGCGAATCAGGAACGATCCCTCCCAACCGTTGAGCGACTGGGCCCCGCCGATCCCGGGCGAAGCGATGTTTCCGAAGTCGTAACGCCCTCCCGGCGTCAGGGTCCAGTGGTCGCCAACGATGAATCGAACGGTGGCGGCGAATCCGATCAGGGTCCCGGTGCCGTCGCCCGAAGCATTGTAGAGCCGGGCCTCGGCGCTGGGCTGAAAGACGATGTATGGGGAGAGCGGAATGCCGAGCAGGGTCCCCCCGGTGAAGATGTTTTCCTCGTTGGCGGAGGCGACCAGAGTATCCGAGGTCGACTGCCGGAAGAAGTCCCATACGTAGAAGGTCAGCGAACTCCTGCCGATCGGGGAGGCGAGGTTGAGCTCCCCGATATAGCGCTTGCCCGGGGCGTAGGGCGCCGTGCCGGGCCCGGCGGCCAGCCCGGTGAATTCGTCGTTGGTGAAGGTGCTGAAGGTGAAGCCGGCGGCGATGCGGGACCGGCCCAGGAGACGATCCACACCGACCCGGACCCGGCCTTCGAGGCCGGGCTGGTAGCGCACCGCCGCCTGGGCGGTATCGCTGAAGGGCTGGAAGGTCGAATTGTACCGCCCGCTGACGGCGAGCCCGAAGTTCCAGGCGCCGGCCGGGACGGCTCCCGCCAGCCCGGAGGTGACCGAGAAGCCGTTGCCGTAGCTGTTGACGGGAAAGAGCAGGAAGTTGGAGGCGATCGAGGAAGAGACCTGGAACTGGTCGATGTCCAGCGTGGTCTGCCCAGTGGGCAGGTTGAGCATCACGCTGGCCACGACGGCGTCGCGTCCGAAGACGTAGGAGCCGCGGATCTGGGTGTCCGTGAACCCGGCGAGGGTATGCTGGTTGTTGGCGGAATCGGTCGTCGTGGTCGTGGCGAACGCGGTACCGAGATCGATGCTGAAGCGGGACCCGAGGGGAAAGATCACCCCGACCGGGACCGCCAGCTGGCGCACATCGTGAATCGGGTAGCCCGCCCCGTAGACGTACTGGCGGCTGCGGGCCCCGATGATGATGCCCTGGTCGTTGGCGAAGCCGAACTGGGCCATGGCCGGCACCGGCGCGGCCAGCAGCAGGAGGGCCAGGAGGGCACGGGCCCGCGGCAACGTGCGCATCCTCATGGCCGGTTGATGATGATGATGATCGTCCCGGTCAGGCCGCCGGTCGGATTGGTGATGATGTCCTGTCGGGTCGCCTCCGGCAGGGTGGGCCTGACGCCAGGCGGATCGGAGCGCGTTGACTGGTCAAGGGTCAGCCCGCTGCTGGGCACGGTGCCACCGACCAGGGAGCGCAGCAGGTCACCCGGGCCCGAAGGCCGGACCGCCACGACGCCGCGGGGTCCCACCCCCATACCACCGGACGGACCACCCTGGCTGCCCAGCCCTGCCAGCACCGACGGGACGATGCTGACGCCGAGCGAGAGCTGCTCCGCGGTCCCGTATTTCTCCCGGGCGGCCTTGAAGTTCGGGTCGCGCTGCGTCGCCGCCTGGTAGGCGTTGGCGGCGGCCTGGTAGTCGCCATGGTCCTCCGCCTCCAGCCCCTGGCTGAAGGAGAGGAAGGCCTGGAGGTCGGCGGTTGGGCGTTCGCTGATGGCCCGCTGCTCCGCGGCGGAGAGGGTGATGCCCAGCTTCTGGAGCAGCTGGAAGACGACCGCCTTTTCCATGTCAAACAGCTGGGGCAGCTGATTGGCCGAAGAACCGGTGGCCACGACGCTGGTCGATACCGTTGCCACGACGTTGGCGTCGAGCTTCAGCTTCTGGCTGGCCCCGAGGTCCTGCAGGGCACCCTGCACCACGTCCTGGGCCCTGAGCAGAAGCTGCCATCGCCAGACGCCCGCGAGGACGTTCACAAGATAGATCCCGAGCGCCAGCGCCAACCACACGATTGACGCCTGACGTGCACTGGCCCACAGACGAGCCGTGTCGAGGCGCGAGAAGAGGATCGCCAGCAGCCCGACGCTCACCCCGAGCTTGATCGCGAGGAGCGTGTAGCGCCGCGTCGAAGACGTGTGCGAGTGGTTGGCCAGCAT
>Ga0209048_10003086_pt1 | contig 16324 bp, 18 predicted proteins | sample FrelakmetCRP12CR_FD_187146 | JGI IMG/M metagenome (GOLD analysis project Ga0209048, IMG submission 187146) | Freshwater lake sediment microbial communities from the University of Notre Dame, USA, for methane emissions studies - CRP12 CR (SPAdes)... | ecosystem: Environmental > Aquatic >... | reverse complement strand
GGATTGTGTTAACGGTATGCGGGCCGATCAAGTTATCCACGTAGAGCGTGTCAGGGTAGGCGGGATTCTTGGTGCCGGTGCTGGCCCACAAGGGGCGCTGCACGCGTGCTCCCTTCGCGGCGAGCTTGTGCCAGCGCTCGCCGCTGAAATATTCCTTAAAACAAGCGTAAGCAACCTTTGCGTTGGCAATTGCAATTTTACCCTGCAGCTCAGTTTCTCCAATGGCTTGCAGTTCCTTATCAGCCAGGGTATCTACCCGGCTGACAAAGAAGGAAGCCACTGAAGCCACCCGCGAAACATCCCCGCCAGAGGCGGCCAATTTCTCCAGGCCGGCGATGTAAGCCTTAGCCGCCGCTTCATACTGGGCTAAGGAAAATATCAAGGTCACATTCACATTAATCCCGCGGCTTGTAGCCGCTTCGATGGCCGGGATGCCGGCTGGGGTGGCAGGGATCTTGATCATCAAGTTGGGACGCTGTACTTCCGCAAACAAGCGGGTAGCTTCTAACAGCGTATTTTCGGTATCATTGGCCAGCTTCGGGCTGACCTCCAGGCTTACATACCCATCCTCGCCGCCAGTCCGGTCAAAGACCGGGCGCAATACGTCGGCTGCCATGCAGATATCTTTCATTGCCAGAGCCTCAAAGATTTTTTCTACCGGTTTCCCCTCCTCAACCAGCAAGTGTAAATCGTCGTCATAGTCCGCGCTCTTCGAGATAGCGTTATCAAAAATGGTGGGGTTAGAAGTCATACCGCCCAGTCCTTGCCTGACCAGCTTCACCAGCTCACCCGAGGTGAACAATGAGCGGCTGATGTAGTCCAGCCAGACGGACTGGCCGAGAATTGCAAGTTCATGCAGTTTTGTCATAGGTCATCCTTTTTCTTCAACCATCGTAAACCATAATCTCAGGTTTTGTCATCCTTTTACTTTTCTCGTTTATTATAGGACGATTTCAAGCCAGCGCATCTTACAATTTAACATTCTTTCATAAAAACCTGTCTTTGTTCATCCGCTTTTGGGCAAAGATAACCCCTCGTTGAATCAAACCAAGCGAATTATTGCCATGCACACACGCGCATGGTAGAATGACTAATTGCAGACTGAGTATTGAAATCACAACTGAGACGTTTGGCTCAGTGTTTAATTTTGGAGGTCGAGATGAAAGAACAGGTAGGCACCTTTGCAGTGAAGAAGGGGCTGGCTCAAATGTTAAAAGGTGGGGTGATCATGGATGTGGTTACCCCCGAGCACGCGAAAATTGCAGAGGAGGCTGGTGCGGTGGCAGTGATGGCGCTGGAACGCGTCCCAGCCGATATCCGCGCTCAAGGCGGCGTGGCTCGCATGAGCGATCCAGAGTTGATTTTGCAGATTATGGATGCAGTCTCCATTCCGGTGATGGCAAAATGCCGGATCGGGCACTTTGTGGAAGCGCAAATTCTGGAAGCCATCGGGGTTGATTATATCGATGAGTCGGAAGTGCTCACCCCGGCTGACGAGCAGCATCACATCTATAAACACGACTTCAAAGTACCCTTTGTGTGCGGCTGCCGCAATCTGGGAGAGGCGATGCGACGCATCGGCGAGGGTGCAGCGATGATCCGCACTAAGGGCGAGGCAGGCACGGGTGATGTGGTGGAAGCCGTTCGCCATGCGCGTGCAGTCTTGGGCGAGATCCGTCGCCTGCAAAACTTGCCCGATGAAGAGGTGATGGCATTTGCGAAGGAAATCGGCGCCCCCTATGAGCTGGTTTTGGAGACGCGCGGCCTGGGCCGCATGCCCGTCGTCAACTTTGCCGCGGGCGGCGTTGCTACCCCCGCCGACGCAGCTTTAATGATGCAGCTCGGCGTAGACGGAGTCTTCGTCGGTTCCGGCATCTTCAAGTCGGGCGACCCTGCCCGGCGAGCTGCGGCGATCGTCAAAGCCGTAACCCACTTCAACGATCCTTATATTCTGGCAGAAGTCAGCCGCAATCTGGGCGAGCCGATGGTAGGCCGCCAGATTTCTGCTATCCCCGAGGCCGAGTTGATTGCTGGCAGAGGCTGGTAGAATAAACTTAACGGCAGCCTATGAAAATCGGAGTTCTTGCTCTACAAGGCGATTTTGCCGAACATATCGTAATGCTCCGGCGTATCGGAGTACACACAGTTGAGGTGCGCCTGCCGGACCACCTGGATGGGTTAGATGGCCTGATTATCCCGGGCGGAGAGTCAACCACCATCGGGAAGCTTGCTACGGCTTATAAATTGATCGAGCCGCTGCGCCAATTTGGTCGGCAAAAGCCCATTTGGGGGACCTGCGCTGGGGCAATCTTCCTCTCGAAGGATGTGCACAGGCAGCAGCCCTTGCTCGGTCTTATGGAAATTACGATCGCGCGCAATGCTTTTGGCAGGCAGGTAGACAGCTTCGAAATCGATTTGGAGGTGCCAGTTCTTCGCCAGGTAGATCCTACGGGCGGTGCTTACCATGCAGTGTTCATCCGGGCGCCGCTGATCGAATCGGTCCAAAAGGAGACTCAAGTTTTGGCCAGCCTTCCAAATGGCAAGATTGTGGCCGTGCAACAAGGGCGATTATTGGCGACTTCTTTTCATCCAGAGTTGACCGCAGATGACCGTTTTCACCGCTATTTCTTGACCCTCACGAACAATGGAAACACGAATTAATTTGGTCTGGGTCGGATTACTTTTTCTCTTAGTCTGGTCTGTCGGGCTGGAGCAGTTTGATTAATCGATTTCGTTTTGCCTGGCTGGTCGAATGGGCTATGCAAAGGTAAGCAGGGAAACTTATGTCTGTGCGTCCTTTTGATTGGCGCGATCTACCGGCCTTGTACCGCTTCCGTGGTCAAAGTATATTCCTGGACAGCGCCCTGGTTTTAACCCGCGGCCCATTACTGGTCCCTGGGGCAATTTTTTCGTCCCTTGCCCCCAATATGGGTATCTATACTTGCGTGTTGAATGGGAAAGAAATCCGCCTCAGTCCGGTGATCGGGCAGTTAATCCACCTATCAGGATCGCAGTTTGCCCACCTGACTTTCCTCACCCCCAACGTCGCGCTGGATTCGCCCTCCATCCCGGCCTTACTGGATTATATGGTGTTGCTTTCAGGGGGGCGCGGTGCAATGCGTTTGCTGGCGGATGTAGATGAGAGGACTCAAGCATTCGAGGCGCTCCGCAAAGGAGGTTTTGCAATTTTCGGTCGCCAGCGTATCTGGCAATTGACGGGAAAGTTGCCTCCAGGCCCGCCGTCCCGACAGTGGAGGACAGCGACGAGTCGAGATACTATCGCGATCCGCTCGTTGTACAACAACCTGGTTCCTGGATTGGTACAGCAAGTCGAGCCTTTTTCATCCCAACGTCCGCAAGGAGCCGTGTATTATCAAGGTGGTGATCTGCTGGCTTTTGTCGAGCTGAAATATGGTCGCCGGGGCATCTGGGTGCAACCCTTCGTCCATCCGGATGCCGAGGATGTGCCCGTTCATTTCATCGATTTGATGAATAAAATTCCAAACCGCAATTCTCGCCCGGTATATATTTGCGTGCGTTCCTATCAATCATGGTTAGAACCCGCGATTGAAGAGCTGGGTGCAGAGGTCGGGCCGCGCCAGGCGGTGATGGTAAAACATCTGGCAGCCTCCCAGAAAGCCGTACGTGCGTATGCCATGCCGGCTCTGGAAGGGGGGCAGCCCGAGATTACCGCGCCCATTGCTCATTCGGAGAGTAAATAACGTGATCAAGGGTTTAGAGGAATTTAGTGTTGATTTGGGCGACAAAGCCGCCCAAATCAACACTAATCCAGCTCTATTTCCATTATCCTGGACTGACGATAAATAACTAATTCAAAAGACTGATTATGGAACAACGAAAGATAACTGACGATTTACAAGCATTACTGGCTGTCTTGCCGCCTGCCATTGCCCAGGCGGTCGTAAAAGCAGATGACAGCGACAACCTCTTGGAAGTGATCCTCGACCTTGGGCGCCTGCCTACGGCGCGTTTTGTGGACCTGGAATTGGTGCTTACCCAGGTTGAAATACAGCGAGAGGATATCGATTATGTCGTTGAGCGAATTGGCGAATTTGATGCCGATAACCGCGCTGGCCTGGAGCGCACGCTACACCGCATTTCGGCGATCCGCAATCGAAGAAGCCATATTGTCGGCTTGACCTGCCGGGTTGGCCGGGCGGTTTACGGCACGACGGATATCGTCAAGGACCTGATCGAGAGCGGTAAAAGCCTGCTTCTCTTGGGACGTCCCGGGGTAGGGAAGACCACCATGCTGCGTGAGGCTGCCCGCCTGCTGGCCGAAACGAAGCGGGTGGTGATTGTAGACACTTCTAACGAAATTGGCGGCGATGGTGATGTCCCGCATCCCGCGGTTGGACGCGCCCGGCGGATGCAGGTAGCCACGCCCTCGCTACAACATGAGGTGATGATCGAAGCGGTTGAAAACCACAATCCCGAAGCGATCGTCATCGATGAGATCGGCCGCGAGCTGGAAGCCGAAGCTGCCCGCACGATTGCTGAGCGCGGCGTGCAGTTAATCGGCACGGCGCATGGCAATACCCTGGAAAACTTGCTGCTCAACCCAACCCTCGCCGACCTGGTCGGTGGGATCGAGTCGGTAACCCTCTCAGATGAAGAAGCGCGCCGGCGCGGCACGCAGAAAACCGTGCTCGAGCGGCGTTCGCCGCCGACTTTTGATGTCCTCATCGAGATCCAAACCCGCGATCGCCTGGCAGTTCACCCGGATGTCGCCGCATCTGTGGATGCATTGTTGCGCGGCTATCCCTTGCCGCCCGAGATTCGTTCACGGGTGAATGGAGAGATCCGTATCGAAAGGTCGCCTGTCCCTTCTCGTCCGTTAGGTACCGGCCAGCAAGGCTACCGCCGGCAGACTCAAGAAGCTCTCTCCCAGGAGCGTTTTCGTGGAGAGGTTGAGCTGGAGCAACAAATAGCCGGTCCCAGCCAGGCCACCTATGCAGCTCGCAGCGGGCGTGAGCGGTCTACGCTCCCATCTGTACGCATTTACCCGTATGGCGTAGCTCGCAACCGGCTGGTCCAGGCAGCCAAGCGTCTGAGCGTGCCCGCGGTGATCGTCAGCGAAGCCGGGGATGCTGAGGTCCTGGTGACCTTGCGCTCCTATTACCGCAAGCGTCAGCGCACCATTATGGAAGCTGAACAACGTAATGTACCCATCTATGTCTTGCGCGCCAATACCATCAACCAGATGCAGCAATTCCTGGGCGATTTGTTCAACTTGTATGCCGATGAGACGGGCGAATCCGGGTTAGATGGCATCCTGCAAGAGACCCGCGCCGCAATAAGCGCGGTGATGAATGGCGAGCGTTGGGTGGAGCTTCAGCCTGCGGCTTCCTCAGTCCGCCGCGTTCAGCATCAGATGGCGCGCGAGGCAAACCTGATATCGCATTCATACGGTAAAGAACCGAACCGGCGAGTTCGCATTTTCCGAGAATCCTGAGCAAAACGATGTTCATAACTTTCGAGGGTTCCGAGGGGAGCGGAAAAACTCGCCAGTTGGCTGCCCTGGCTGATGATCTGCGCCAGCGAGGGGTTCCCGTAACGGCCACTCGCGAGCCTGGCGGTACACCGATTGGCGACCAGGTACGCCAGATCCTTTCCGACCTGAAGAATACCACCATGCAGCCGCGTACGGAAATCCTGCTCTTTCAAGCTTCCCGCTCCCAGCTCGTAGATCAGGTGATCCGGCCTCGCCTGGCGGCGGGGGATGTGGTGCTTTGCGACCGGTATGCCGATTCGACCCTGGCCTACCAGGGTTATGGCTACCAGAAGTTCAGTCTGGAAGAATTAAAACCGTTGATAGCCTTCGCCACCGGTGGCTTGCAGCCCAATCTGACCTTATTCCTGGATGTGGACGTGGAAGAGGGGTTGCGGCGCAGGGCCCAGGGCGGCGAGTGGAACCGCCTGGATACCTTCGACTTATCCTTTTACCAGCGTGTGCGCCAGGGATATTTCGCCATGATTGAGGCTGAGCCGCAGCGCTGGGTCCTGATTGATGCCGGAAAGCCCTTTGACCAGGTCCAGCAAGCTATTCGGGGAGTTGTTATGGAGAGGCTGAAAAACGCATCGCCCTAAAAATCATCCATTCCCCCCATCCCTCCCATAGCTCCTGCCTCCCCTTCGCCCCCCAAATCGGGGATAGCTGACTCGATTTCTTCCGGACTTTGCCCAGCTTCCAGCCGATCGATGACTTCGTTGAACTCGGGGCCCACATCTTCGCCCATTTCCCGGCTCATCTGGCGCATCATTTTTCCCATGGCCTGAGGGTCATCTTCCATGCCTTCGAGAGCGCTGGGATCTGACAGATTTTCCAGGCGGCTTTCTTCTGAGCGCGCAAAGCGGATGCGCCCAATGCGTCGCTCGACCTTCTGGCTGCTGCAATGCGGACAGGTCACCGGGTGAGTCCCATATTCGTTGTAGGTCATAAAGATTTCAAATCGCCGCTTGCAATCCAGGCAGCGATAAGGATAATTTGGCATAACTCAGCTCCACAGTTTCATAATTTTCTAGCCACTCATAAATTATAATCATTGATGTGGATTGTATCCAAAGATTAACCTTAGACTTATTCCGGTCAGCCTTTCCCCGGAGTATTTTATATCATAGAAACTAATCGATAGAGGTGTTTGTGTCTGAAAGCGCTGTTTTCAACCTGTACCATCCTGAGCCCTTGCTGATCGTCATTTCCGGCCCCTCGGGCGTCGGCAAGGACACCATTATTTCGCGTATGAAAGGTCGCTTGTTGTCTTTCCATTTTGTGGTCACCGCCACAACCCGCACGCCGCGGTCGGACGAGAAACATGGGGTAGATTATTTCTTCCTCTCACACGATGAATTTGCCGAGATGATTGAGCAAGACGAGTTGCTCGAGTACGCCATCGTGTACAATGATTATAAAGGTATTCCAAAACAGCAGGTGCGCGAAGCCCTGGACACCGGTAAAGATGTGGTCATGCGTATCGACGTGCAAGGGGCAGCCACCATCCGGAAGCTTTGCCCTGAAGCCGTGCTCATCTTCTTAACTACCGAAGATGAGGCTGAATTGATCCGCCGGTTAACTGCCCGAAAGAGCGAGACCCCCGAAGGCCTCAAAATGCGCATCGCGATGGCCCACCAGGAGCTCAAACGGATTGATTTGTTTGACTATGTGGTAGTGAACCGCGAATCCAGGCAGGATGAAACCGTTGAGACCATCATGTCGATTATCTGTTCTGAACATCACCGTGTGCATCCCAGAAAGGTGAGCCTTTAAATGTATCCTCCCTCCGACGAGCCCGCTTCCCCATACCCGCCTCCACCTCCAAAAAACTACGTCACAGTCGACCTCCCCGCAGAAAAGCCGGTCGTCGTCTACACGTTGATGGGGATCACCATTTTTGTATTCTTGCTGCAGCTCGCCAGCCCTTACATCTGGACTAATCCAGGCGGCATGACCGCCTTACTGGTTAAGATATCTGGCCTGGATCCGTTGTCTGCCCTGGGTGTCAAGGTGAATGAGCTTATTATTCGGGGCCAGCTCTGGCGCTTGGTGACCCCGATGTTCCTACACGCCTCCCTCCTCCACATCGGCTTTAACATGTATGCCCTCTATGCTCTGGGGCGGGGGTTGGAGCGATATTACGGGCACGGGCGTTTCCTGGCCTTGTACTTACTATCGGGTTTTGCCGGGAACGTGTTTTCATTCTTGTTCTCTCCAAATATATCCTTGGGAGCCTCTACGGCAATTTTCGGTCTGCTAGGGGCCGAGGGGGTTTTCTTGTACCAAAATCGCCAGCTTTTCGGCGCAAATGCCCGATCTGCTCTCACCAATGTCATTGTCATCGCGATGATCAACTTTGTTATCGATCTGACGCCCGGCGCCAACATCGATATCTATGGTCACCTGGGCGGTTTGATCGGCGGGGCGCTGTTCGCCTGGTTCGCCGGTCCAAAATACAAGCTGGAGGGCGGATATTTAGCCCCTAGCCTGAAGGATGAGCATGGAGCCGGCGATGTTCTGCGGGCAGGCTTGAGCATATTCGCCTTGTTTGCCGTGGCCGCAGGAGTAAAGATTGTAATGGGTTGAAAGCACTCTTTTCTCGTTCTGGATTCCTATGCTAAGATACAAAGAAAAACCCGGAACGTCCGGGTTTTTCTTTGTATCTTAGTCTCAATTAAGTTGTTTTCTCCGTTTTTATACCTCAAGGTCCATGCAAAACGGAATCAGTCCAATTGGGTTATTGGTCTGGAAGACTCATATCGTCGTCAGCATCGTCATCCCAATCGTCATCCGGGCTGGCTTCTTGCTCAACTTCCTGGGCGTCCAGCTTTACCCACAGCAAAAGCACCTGGCCCTCATCTCCCTCTAAAGCTCTGGCTGCCACAATTGGCGCCTGATTTTCCAGGCCATCCAGATCGCGATACTCGAGCTGCATGGAATTCCTCTGGCTCCAGGCTCGATGGCAGCGTTCGATCAAGGCCGAGCTATTGAAAGTTCTCAGGCGGGTGAGCGCGATGCTGGCAAGATATGGGCCTTCGTTTAAGCCCAGCGCCCAACCATCGTGAAAAGCCTCAAAAGTAGGGGGAGGTCCCTCAATGATGGTTATTTTGTCGTCCATAGGTCGGTTTCTCCGTAGGCGGAATCATACCATGAATCAACTTTAAGATTTATGAAGTTTTCTTAACACAAAAGCCAGCCTGTATGGCTCGTGTTTGGTCAGGGCTTGCCTCAACCCGCAAGCCATTACCCGTTCACTTCGGTTGGCCGGATAGAATCTGCGTGTATAATGGGAGTTGAAAGAATGCCGCATGTTTAAATTGGTTATCTTGATCGAGTCTTTGGCCGACCGCCAGCCTTTTGACGCGCAATGGCCTGAGTTTTTGCATTTAACCGAAGGGATGCCTGGCCTGCGCCGAGAGGCGACGAGCCTGGTCGAGCGTATCCTGTATGGCCAGGGGAATTTTATGCAGGTGCACGAGCTGTTTTTTGATACCCTGTCGGAAGCGGAACAGGCCATGGTTTCGCCCCAAGGACAGGCGGCAGGCCGGCTGTTGCAGCAGATGACAGGCGGGCGGATTACCCTTTTCTTTGCCGAGCACAAAGAAGACGAGCTCGCAAACATCCTTTCCTACAGGCAGGCCGATGACAAACCTGGCTAAGCCTGGACGCTCCACTCGATTTTGTTCCTTGGCTGTCTGGCTGGTCCTCGGACTGGTTATCGTGACCCTGGCAGTGGGATACTTCTTCTACCGTGAATTTCGTACAGATTCAGCTCGCACGGCCCGTGTATTGGCCTGGATCAGAAGTCCAGCTTCTCATCCTGAATGGTCCGTTCAAGCCGGGCAGCGTTGCAGCACGGCGCCTTTCTTGATCCCGACTAACGGTTATATCGGATATTTATGGGGTGACACGTTCCGCATCGGCCATCGCCACCAGGGAATTGATATTTTTGGCGGTAGCGATGTGCAAATCACTCCGGTGGTTGCCGCCTACTCCGGTTACCTGACTCGCTTGCCAGATTGGAAGGCTTCCCTGATCATTCGCATCCCGGAGGATCCGCTCGAACCAGGCCGCCAGATCTGGACTTACTATACCCACATGGCCAACCCTCAAGGCGATTCGTTTATCGTACCCGATTTTCCTCCCGGTGCGCATGAGGTATTTGTGCAGGCTGGTACCTTGTTGGGCTACCAGGGAGATTATTCGGGCGATCCCGGCAACCCGGTGGGAGTGCACCTGCACTTCTCGATCGTCCAGGACGACGGTCAGGGCGGTTTTCGAAATGAGCTACAGATCAGTAATACAATAGACCCCTCCCCATACCTGGGACTCCCATTGAATGCCTCCACAAACCAGGATCAAATTCCAGTCTGCTAGGTTAAATAAAGAATGTGACTGAAATAGCCAGGTCAGCAGAGTTTGAAAATAAGGTGGCGCTGGTCACCGGAGCCGGGCGGGGCATCGGGAGGGCGATTGCTGAAGCCTTTGCTGCACGGGGAGCAATTGTCGCTGCCAATGACATCACGCCTGTGAACCTGGACGAAACTCTGATGCGCATCCGTGCTCAGACTGGGCAAGTTAAAGATTATATCTATGATGTCGCCAAGAAGATGCCCATCCAGGCCATGGTCAACCAAGTGCAGGAAGATTGGGGCCGCATTGATTTTCTGGTCAATAACGCCGGCGTCAAGCCGCACGCTTCAATCTTGGATATGGATGAATGGGACTGGCACCGGACCGTGGATGTCAACCTGGGTGGACCATTTTTTACGATGCAGTTGGTCGGCAGGGTTATGCGCGGGCAAGGCGGCGGGGCGATCGTTAACCTGGCTTCTGCTTCAGGATATATGGGTGAGGCAAATAATCTGGCTGCTTTCGTTGCCAGCAAGACTGGCTTGACCGGCTTGACCCGCCAGGCGGCATTTGAATTAGCTCCTTACCACATCCGCGTCAATGCAGTATGTCCCGGCTGGACGGGCGCTGTTAGCCCGTCCAGAGTAGCTGAGGTAGTGCTGTTTTTATGCAGTCTTGCGGCGGCATCCGTCACCGGGCAGACTATCGAAGTGGAGGATGTCCAGACCCTAAGTTAGGTTGCTGCGGGTGGAATAGCGTATAATCGATTCATCCCGGCAGGTTTCCTTGTCTTTCGTGCGCCTTACAAGTGGAGGTCTCGATGAGCACGTATAGCACAATTCTGATCGAAACCAATGCTCGTGTTGGTTTGGTGCGTTTCAACCGGCCCGAAGTGAGGAACGCGCTCAACAGCGCCTTGTTGGCGGAGCTGATGGATGCGTTGGTCGCTTTCGATGAGCAGGATGAGATCGGCGCGATCGTGATAACCGGGAATGAAAAGGCATTCGCTGCTGGAGCGGATATCAAGGAAATGGCAGGTGCGTCAGCGGTGGAAATGCTGGCGCGAGATAAAGTCGCTCAGTATGAGCGCATCCGCCAGGTCAAGAAACCGGTTCTGGCAGCTGTTTCTGGCTGGTGTTTGGGTGGCGGGAATGAGCTGGCCATGTCTTGCGATTTGGTTATAGCCTCGGAAACCGCGCGCTTTGGCCAGCCAGAGATCACCATCGGCGTAATACCAGGCGCGGGCGGCACCCAGCGCCTCGCGCGTACGGTGGGCAAAGCTGTCGCTATGGAGATGGTGCTCAACAACCGCACATTGACAGCCCAGGAAGCTTTGCATTTTGGGCTGGTGAACCGGGTCGTACCCGTGGACCGCTTCCTGGACGAAGCGCTGAGCCTGGCTGCGGAAATAGCTTCCCGCGCCCCCCTGGCTGTGCGCCTGGGCAAGGAAGCGGTTAATCATGCCTTTGAATCGTTCCTGGCGGATGGCCTGGCGCAGGAGCGCCGCGCTTTCTATTTCCTTTTTGCCACCCAGGATCAAAAAGAAGGTATGTCCGCTTTTGTCGAGAAGCGCAGCCCTGAGTGGAAAGGGGCATGATCACTTTCCAGGATTTCGTTTCCGCTTTGGATTGGCTGGGCATCAGCCGTTCTCGTCCGGTTATTGCCCACGCCTCGCTGTCGGCCTTTGGTGAGGTGCAAGGCGGGGCGCAAACTGTCGTCCAGGCCCTGCTGTCTGGTTTTGATACCCTTATCATGCCGGCCTTCACCTACAAAACCATGCTCGTTCCGGAGGCTGGTCCGGAAGATAATGCTTTGGTTTATGGCGCTGCCGCACATGCCAACCTGATGGCGGAATTCTTCCGTCCCGACATGCCGGTCGATCGACTGATTGGTGTCATTCCTGAGGTCCTCCGCCGCAGTCCCGGGGTTCGCCGCTCTTCGCATCCGATCCTCTCTTTCGTTGGCATGAATGCAGAGCCTTATCTGCTCCGCCAGTCGCTGGCGGAGCCGCTGGGGCCTATCGAGGCTCTTGTGCCAGCTCAAGGCTGGGTGCTTCTTTTGGGTGTGAACCATACGGTCAGCACCAGTGTCCATTACGCCGAACGGCTGGCTGGTAGAAAACAATTTCAGCGTTGGGCGCTTACCCTGGATGGAGTGGTCGAATGCCCCGGTTTTCCGGGCTGTTCAGAAGGGTTTGAAGCGCTCGCCTCCCGCCTGGCTACTGTCACTCGCCAGGCGCGCTTGGGTTTGACGGCGATCCAGGCGGTGCCCCTCGTCGACTTGCTGGCTGTCGCCAGGGTCTGCCTCGAAGAAAATCCGTTGGCTTTGTTGTGTGACCGGCCCTATTGTGAGCGCTGCCAGGCAGTGCGCAAGCAGGTATGGACGAATTTGCAGAAAATTTAGCGCTCCTTCCAAAATAATCGATGAACCGAGGAGGAATCAAAAAATGAGCAACTTGACGAATTTCCAGATTTACGATTTGCTCAATCGCCAACGACCCTTATGGCTGGTGAGGATTGACCTGAGTGATACGGCGTTATACTGGGTTGACCTGAGTAACTGCAACCTGAGTATGGCAAACCTGTCCAGGGCATTCTTAAATTGGGCGAACCTGGCCGGTACCGACCTCAGAAAAGCCGATATGAACATGTCGAACTTATTTGAAGCCCATCTGGAGAGGGCGAACCTGGTAGAGGCCAACCTGAGTCGCGCAAACTTGACTCGAGCGGATCTCGGGAAAGCCGAAATGATGGAGGCGGTCATTGTGGAAGCCAACATGAGCCGGGCCAACTTAAGTAAGGCCATAATGGTCAGAGCAAACGTAAATGGCTCCATCATGACCAGGGCCGATATGAGCAAAACCAACCTGTCAGGAGCCAATTTGAGCGGCGTTGACTTGACTATGGCAAACTTGTTCGAGGCTAACTTATCTGGCGCGAACTTGCGCGGAGCCAACCTTTCCAAGGCAGATCTGACTGCGGCAAACTTAACCAAGGCCGATTTAACCGGCGCTCAAATGGAAGGGGCCGACTTTACCGAAACGATTATGCCAGACGGTTCGCAAGTAGGCGCGCCAGAACCCGAACCGGCTTCGGCAAAATAGTTTAATTCAAGGTTTGATCAGGCGGTAGGCAGGTCGGCCCAAAATGTAGTCCCATTACCGACCTGGCTGCTCACGCCAATTTCTCCGCCGTGGCTTTCCACAATGGATTTGGCAATTGCCAATCCCAGCCCGCTGCCCCTGACCACGCCTGGGCGTGGTTGGGCGGTTTCGGCCCGGTAGAACCGTTCGAAGACGTGCGCCAGGTGGTCTGGGGGAATTCCGGGTCCAGAGTCTCGTATGAGCAAGCGAACGGTATCTCCCTTAGGCCCAGGTCTTAATAGCATTTCTACTCGCCCCCCGCTGGGGGTATATTTGATTGCATTTTCCACCAGGTTGTAGAACACACGCCGGATCTGGTCATCATTGCCCATTACCGGCGGTAAACCGGGTTCAATGTCCAGTTCCAATTTCTCGTCGGCGCGGTTGGCGCGGATGCTGAAGGTCTCGTAAACCTCGTTGGCAATCGCTCCCAGGTTCAACGAGACGCGCGGGCCAGGCACCAGACCCGCCTCCATCCGAGAGAGATCGAGTAGGTCGTTAACCATCCGTACTAGGCGGTCAACTTCCGTTTCGATTTCCTCCATGAAACGCGTCGCCACTTCTGGGTCTTCCAAAGCGCCTTCCAGCAGCGCTTCCGCGCGCAGTTTAACTACCGTCAGGGGGGTGCGCAGCTCGTGACTGGCATTTGCCACGAAGGCGCGCAGTTCGGTAACGTTTGATTGCAGGCGGCTAGCCATGTTGTTGAATGCTTCTGAGAGGCGTTGCAATTCCTGTGGGCCGGACGGCGTAACCCGCACGCTCAGGTCGCCGCGTTCCATATTTTCTGCCGCCTCGGTTAATACTTGAATAGGTCGGGCCAGATTCTTGGCCAGAACCCACCCGAAGAGACTGACTCCCGAAGCAATCGCAACCGCAGCGATGATCAAGAGTAGCAATGAACGGCGAGCGGCGTCCATCGTAGGTGCAGTTGGAATGCTCAGGCGTAAGATGCCGATGACCTCAATCCCGCTCGAGATCAGCGTGGCCATGTACATGGTTTGCACTCCATGGGCATCTCGGCGAATATTGACCCCCATCAGGCCATTATCGAGAGCGCTAGCGACTTCTGGCGCGTTGTCGCTATTCGCTTTCGGCGGCAAGGTATCGTTGCTGTCTACTAGGACGCTCCCGTCCGGTTTGTAAACGGTGAAGCCCACGTCAGGATTATCTGAGAAGATGAGCCTCAGCATGTCTTTCGCATACTGGGGCTCCATCCTCCCGTCTCTGATTTCCTGGAGCGGAAGCTGCAAGGCATTGCCGGTAGCAAAGGCTAAGTCTTGTAAATTGTGTTCGGCCTCATCACTGGCAGCTTGAAAAATGGACCGGCCAGCAAATAATGCCATCAGGAAAATACTGATCAGTGAAACCACCAGGTGGGAGAGCACCAGGCGGGTATTAAGCGAACGGATAGATTTCATGACTGACTCGAGCTGTGGGCTCCTGAAAGCCTCAGGCCAGTTCCTCCAGTCCCGCGAAACGATATCCGTAGCCGCGCACGGTTTGGATATATTGGGGAGTTGCCGGGTCTTCTTCGATCTTCAGGCGTAGCCAGCGCACATGGACATCCAGGGTGCGCGGGTCGCCGACCCAATCATCGCCCCACACCAGCTTGATCAGCTCCTCGCGGCTCATGGCTCGGCCTGCGTTCTTCATCAAAGTTGACAGCAGGTCGAACTCGCGCGCCGAGAGTTGGAGCTCCTCTTCGCCTTTGAAGACGCGCCGGGCGATAGGGTCCAGGCTCAGCTGACGCAATGCCATCGGTTGTGGCTGAGTGATCTGCCGGTCGAGTTGTATGCGCCGCAACATCGAATGGATGCGTGCCAGTAGCTCGCGGAAGGAAAAAGGTTTCGCCAGGTAGTCGTCTGCGCCTACTTCCAGTCCCAGGACGCGGTCGATTTCCTCTCCCCGGGCGGTGAGCATGATGACCGGGGTGGTGGTGAAGGTGCGCAAACGCCGGCACACCTCCAGGCCGCTGATATCCGGCAGCATCAAGTCCAGCACGACCATGTCTGGTCGGAGAGTCTCAACCGCTTTGACTGCCGAAAGCCCATCTGCTACGGCTGTTACTTCGAATCCTTCCCGCTTCAAGCTGTAAGTCAAGGATTCGGTGATGAGCTGCTCATCATCTACGAGCAATATATGCGTCATTGCTTACCTCCGCGTTGGCTCAAAGAGAACCAGAACCTCATGATTTAAATGAGAATTGCCTCATGATATTAAAAATTTCATCACATTATTTATCGTATTACGTCCTATAGTATAGCTAATTTATTAAAAAAAGCGAAGGTATTAAGCAACCTCTAATCCGGTAAAAAGCTCCACCTTAGGGATTAGCCATCTGTTTTTATTAAATCCTAACCCAGCCTCCCGGCGGCGGTCCGCATCAAGTTTCGCCTAATTGCCGCTGGAACTCGCCTGGCTGGAACCTGGCCAGGTATACTGGGTGACTTTTCTTCCCTCTTTGCTTAGCGGAGGGGGAAGATTTGTCTTAAAGTCATTCTTCTCGCCCGCCTTTAAGTCATTGAGAGGTAAATCGCCTGCCTCCCTAAAGAAAAGTCTTGTACAATAGCATGTACATAAAATGCAACATTACCTCCTCTCCTGGAAGAAATGGGCTCAAACCATTAAGGTCGAAGTTTATGCTCTCTACCTGGCGTACAAAGACCCCAGGGTTCCCTGGTACGCCAGGGTTTTTGTAGCCTGTGTCGTAGCCTATGCGTTCAGTCCTATCGACTTGATCCCCGACCCGATCCCAGTCCTGGGCTATCTGGACGATTTGCTGATTGTACCGCTGGGAGTCTATTTTGCGCTGAAGATGATCCCGCCCTCCGTGTTAGCCGAGTGCCGTGAGGTTGCCCGGCTGGAGATATCACTAGGTAAGCCGGTCAATCGCCTCGCTGCTGCGGTGATTGTGGGTATTTGGATATTGCTGGCGCTGCTGGGGGTGTTCTTGATCGTCCGGGCAGTCAGAAAGTGAGTTGCAAAGATCGCTTTATTTATGCGCGAGCCTGCTTGCCAAGACTTGTTCAAGGTTGTACAATCAATTTGGGCTGAGTGATATAACAGACGGTTTCCTGCCATAGAAGCCTTCTTTAGTTTCCTATATGAGAGGACTCCATGCCCCTCCTCTGGCTCTCGCTCTCTTTTCTCCTCGGCATCCTCCTCGGCGACTTGTTAGCCTGGCCGCTGGTAGTCTGGCTTACCATTGCCGTCCTGTTCCTGGCTTTTATCATCCTGCGCCGGTTGCTAACCCATTTCTTTCCTCTTTTCGCCTCACACCTGCCCTTTTACGCCTTCCCGCTCCCCGTCACCCC
>Ga0209048_10003085_pt1 | contig 16324 bp, 17 predicted proteins | sample FrelakmetCRP12CR_FD_187146 | JGI IMG/M metagenome (GOLD analysis project Ga0209048, IMG submission 187146) | Freshwater lake sediment microbial communities from the University of Notre Dame, USA, for methane emissions studies - CRP12 CR (SPAdes)... | ecosystem: Environmental > Aquatic >... | reverse complement strand
CGCTAATGGCCCTGGGGCGTGGGCCGCTCGTCATTCCCGGGCGGCTGAACCGGTTCGCCGCCTTGCTGACGGAGCGGCTGCTCCCGCGACGTGCGGCCGTGGCTTGTGTATCGGCGGCAACGCGCGCGATGTACCCCGCGTCGGGCCAGCCGGGATCGCGTCCTCCGGCGGGGCCGGCAGGCACACCCGGGTGACCGCCGAGCCGGCCGTCCCCACCAGCGACCCCAGGGTCTTCCGCAGGAACGAGGGCTTCTCGCCGCCCGGGAGCGGAAGCTTCCAGTGGTGCCCGATGAGGGACATGTACATCCCGAGCGTCAGGCCGGCGGTGGCGAAGTCGAGGGTGGAGAGGATCTCGTCGGCGATGCCGAACGGGACCGATAGGGGCAGAGGTCCTCGGGCGTACTCGACCGCCCACACGCCGTCGGTGAAGTTCATGGCGCGCGCCTGGCCGGGGCCGACCCAGATGCGGTCTCCGGGCTTGTAGACGCGCTTCTCGAACTGCCCCTCGGCGTAGTACCAGGTCTCGCCGTCGATTACCGTGTCCCAGAACCCGACGGCGTGGCGGCCGGAGTGGCCCTCCGATCCGATGGGTGTGCCCCAGATCATGAGGTACTCGAAGACAGAGGCGTAGTAGAGCTTCATCTGGATCATCGCCCCGCCGGCGATGCTGTAGAGCCAGGGCTGGGAACGGTCGATGCGCCCCGGATACCGCTCCTCGACGGCATCCGCGATGGCGTCGAACATGGCTGGCTTCGGCTTGCCGATCCCGGCGAGCGCGCACTCGTGAATGACGTCGGGGTCGAAGAGGTATTCCATCGCCTGGCTCCTGTGGCTGGGTTGAAATCCGTGGGCGCCGAGACTCAACCACGGCTCCGCGGCCGTGTCGAGGAGACAGTGCGCCGGGGCCCGCCGGCGACCCGCTCGCGGCACGGAGCGGCGACGAGCGCCGGCACGCTACCCTACGCGAGGTCGAGCCACTCAAACCACACCGGGTGGTTCGCCTTGTACCACTCGAGGACCTTGCGGATGGCGACCTGACGGTCGCGCGGCATGACCTTCTCGTCGACGCGGTCGAAGTGGACGCGCAGGCGGTCCCCGTCGTACTCGAGCGACTGGGACAGCATCGTCTGCAGCTCGTTGCGGATGCGGCCCGAGTCCGAGATCTTCACCGCCCTCTTCGTGTGGTCGACGCCCGAGAGGAAGCGCACGAGCAGCGGGCTGAACACGTGTCGCGTTTCCTCGAGGGGCTCCATCAGCCGGAAGGTGAAGGTGATCCGGGCCGAGGCCTTGCGGGTGGCGAGCAGGGTCGTGACCTTGTAGACCCCTTCCGACACGCGCGTGACGCCCCGGATTCCCGTGTACGGATCGTCGCACATGTACCCGATGCTCGAGAGGACGCTCCAGTTCTTCTCGGGCAGGAAGTCGTCGGCGCGGAGCACGCGCTTTCCGAGCGGCATGTTGGAGGCCACCGCCTCCTCGATGGCCTCGGCGTAGCTCTTCACCCTGCCCGCATCGATCTCGCGCACCCCGAACAGGGAAGCCACCTTCTGCGCGAACTCCGGATCGGCGGGCTTGAGCTGCATGAGCTTCGCCTCGCCGTCGCAGGGCAGATCGAAGGACGGCGAGAAGATGGCCATGGTGGAGTCGACGTCGAGGACCTCCGAGAGGCTCGCGGCCTGCATGGCCTCGGCCGTGGCTGCGTATCCGTCGCAGAGGAAGACATGGATCGCGCCGGCCGAGTCCTTCCAGCTGCCCACCAGGAAGGTGGGCGCGTAGGTGCCCGAGTCGGTGAAGACCTCGATCCCGGACGGGGTCTTCCACCCGTCCTCGACGAGGTGCACGCCGAGCGCCTTCCACTCCTCCCAGAGCTTGCCGAGGCGCCCCACCCGGCTCTTGCCCCGCAAGGTCCAGACGTGAATGTTCTCGCGCCTCACGCCGGGATAGGTGGCCTCGATCGCCTCCATCACCTGCTTGCGGGGCGTGCGGTAGTCGAGGAGCACCGACGCTCGGTCGGCAGCCTCGGCCACGCGGCGCGGGACGGTGAGGCAGCCCATGTAGGACTCGTACGGGCGCGACACGGTGAGCGGCGAGTTGAAGACGTGGAACACCGCCATCGGGCCTGTGCTCTTGCCCTCGGCGAATCGCGAGGTGTTCTCGAGCGTGTCGACGGCCGCGCCCCAGAGGGTGATCCCCCGGTCCTGGAGCCATCCGTAGAACTGGTCGAAGGTGTGCCCGGGCTCGTTCAGCAACCGGCGCACCCGGCGATCGACCAGGCGCGCCACTTCCGGCCTCGCGTAGACCCGCCCGAAGCCGAGCAGCGGGTTCGCGCCCATCTCCGGGGTCTCGCCGGCCTTCGGCATGAGCCCCTCGCCGAGCGAGACCATGATGGCGTGGTTCTCCGGCAAGGTCCGGGTGAGGTGCCAGAGCCCCTCGCTCATCACGTAGGCGCTGATGGCGTCCGCCGACTTCTTCACCTGGTTGTAGACCGACTTGTCCTTCCCGGCGCCCTCGCCGAACCCGCCGAAGAGACGCGTGCCGAGCGCGGTCGCCGCCGAGGTGATGGCCAGGCACCGGGCGATCCCGCGCGGCGTGAAGGAGAAGGCGGATACCGGCTCGGCCTGGGCGCGCTCAACCTCCACGTCCTCGAGCCAGAGGTGGAAGCGTAAGAGCACCGGGCGGGTGTCGAAGGCCCACTGCGCGATGACGTTGCGCTTGTTGGTTTCTGGCACGCGAGCCTCCGGGTCGTAGCGTGGGGATCCGAACTCCGCGTCATTCTAAAGTATTCGACGGCCGATCGGTGAAGTCGCGCGCGCCCGACGCGACGTCCGCCGGAACCCCGCATTGGGGCCCCGCCCCGACCGGGAGGTGCGGGGCCGCCGCGCCCCGGCGAAGACCACGAGAGCCCAGGCCCTGGAGGGGCGCCGGGCATGGAGGTAGCCATGGCGAAGCCAATCCCGATCCCCAAGGGGGTCCACACCGTGACGCCGAACCTCATCCTTCCCGACTGCGCGCGAGCCATCGACTACTACAAGCGTGGCCTCGGCGCCGAGGAGGTGAGCCGCTTCCCGGCGCCGGACGGGAAGAAGATCTGGCACGCCGAGCTCCGGGTCGGCGACTCCATCCTCTACATGGCCGACGAGATGCCTGGGATGTCGGCGAAGCCGCCCTCCGGCGACCGCGGTTCTCCGGTGACCTTCTGGGTCTGGGTCGCGGATTGTGACGCAGCGCATCGACGGGCCGTGGACGCGGGGGGCCGCTCCACGACGGCCCCCGCGGACATGTTCTGGGGCGACCGGACCGGAACGGTTCAGGACCCATTTGGATACTCTTGGACGTTCGCCACCCATGTGAAGGACATGACGAAGGAGGAGATGGCGAAGGCCGGCCAGGAATTCGCGCGGAAGCAGGGCGGCGCCTAGGAGAGGGGGGCCCCATGGCGTTCTCTCCGGAGGACATCGAGGCGAACCGGAAGTTCTTCCAGGCGAAGCTCCGCGCCGAGAAGCAGAAGAGCGACGTGGTCCACAAGGTGAAGGACGGGCGCGGTGACTTCCTGCTCCTCGACGTTCGGCCCCGGTCCGCCTTCCGCAAGGCACACGTGCTCGGGGCATGGTGCGTGCCGTACGAGGAGCTCGCCGAGTTGATCGGGCAGCTCCCGCGCGACCGGGAGCTCGTGACCTACTGCTGGAGCGACTACTGACACCTTGGCGCCAAGGCCGCTCTGCAGTTGGCAGAGCACGGGTTCTTCGCCAAGGAGATGAACAGCGGCTGGGCCGAGTGGACGGCGGAGGCGCTGCCGAACCACGAGAACAAGGACCAGGCGCGCGGCGTCCTGCGCTGTGAATGCTCGATGAAGTGAAGGCGCCGCGTCGCAGCGCTACTGGAGCGCGAGCGTCTCCGTCGCGTCGTCGTACGAGAACAGGTCCCCGAACCGGGCCCAGTTCACGAGCGTCTCGAAGACGGCCTCGAAGTCCTCGTTCGGGAGCTTCACCGCGATGAGCTCGAGGACGAAGTCTCGATCCACCTCGTGCTTGTCGGAGCGCGCGAGCGCGTCCGCTACCTCCTTGAAGGCGCGAAGCCTGAGCAGGCGCTCGCGGAAGATGCCCTTGCGGTCGGCGGGGCTCGCCTTCACGTACCGGCTTCCCTCGCTCGAGAGGATGACCATGCGAAGCGGCGTGTCGACGAAGCCGAGCAGCTCCGCCGCGTTCGTGGCCGTGATCACCTTCCCGTACTCGCGGTTCGTGTCCGCCGCGATTCGGAACACGTCCTCCCGGCCGCCGCGTGCGTCGAGGTACTCGAGGAGTCCCTCGATCTCCTGGGCCCCTGCGCGCGGCAAGGGCTCGAAGCTCCCCAGCGCCTGGTCGGCAGCGACCGTCCCGTCCGGCATCTCCATCCCGGTGATGATGTCGTGCAGGCGATCGACGAGCTGCAAGAGCTCGGGCGCGCGGTAGTCGCGGGGCCGGGGAAGCCGGTTCTCGACGATGGTCCGGACCCGGCCCGGGTTCGCGTCGAGGACCACGATGCGGTCGGCCATGTAGACGACTTCCTTGATGTCGTGGCTCACCATCACGATCGACTTCGGGTTCCGGTCCCTCGGGGCCCACACGTCGAGAACCTCGGCCCGGAGGCTCTCGGCAGTGAGCGCGTCCACCTGGCTGAAGGGCTCGTCCATGAACAGCATCTCCGGCTCGAGCGAGAAGGCGCGCGCCATGCCCACGCGCTGCTTCATCCCGCCGGAGAGCTCCCGGGGGTACGCCTCCTCGAAACCGGAGAGCCCCACCACCTTGATGGCGCGGGAGGCGCGCTCGGCGACCGCGTCCCGGGGGAGGCCCTGGGCCCGCAGCATCGCTTCCACGTTCTCCACCACCGTCATCCACGGGTAGAGCGCGAAGCTCTGGAAGACGAAGCCGATTCCGGGGTTGAGCCCGCGGAGCGGCTCGCCGTGGTACCGGACCTCGCCGCGCGTCGGCTGGGTCAGGCCGGCGAGGATCCGGAGGATCGTCGACTTTCCGCATCCGGACGGCCCGAGGAGCGCGACCACCTCGTTCGCGGCGATGGCGATGGAGATGTCCTGGAGAACCCGCAGCGGCGGTCCACCCGCCTGGTCGAACTCCTTGTCGACGCCGCGAAGCTCGCACAGGATCTCGGGCACGCTCGTCACGGCGGTCATCTCGGGCACCTCTCGTTACCGCGACAGGGAAAAGCGCATCTCGGCCAGGTGGTGGAACCGCCGCCAGACGAGCCGGTTGAAGAGCACGACCACGACGGCCATGACGGCGATGGCGGCCGCGAGCACCGGGAAGTCCCCGGCAGCCGCGGCGACGCTGATCCGGGCGCCGAGACCGTTCGCGACGAGCTCGCGCCCCTGGAAGCTCACGTACTCCGACACGATGCTGGCGTTCCACGCGCCACCGGCGGCGGTAACCCACCCCGTGACGAGATAGGGGAACACGGCCGGGAGGTAGAGGATGCGGAACCGCTGCCAGGTACCGACCCGGTAGAGCCTCGCGGCCTCCCGGAGATCCGCGGGGATCGCCACCGCGCCCGCGATCACGTTGAAGAGGATGTACCACTGGGTGCCGAGGAGCATGAGCACGATGCTCCCCCAGCCGAGCCCGACCCCCGCGGCCGAGAGGACCGCCACCACGGCCGGGAAGAGCATCGGCGCGGGGAAGGACGCCACCACCTGGACGACGGGCTGCAACGTCCGGGAGAGGCGCGGCGAGAGGCCGATGGCGATGCCGGCCGGAACGGTCCACAGGGTCCCGAAGGCGATCGCGGCGAGCACGCGCACGAGCGTGAGGAGCGAGGCGACCCCGATCCCGCGCCACTGGCCGCCTTGGACCTTGGCCAGCAGCCGCACGAGCCCGATCGACCCGAGCGCCATGCCCGCAAGGAGGGCGACGAAGAGCACCATCGAGACCACGCGGGCCCGGGAGCCCGGAACGCCCGCTGCGGGAGCCTTGCTGGCGGAGGCGGTGTGCCGCGTCTCCCGGCGCGCCGCTCGGATTCTTCCCCCCACCCAGGAGAGGATCCTCGAGCGCCGGAGCAGTTCGAGGAACCAGGACTCCATGGCAGCCGCCTGCCCGCTCTCGTCCGCCCGGAACTTCTGGGCCCAGACGACGACCGGCCGCCAGAGGAGCTGGTCGAGCAGGACGATCATCACCACCATCGCGAGGACCGCGAGCGCCATCGCGGCCCGGTCTCCCTTCGCGACGGCGACGCTCATGTAGGAGCCGAGCCCCGGGAGCTGGAAGCTCCGGTCGCCGAGCACGAAGGCCTCGCTCACCATGAGGAAGAACCATCCTCCGGCCATGCTCATCATGCTGTTCCAGACGAGGCCGATCGTGGAGAACGGCAGGTCGACCCAGCGGAGGCGCTGCCACCAGGTGAACCGCCCGAGCGTCGCCACCTCCTCGAAGTCCTTCGGGACGGTTCGCAGCGAGTGGTAGAAGCTGAAGGTCATGTTCCAGACCTGGCCGGTGAAGATCATGAGGACCGAGGCCAGCTCCAGGCCTACGTTGCTTCGCGGAAATGCGGCCACGAGCGCGAGGACGAGGCCGGGCATGAACCCGAGCACGGGGATGCTCTGCAGGATGTCGAGGGTGGGGATGAGGACCCTCTCGGCGACCTGGTCCTTCGCGGCCCAGTATCCGTAGACGAGGGTGAAGGCGAGCGAGAGGACGTAGGCGGCGAGTCCCCGGGTGAGCGAGAGGAACGCGTAGCCGGGAAGCGCCCACGGCGAGAGGTCGATCTCCACCGTGGGGCGCAAGGTCCCGCTCCACTGCCCCGCCACGTTGACGAGGCCGTAGATCGCCCCGCCGAGGGCGGCGAGGAGCGCAAGGTCGACCCAGGAGGCGCGAGACCGGAAGAGAAATCCGGTGGCGTCTCCGAAGACCTGCGTCGCGCGGCGGAGCATGGCCTAACGGCTTGCCACCGCCACGACGCGCGGTCAAGGCTCCTGCGCGACGTTGCCGTCTCGTTACACGAGGTCCCGGCCGCGCAGGGCGGCCCTGGACGGCAACGGCGAAAGCGCCCTCAGTGCAAGAGGGAGGTCGGGCTGACCTTGAGCGCCTTCGCGAGCTTCGCGAGCGTCTCGAGTGGCGGCGTCCGCTGGTTGCGCTCGAGCATCGAGACGTAACTCGTGGACATGCCCGCCCGCTTGGAGAGCTCGAACTGCGAGAGCTTGCGGCGCTCCCGCTCGTGCTTCAGGTTCACTGAGAACTTCTCGGCCAGCGTCATGGCTCCACTCCTTCGCCCTCTCCCTCCCCGTCACACCCAGAACGCAAACCCTGGGCGCCACATTCCTATAGGTGACCTGCCGCCAGCCCGAGCGCCCTATTTGGGTCGCCTGGCGGTGTAAACGTACGTCTCCGCCCTGGCGGATCCGCTCCAGGTGAGGAAACTGCCTGTGATGGCGCTTGCGACGCAGTCCGGCCCACGAGCGTGGTCGGGATTCACGCGACGTCACCCGCAACTGCACGGAACCAGGGGTTGTGGGCGAGCGACCTGCTCTAGAGAGCCGGGTGACGAGAGCGCCGCCCGGCGGCGCGGCGGAAACCGCTCCGTAGACTTACGACTTCTTCGTCTCCACCTTCTCGGCCGGCGCTGCTTGTGCAGATTGGCCTTCGGAAGACTTGAGCGTCGGGTCGGCCTTCTTCTCCTCATCGTCGAAGAGACCTTCCGACGCCTTCTTGAAGTTTCGAATGCCCTTGCCGAGCGCGTCGCCGAGCTGCGGAAGCTTGGTCGGGCCGAAGACGAGCAGGGCGATGACCAAGATCACGAGGATTTCGCCGAAACCGAGTCTCATGCGGAGAGGATAGCGCGGTCTCCCCTCTTTCGCACGCGGCGCGAGAAACTGGCCGCCTTCCGACCGAACTCCTGTCGGGACCCCAGGCGGAGCACGCGGCCGAGTCCCCCGCCTCGACACTCGACCGCGTGTTCCCTCGAATGACCTGTAACTACGGACGTTAGAAGAGCTCGCGACCGCCCGTACCTACATCCCGATCGACTTCATCAAGTCCGCGGCCTTCGCCTTCAGGTCCTTCGCCGACGCAACCGCGGCGGACAGGCTTCCGCTCGAGAAGTCGGCCGTTGCCTTCTGCCATCCCGCCTCGAGCGCGGCGAGTCCCTGGTTGGCCTTCTCGAGTGTCGCCTTGTCCATGCCGGCCGGGAGCTTCTTCGCCTGGGACAGGATGCCGAGGCGACTCTTCATCGCGCTCACCATCGCGTTCAGGCTGCTCCCGGCGTCGCTCCACGCCTTCAAGAGCTCGTTCTTCTTGGCAGCGGCGGAGGCGAGCGCCTCCTTCGCCTTGCCGGGGATGTCGCTCGCGGCCGCCAGCGCACCCTTGTAGTCCTGCTTCGCGAGGAGGTCCTTCGCCGTCGCGTAGCTCGCCTCGATGGCCTTCACGCTGTCCGGGGCGAACTTGGCCGCGTCCCCTTTCAGCGAGTCGAGCGCGCTCGCAGCCGCCGTCATGGCCGCCTCGGCCGGAGCCTTCGCCGCGTCGGTGCAGGCGAGGGAGAAGAGGAATGGAATTGCTGCGACCAGTACCCTGGGGTTCTTCATCATTGTGTGCCTCCAGCGCGCCGGCGGACCGTGCCCGCGTGGCGCGCGAATGGTGCGTCGTCTGATTGGTGCGGGCCCCAGGCCTCTAGGGAATCCGCAGCTTCCATCCGACCTGGATCAGGTCGGGGTTCTTGATGCGGTCCCGGTTGGCCTCGAAGATCTTCCGGTAGAGCGACGGGTCGCCGTAGTACTTCTCGGCGATCTTGGAGAGAGTGTCGCCTTTCGCCACCTCGTGCCACTGCGTGTACGGGTTCTCGGCTGTCGAGCCAGCCTTGTCGTCTTCTGCCATGGCAATCCTCACTGAACGGTCTGGTTTCGCCGGGTCGACGTGCAGTGCACGGCGGCGGCTCGTTGGCCCGCTCTAAGCCCGACCCCTCTTAGCTCCCGCGTGAAGAAGAGACCGCGCCCTGCTGGGTATGCACTGATCGAAACAACGAAGTCAGCACCCCGATCAGGTGTCGGCGGAACTCTCCCTGCAAAGGAGGCACTCGAAGCACGCCGTCCCAGCTCGTCCCTATCCAAGTGGCGTGCTCGGAGTCTACCCCGCTTGCGGCACCGCCCTTCTCGCGTGCATCCGCCGGAAGAAGCCGTGAAGGCGATGCGGCCACGCCGTTCCCGAGAGCACCATGAACGGGCACAGCCCCGCGACGGCGCGCATCCCGTTCGCCTCGCAGAACTCGATCGCTCGCGGCGTGGCAGCGCCCTTCCCGGCGCCGCGGTGCAGCCAGACGTCGCGGACCTCCGCCTCGAGACAGTCGCGGAGGACGCGCTCCGTCTGATCCCGAGGCGTGAGCAGGAGCGCGCCCTCCAGGCGCCCGGGCACGTCCTGGACACGCGCGTAGCAGGGGCGTCCACCGATGTCGCTGACGGACGGGTTCACCAGGAAGACGTCGTAACCCCGACGCCGGAGTTCCTCGTCGAGGACTCGACTGAAGTCCTTCGCATGGCGGGAGGCGCCGACGAGCGCGATCCGCCGAAGTGCGAGGAACGCCTCTGCTCGAACAAGCATGTCACCTTCCAAAGTCTCCTCGGCGTGCACGATTGGACCTCCCTTCGGGTCTTGGCCCGATCGGACGATCCCGCCGCCGCGACAAGGCGTCCAGTCCCCCTTCGGGAAGGCCTGTGACGATTCGGCGACATCGCCGTGCTAGCCTCGGCGCCATGCTGCCCACCTCGGTGGCCCCGCCGAGCCTGCGCTACCTGGAAAGCCCCGGGCGACTCGAAATCCTCATCGAGCGCAGACGCGGCGTAAAACCGGCCGTGTTCCTGAGCGTATGGGTTTTCGGATGGGCGTTCGCGGCGTGGTCCAGCGCCACGACCCTCGCCGGGGGACAGTGGTCGATCGGATCGCTGTTCCTCGCCCTGTGGCTCGTCGGCTGGACGGTCGCCGGACTCACGGTCGTGGTCCTCGTCCTCGTCCTGCTCGTGGGGGAGGAGACCGTCGTCGTCGAGCGTGGCCTCCTTCGCCTGGGCGTCCTCGTCGGGCCCTTCCGCTGGGACCGCGCCTTCGACCTTTCCGGGATCCTTGACCTGCGCGCGCTCCCTGCCGAGCCTGCCGCAACACCTCGCGGGCAGCGGTCGCGGCGCCTCTCCGGTGGACTTGCTTTCGAGCAGGGCGGACGGACCATCCGCTTCGGCGCCGGTCTCGTGGGCTCGGAAGCGAACCGCGTCCTCGCGGCTATCCGCGAGCGGCTGCCGAGCGGACGGCCTCCTTCCGCCCGAGCTTCCCGCTCCGGGCCCGAGCGGCCCGTTCCGTTCACGGGCCGATGACGGAGTGCGGCGCAGCCACTCACGCAGAGGTCTCACCCCGAATGGACGCCCTCCTCAGGGGCGGACGGCCAAGTGTCGCTTCAGGCGCTTCCTTCCGCTTCGCGTGGCATCACCTGAAGTGCTTGGTCCACAGCCCGAGAGGGACGGGCAAGGGCGTCGCTGAGCCTCTATGCCGAAGGCTTCTCGAAGAAGGGGGTCGCATGCGTGAAACGTTCGCGGTTCTTCGCCTTGTCACGGTAACCCTCTCGGTGGCGCTGCCATTCGGGGCGCTGGCCCAGCCCCTGCCGAACCAGTACGGCGCGCCGATCGGGGTCGACGCGGCGCGCAAGGCTGCCGCCGGGGCCATCGCCGAGGGGAAGAAGAACGGGTGGACGGTGGCCGCGGCGATCGTCGATCCAGGCGGCACGCTCGTCTACTTCGAGCGCATCGATGGCACCCAGACCGGCAGCTCGGAAGTGGCGATCGAGAAGGCGCGGACCGCGGCGGCCTTCAAGCGTCCCAGCAAGGCCTTCGAGGATGTGGTGATCGGCGGCAAGGTGAACTACCTCCGCCTCCCCGGAGCGCTCCCCATCGAGGGCGGGATTCCGCTCGTGATGGACGGCAAGATCGTGGGAGCCATCGGGGTGAGCGGCGCGAGCTCGGCGCAGGACGGGACTTGCGCGCGGGCGGGTGCCGAGGCGATCGGTTCCGTCGCGGCGGAGAAGAAGTAGCAGCGGCCCTGGGCGGCCGGACGAGGCAAGTGCTAGGAGGAATGCCCTCGCTGCGGTATCAACGACGCGGTCCCCATGCACCCCGCGTCGTTCAACCGCTCCGCGATCCCCGGCGCTCGCCGCTCGGGCGGCTTAGGGCTCCGTCTCGATGCCAGCGCACGATTCGCCTGATCCCGGCTCGCCGAGTCCGCGAAGAGGCGCCTGGGCATTCGTCTTTGGCGCCGCCTTCGCCGCCTTCGCGTACCTCTACGGGCTCGACTCTGTGTTCGCGCCCGCGATCGGCGACGAGCCCCTGTACCTGCAGATCGCCCGCGTGACGGCGCGGTCGGGACGGCTCTTGCCCCTCGTCGCCGACAGGGGCATCAACGATACCAAGCCTCCCCTCCTCTTCTGGCAGGGCATCCTCGCAAGCGGCTACGGCTCTTCCTGGGAGCTGTGGCGGCTCCGCCTCCCCATCGTCGCCTTGAGCCTCTGCACCGCCGCTCTCGCCGGCTGGCTCGCCGCCCGAGTCTCCAAGCGGCCGCAGGCGGGTCTCGTCGCCGCGCTCGTCTTCCTCGGCTTCCGGTCCACCATCCAGCACGGCAGGCCGTTCCTCACGAATGCCGGGGAGACCCTCTTCCTGTTTCTCCCGCTCGTGCTCGTCTACGGCCGGTCGCGGACCGGTCCCCTTCTCGGGCTCCTCTGCGGCCTGTCGTTCGGGATGGCCGCGCTCTACAAGTCCTTCTTCCTGGTGGTGCCCGGAACGTTCTCGCTCGCTCTCGTCCTATGGCGCCGGGAACAATTCGACCTCCGGGCGCTCCTCCGCCGCCACGGCCCGTTCCTCCTCGTCTCTGCCGTGGTCGGGCTCGCGGTGTTCGGGCTCTGGCCGGCGCTCGACCCGCGCCGCGACGTCATCTGGTCGCAGTTCGTCCTTGGGGAGAACGCCGGGAAGTTCCGGCTCTCGACGTTTCTCTCGGGGCTGTTCTCGGGCGAGTACGCGCTCTGGGAGATCTGGCTCGGCGACTTCAAGAACGCTGGCCTCTATGCGCCGCTGCTCGCCGCTCTCGTCTGGGATCTTTGGCGGCGCAGGAGAGAGATCGCGGAGGAAGAATCCGAGCTCTGGATGTACGTGCTCGCCTTCCTCCTCGTCTACTCGTTCCCGACCCAGCGGCAATCGAACTACATCCTGCCTACCACGGCGGCTCTCGCGAGCCTGCTCGCGCTCCGGTGGGAGGCGCTGCCTGCAATCGCCTTCCGGGTCACGCTGGCGATCCTCGGCTTGCTCGGCTTCGCCGTCCCGGCGTTCGAGTGGCTCGTCGAGAGGCGCCTCGACACCCGCCTCTTCTCGCCGCTTCCCATGGTGCTCCCCCTGATCCTTGGGACCCTCGCCCTCTGCGGGGTGGTCTCGGTTCGCTTCGGAAGGCAGGCCCTGCCCTACCTCGCTCTCGGCGCGCTCATCGTGGGAAGCACGATCCTGGCTCCGTTCTCGCGCCACTTTCCGGAGGAAGCGGTGGCCGAGGTTCGGGGGAAGCGCGTCCTCATGCCCGATCGCTTCGAGCAGTCGCAGGAGCGCTACCGCTTCCTCCTGCCGGGCGCGGACATCCGCGGCTACCTGTGCAGGACGGGAACCGCGCCGTGCCCCCCGCCGAAGCCCGAACCCGGGGTCTACACGGCGATGTACCTGGCCCCCGGCGAGGGGTTGCCCGCAGGCTACGAGGCCGTGGCCGCGGTGCCTCACTTCAAGGGTCGCCACTCGACGCAGCAGATCCTGGAGATCGTCGGCGGCCGGCTCGACCTGCTCGTGGAGTGGATGGTCCTCGCCCGGCCCACGGCCGCAGGCGGGACCTAGGCTGCCTACACCGTCGCGCGACCCTCGCCGGGTTGTCTCCAGTGGTTCGCGCGCAGGCCTCTCGCGGCGAGGCGGACCGTCTCCATGATGCGCCTCCGGCGGGTCTCGGGCCTCTTCGCTCCCAGGATCCAGGAGAGGATGATCTTCTTCGAGGAGGGGGGAAACGCGCGGAAGTGCTCGAGGGCTGCCGGGCTCGCACGCAGGGCCTCGGCGAGGTCGCCGGGGGGACGGAAGGACTCGACCGCCTCGAGCGACTCCCACGCTCCGCTCGCCTTCGCTGCCTTCACGGCGGCAAGGCCCGCCGGCGCCATCCGCCCCGCAGCGACGAGCCTCCGCACCCGGTCCCGGTTGGCTTTCGACCAGCTGCTCCGGGCGTTGCGCGGCGTGAAGAGGAGCATGCTGCGGTTGCGGTCGAGCGCCCTGGGCAGGCTATCGACCCACCCGAAGCAGAGCGCCTCCTCGACCGCGTCTGAATAGGCGACGCGCTTTCGCCCGCTCGCCTTCTTCCAGTAGACGAGCCACACGCCGCTCGACCGCCCCTGATTCCGGGCGAGCCAGCGGCGCCAGTCCGCACGGGTGCGCGGATGGAAACGTTTCCAGGAATTCGCAGTGCCCGCCGTCGCCATCGGCGCGAAGCATATCGTCGGGCCCGCCGTGGGTCAGCGCCGCGTTGCCGGCTCGCTCGAGGCAACCCTCTCCTCGCCCGCGCGCGGGCCGGGCGTGCGTAGCGCCCTGGAATACCTCGGAGAGCCATCTGGACGGGGTGCATTCGCGATACGGTTCCACTCTCGGTGCAAGAACCGACGTCCCTTTCCCCTCCCCCTCCCGTGGCCGGCATCGGTTTCTCGTTTCTGCCGGAGATCTGCCGGATCCGGAGAGTGAAGGCGCGGAGCGATCGTGCTAGCCTCCCCGGAAGAGTTTCGCGATGGGGCGCGTCTTGCGATCGGCCGTGGTCATCGGTCTGGCCGCGGTCTTCTCGCCGCTGCGCGCCGAGGCGCGCGGCCCCCTCTTCGTGCAGCCGCAGCCGCATCAACCGGACGCAGAGGCGATCCACGCCCTGGTCGAAGACTCGACGAAGGCGTGGAATGCTGGCGACGCTTCCGCCTACTCCGCCCGCTTCGTCATCGACGCCAGCTTCACTGACGTCACGGGGGTGTCCTCTTCCGGCCGGAAGGCGTTCCAGGCCAAGCAGGAGCAGCTGTTCAAGACAATCTTCCGCGGGAGCCGGCTGAAGCAGAGCGTTCGCGAGATTCGCCTTCTCACAAGCGACGTCGCCATCGTCGAGATCGACACGGAGCTGACCGGGTTCTCCGGCCTGCCTCGGGGGGTCAAGGCGTGGCCCGACGGCGTTCTCCGGACCCGGCTGCAGCAGGTGCTCGTGAAGGTCGCAGGCGCCTGGTGGGTCGCGGGCTACCACGAGGTCGACGCCAAGGCCTCCGAGCTCCATGGCTGACCCGCCCACCCAAGGTGATGAACCCCGATGGAGACGAAGGCATCGTGAAGGAAGGACCATTCGACACGGGCGCTGGAGCGCACTTCGCACCGCTTCGGCTTCGAATGGCGTTCTGCCGATGCGAGAGCGCATCGGGTTGCCGGAGAGGGATGTAACGAAACCGTGACGGGCTCTTCCCGTGGTGGCGCCTAGGGCGGGTCCTGAAGGATAAGCTCGGCCAACACGAGGGAGAAGCCGAGCACATTCACCCAGGGGATCAGTGGACCGAGGTTTCGACGAGGCGTGTAGCGAACGACTTCCGACAAGAGGCCGAGGGGCCGACGATGCGGGCAGCCTGAGGGAAGAGCCCTTCTGACAGCCCGATCGAGCGGTCAAGACGGCCCTCGAAGGCCCTTGATGGCCGTCAAGAACGGGCAGGCGGCGTCATGATAATGGTTCTCATTATCAGTTGAGCCTTCCGGAACGCCCCGAGGACGCCGTGAACCTGACGTTGCCCTGCAGTGCCGCGCTGCTCAGCTTGTCGCTCTCCGCGGCGGCGCAGGACGTTCCCGAGGAGGAGACGCACCCGCCCGCGCAGACGGTGGTGGAGACACAGCCGGCCGGCGGCGATTGGTACAGCATTCACTTTCAGGGAACCGTGGCGACGCAGTACCACCCGCCTTTCTCCGCGCAGTACTCCGGTCCCAACAGCCTGCAGCCGCAGGCCCAGGACGCCACCTCGGTGGTGCTGGACCTCTTCCTGGGGGTCCGCCTGTGGCAGGGAGCGTCCCTGTACCTCCAGCCCGAGCTGACCGGCGGGACGGGACTGAGCTCGACCCTGGGGGTGGCCTCGTTTCCGAGCGGCGAGGTCTACCGAATCGGCAACCCCGCCCCGGCGGTCTCGGTGGCGCGGCTCTTCCTCCGCCAGGTGATCGGGCTCGGCGGCGGCGTCGTCGAGACCGAGTCCGACACCGACCACTTCGCCGGCAAGCGCGACCGCGACACCGTGACGCTCACCCTCGGCAAGGTTGCCATCCCGGACCTAGTGGACAAGATCCCGATCTCGAACGACCCGCACACGGGCTTCACGAGCTGGGGGCTGTGGGCCTCGGCGGCCTACGACTACCCGGCGGACACGCACGGGTACACGTGGGGGCTAGCGTTCGACCTGTCCATCGACTGGTGGTCGGTGCGGGGCGGCATGTTCCTCGAGCCGACGACCGCGAACGGGATGGAACTCGAGTGGAACATCGCCCTCGCGCGGGGGCTCGTCGCGGAGTTCGAGGGCCGGTACACGCTCTTCGGGCTCCCGGGCGCAGCCCGCATCCTCCTGTTTCTGAACAACGCCCACATGGGGAGCTACGCGCAAGCACTCGAGCAACCGCCTCCCCCCAACGTGACGCTCACCCGCGAGTACGGTCGCACCAAGTACGGGTTCGCGGCGAGCGTGAACCAGGACTTCGGCCAAGGCCTCGGTGCCTTCCTCCGCCTGAGCTACAACGACGGGAGGAACGAGACCTGGGCCTTCACCGAGATGGACCAATCCCTGGCCTTCGGCGCGGTGCAGTCGGGCTCCCGTTGGGGACGGCCGCTCGACGAGCTGGGGCTGGGCATGGTGGTAAGCGGCCTCTCGAGCCTCCATCGTCAGTACCTGGCGGCGGGCGGCCTGGGGTTCATCCTCGGCGACGGGGGCCTCAAGTACGCGCTCGAGATCCTGGTGGAGACCTACTACCGCCTGGCGCTCACCCGGGAGATCTCCTTGGCCGTGGTCTACCAACCCATCTTCAACCCAGCCTACAACGCTGCCCGCGGCCCGGTGCAGGTCTTCACTGGCCGATTCCACGTCGCGTTCTAAGCCTGGGGCTCGCACAGCATCCATCCGCCTTCTCGCAGGCCGCCGCGGGCCGGTGAGGCGGTCGTCCGGAACCACCGGGCAATGAGTAGGCGGTCGAGCCGGCTCCTCGACGAGCAACTCGAGGCCGGACCTGAATCCCGACCAGGAGCCTCGAGGGCACCCGCAG
>Ga0209048_10003084_pt1 | contig 16325 bp, 15 predicted proteins | sample FrelakmetCRP12CR_FD_187146 | JGI IMG/M metagenome (GOLD analysis project Ga0209048, IMG submission 187146) | Freshwater lake sediment microbial communities from the University of Notre Dame, USA, for methane emissions studies - CRP12 CR (SPAdes)... | ecosystem: Environmental > Aquatic >... | reverse complement strand
GAGCCATCCCGCAAGCTCGTCGGGCGGCGGCAGCGGAGCCCCGGCGCTCGCGGCGACCCTCGCGTAGCGCGCCCCGATCGGAGTGCTGAGCATGAGCCCGGCCAGGTCTGCCGGCGCGGCGACCAGGGCGGCCGCATCCACCCGCTCCGGCCCGGTCGCCGCCCAGGCGGCGCCGAGCGCGCCCAAGGAGAGCCCGACGAGCGCCACCCTGCCGCGCTCGGCCGCGAGGGCTGCGCACAGCCGCAGCTCAAGCACCATCTGCGAGAGCGCCTCTCGAAACCTGCCGAGGTCGGGCGTGACGAATCCGTCCCCGCTGCGGGCGCCGCGCGTCGACCGCTCGAGGTGATAGGGCGGAACGATCAGCCAGGCATCGAACCCGGTGCCGACGAGGAGCCTCACCCAGCCGCGGAGCAGCGCTCGGGAAGGGATCTTCCACGGGGGGACGAGGATCGCGGTTCCCCGGCGCGGGCTGCGTGCGAGCGTGACGTGCAACATCATCCGGTCCGCGTGGAACGGCGCCGGCGACGGGGCGGACCAGGGTCCCGCTCCTGCGGGTGGAGCAGGCAGCGCGCCGAGGTCCGTCCACGGCTCGAGCGGTCCGCCTGGTCCCGGGCGCCATCCCTCGGGCTCGGGCCGGTGCCGATCCTCTAGCGCCATCGCGAGTCTGTCGAGGCCGAGGTGGATGCTCTGCGGAAGCAATCGCCCGCGATTATGGTTCAACCGCGAAGGAGACGACATGGCTGTCTGGAAGGCAGACCTTTCTGAGTCGGACGCCACCGCGGAGCCGCTGTACCTTCGGCGCCGCGAGTTCCTGAAGCTCGGAGCCGCCGGGGCTCTCGCCGCCGCGCTCCCGGCGACGGCGGAACCCGCCGGCCCCGCGGGACAGGAACTCCCTTCCGTGAAGACGGTCAACCTCGCCGGGGGCGAGAAGTCGACCCCCTGGGAGTCCATCACCACGTACAACAACTTCTACGAGTTCGGCACCTCCAAGGAGGACCCGGCGAAGAACGCCGGGACCCTGAGGACCCGCCCCTGGATGCTGACGGTCGAGGGAGAGGTGAAGAAACCCCAGGTCCTGGACATCGACTCGCTCCTGAAGGGCTTCCCTCTCGAGGAGCGCATCTACCGCCACAGGTGCGTGGAGGCCTGGTCCATGGTCATCCCGTGGGTGGGCTTCCCGCTCGCCGAGCTCGTTCGCAGGCTGGAGCCGACCTCGAAGGCGAAGTTCGTGGAGTTCCAGACCCTCCTCGATCCTGCCCAAATGCCGGGCGAGCGGCGCAGCATCCTCGATTGGCCTTACACGGAAGGGCTGCGGATGGACGAGGCCACGCATCCCCTCACTCTGGTGGCGGTGGGGCTCTACGGGCGCGTGCTGCCCAACCAGAACGGCGCCCCGATCCGCGTCGTCATCCCCTGGAAGTACGGCTTCAAGAGCGTGAAGTCGATCGTGCGCATGCGGTTCGTGGAGAGTCAGCCGCGCACGACCTGGGCGCGGATGGCGCCGGACGAGTACGGCTTCTACGCCAACGTCAACCCGGCGGTGGATCACCCCCGGTGGAGCCAGGCCAAGGAGCGCCGGATCGGCGAGTTCTTCCGCCGGGAGACGCTTCCGTTCAACGGCTACGGAGCAGAAGTCGCGAGCCTGTACGCGGGCATGGACCCGAAGAAGCTCTACTAGAGGCCGGTCCGGAGCCTGTTCCGGTGGAAGGACGCCCCGTGACGCAAGCCGCCCCGACCCGCTCGAAGGCCTCGGCCATCCCGGCCACGCTGCGTCGCCTTCTCAAGCCGGCAGCCTGGGCGCTCTGCCTCGCCCCGCTCGTGAAGATCGGGGTGGACGGGCTCAACGGCAACCTGGGCGCCAATCCCATCGAGGCCGTCCTGAACCGCCTCGGCTTCTGGACCATCACCCTGCTCGCGCTGTCGCTCGTCCCCACGCCGGCGAAGGACATCCTGGGACTCACCTGGCCGGTCCGGGTGAGGCGGGTGGTGGGGGTATTCGCCTTCGCCTACGCCTCGCTGCACTTCGCCTTCTACGTAGGCGTGGACAAGTTCTTCGACTGGCGCACCATCGCCGCCGACCTGACGAAGCGCCCCTTCATCATGGTGGGATTCGCGGCACTCCTTCTCCTCGCACCGCTTGCGATCACCTCGACCGACGGGTGGGTGAGGCGGATGGGCTACCTGCGATGGAAGCGACTCCACCGGCTGACCTACGCGGTCGCGGTGCTCGCCATCGTTCACTTCCTGTGGAGGGTGAAGGCGGACCACTCCCGTCCGCTCGTGTTCGCGGGGATCTTCGCGGTGCTGCTCGCTGCCAGGCTCCCCGGCTGGGTACGGGCGGCGCGGGTGCCGACGCGAACGGCGTCGTCGCCCGCGGCCCGTCAGCCGGAGGGAACCTAGGCCGAAGCCCTACTGCAGGACGGAATCCGCAGGGGCGAGGACGATCTCGATCCGCCGGTTCTGCTGGCGTCCCTCGGGCGTGTCGTTGGTGGCGACGGGGTGGTACTCCCCGAAGCCGGCCGCTCCGAGCATCTTCGGGTCGACTTCCTTCAACTGAAGATACCTCACCACCGACAGAGCGCGGGCCGTGGAGAGCTCCCAGTTGGAAGCGTAGCCAGTCGTCTTGGGGTTCACGGGGACGTTGTCGGTGAACCCGGACACCACGACGCTCTTGCCCGACAGCGACTTGAAGGAGTTCGCGATCTGGTCCAGCGCCGCCTTGCCGTCCTTGCTGATCTTGGCCGAGCCCGACGGGAAGAGAATCTTCTCGGACATGCGGACGAGCATCCTGCCCTTCAGGTTCTCCACCTGGATGTTCCCGGCCTCGATCTGGCCCTTCAAGCTGGCGGTCAGCTGCTCGTACTGTGACTGCATGGCCTGCTTTTCCTGCTCGAGGCGCGCCTTGGCCTGCGTCGTCTGGTCCAGCTGAGCCTTGTAGTCGGCGATCTGCTGCTGCTGGCTCGCGACCTTCTTCTCGAGGTCTGCGCTCCTCGCCGACTCGTCCTGATACTGCTTCAGGTACTTGTTCGCGTCCGCGACCTGCGCCTCGTACTTCTCCTTCGGGATGCCGCAGCCCGCCAGAAGGGCGAGACCGGCCACCACCTGCAAGCTTCTTCTCATGATGCCTCCACTGTGGGCTGAATATCCGCTTCGCGACGGTGCCTAGAATTACCACAAGTCCCCTGCTCATCCCGACCCGATCGGGCCGCACCCCCTCGGGACCTCGACATCGGAGGGTCGTTGACCCCCTCATGAGCGCAAGGTAGGAGCAATGAGCGATGGCGCCGATTCACGAGAGCGACGGAGCGGCGCTTCCTTCGTCCGCCCACGGAAGGTGTCATCCACCTAAGGTGAAGTTGCCCCAGCGCGGCGTGTTCATCGGCTTCGCGTGGAGCGGCGCGGACGACGCCGGCCACAGGATCGTGGCCGCCGAGATCGAATGCGAGCCGGAGCGGGCGAGGCTCGCCAAGGTGTGGCGGCCGTTCCACGAGGCGCCAGGCCGCCTCGAGGTGCTGGAGCGCTTCTCGAACTGGGTCGGCGAGGAGGCCCGCTGGGCCGAGGGACGGCTCACCATCGGCCTCGACGTGCCGTTCAGCTTGGCCGAGACGCACCTGCGGCAGCTCGGCCTGCTCCGCCAGGCGCTGCGCGGCCCGGCATCGCTCGGCAAGGGGCTGCAGGAGCGGTTCCAGGCCCTGGTCGCCGACGTGGGGAACGCCGCCGACGCCTTCCGCGCGGAGCTCGGGAAGGATCGTCCCAGGCTCGCCGATTGCTACCGGGCCGTCAGCCAGACGCCCACCGGCGCGCGCAACTACCGCCGCACGTTCTTCGGGCTCTTGGCGCTGGCGCGGCTCGACGCTGCGTTCCTTCCCTGGGACGACCCGCAGCCGGGGAAGGCCACCCTCGTCGAGGTGTACCCTCCACACCTGCCGCGCATGCTCGCCGGCATCTGCAGCTATCGGGATGACGACGGCCTGGCGCGTCCCAGCGTGCGTGCCGCCGTCCTCCGGACGCTGCGCAGCGCGGCCCGGCTGGAGTTCGAGATGGAGCAGGCGGCGCAGATCGTGGAGGACGGAGAGGGCGAGACCCTGGACGCGGTCCTGGCCGCAGTGGCGGCGGCGGCGGCGCAGGAGGAAGGCTACCAGCAGGTCCCGCACAACGTCCCACGCAGCGAGGGATGGATCTACTCGGTGCGCGAGGAGCCGTGGCGAGGCTGAGCGCCTCCGAGCGCCTGAAGGCCCTCGAGGCCGTGCAGCGGGACATCCGGGCGCTGCGAATGCCGGGGCTCATCGGGCCGCCGGTGCATGGCCCGCCCGTGCTCTCCAGGGTGTTCCTGCTCGGCCAGGCGCCCGGGCCCCACGAGGCGCGCTTCGGGCGCCCCTTCGCCTGGACGGCCGGAAGGACCCTCTTCTCCTGGATGCAGCGCTCCTTCGGCGCCAGCGAGGAGGAGTTCCGCGCTCGCGTCTACATGGCCGCGGTGGTGCGCGCCTTTCCGGGGAAGACGAGCGGTGGGGGGGACCGGGTGCCCTCGCCGGCCGAGATCCTGGCCAGTCGCGGCTTCATCGAGCGAGAGATCGAGATCCTCCGGCCCCGCCTCCTTATCCCGGTCGGACGACTCGGGATCGAGCAGGTGCTCGGTAAGGGCGCCCAGCTCGACCAGGTGATCGGGAGGCGAATCCGGACCCGCTATCACGGCATCCCGACGGACGTCGTCTGCCTGCCCCACCCGAGCGGTGCCTCCACCTGGTTCAAGGTGGAGCCAGGCCGGACTCTCCTCGAGAAGGCCCTCGGCGTGCTCGGCCGCCATCCGGAGATTCGGCGCGCCTTCGGGGTTTCCGCGTCCGCTCGGGCGCTCACTCGAGCCGAGTCACCCGCACCCTCGCGAGGCCTCGCTCCACCATCCCCAGACCCTTCGCGGCGGCGAGCGACAGGTCCACGATCCGCCCCGCGACGAAGGGCCCGCGGTCGATGACCTCTACGCGGACGGAGCGTCCGGTGTCGAGGTCGACCACCTCGAGGACAGCCCCGAACGGCTGGGTCCTGTGGGCGCAGGATAGCTCGGCCGCGCGGTACGGACGGCCGCTGGCGGTCCGCCTGCCCTCCTGCTCCCGGCCCTGGTAGCTGGCGAGGCCGGTCTCGGGGCCCGGACGCGAGACCGGCACGTGAGCGCAGGCCCCGCCGAGAAGGAGGCCGAGGAGGAGGTCAGCCGCTCGCCGGGTGCCCCGCCGGGAGCAGGGCATCACTCTCGCGCGCGCTCAGCGGCGTCCCGGATTCCGCGGATCGCCCGGGCGTAGTCGGGTGCCCCGAATACGGCCGTGCCGGCGACGAACACGTTCGCGCCCGCCGCGGCCACAGGCCCGACCGTGTCGGCCTTGATCCCTCCGTCCACCTCGATCTGGAGCGGCAGGGCGCGCGCGTCCGCCATCTGGCGGAGGCGACGGACCTTGTCGGTGCAGGCGGAAATGTACTTCTGGCCCCCGAAGCCGGGGTTCACCGTCATGACGAGCACCATCTCGCAGTCCCCGAGCACGTACTCGAGGTGCTCGAGCGGCGTCGAGGGGTTGATTGCCACCCCCGGCGAGGCGCCGGCAGCGCGGATGGCCTGCAGCGTGCGGTGCAAGTGAGGCGAGACCTCTGCATGGACGGAGATCGAGTTCGCGCCGGCGCGGGCGAAAGCCTCCAGGTAACGCTCGGGCTCGACGATCATGAGGTGCGCGTCGATGGGAAGCGTCGTCACCTCGCGCACGGCCTCCACCACCAGTGGGCCGATGGTGATGTTCGGGACGAACCGGCCGTCCATGACGTCCACGTGGACCAGGTCCGCTCCCGCCGCTTCCGCCGCGCGGACCTCCTCCGCCAGGCGCCCGAAGTCCGCAGACAGGATGGATGGGGCGATGCGGATGGGCAGGCGCATGCCCGGAGTTTACGCGAGGCGGAGGGTCAGGCGCCAACGATCCGGGCGGCGTAGAAGCCATCGCCGCCGTGCAGGTGCGGAAGAAGGAGCAGCTCGCCGTCAGCGGTCAGGACGTCGCCGGGCAGGCCCGGAGGCGGAGGTGCGCGGCGCGCCGGCGCGGCGACGAATCCGGCCACGAGATCCGGGCCCTCAGCCCTGGAGAGCGAACAGACCGAGTAGGTGACGAACGCGCCGGGAGCCGCGTACCCGAGGGCGTTTCGGAGAAGCGCCTCCTGGATGGCGGCGAAGCGGGGCAGGTCCGCCTTCGATCGGCGGAGCTTCAGCTCCGGGTGGCGGCGAAGGGTACCCAGCCCGGCGCAGGGTGCATCCACCAGGACCGCGTCGAAGCTTCGGGTTTCGAGGCCCGGGATGGGCTTCGTCCCGTCCGCGCAGATGACGTGTACCCCCGGCAGGGCCCGTGCGGCGGCCTCGCGGCGGAGTGCGTCCGCCTTGCGCGGGTGGGCCTCCACCGCAACGATTTCGGAGCCGGGGCCAAGGAGCTCGGCGAGGTGAAAGGTCTTTCCTCCCGGTGCGGCGCACAGGTCCAGGACCCGGGCCTTCCTGCCGGCGAGCTCGGCGACGGCGTAGAGAGTCACCAGCTGGGCCGACTCGTCCTGCACCTGGAAGGTCGCGCCGCGCGCCGCGCGCGAGACCTGCTCGACCGAGGCCCCGGAGACGAGAACCCCCTGCGGGGAACGCTCCGCGGGTCGCGCCTCGATCCCGGCCAAGCGCAACCGCTCGAGGAGCTCGGTCCGGTGCGGGGAGCGCAGCGCCAGCGGTGCGGGCTCGTTCATGGCCGCCGCGAGGCTACGGGCCTGTGCGGGGCCCAGCCACTCGATCCACTCCTCGGCGACCCAGAGGGGCAGGGATTCCGAGATGGCCAGGTGCCCCGCCGGGTCGACCGCCTCCGGGGGCGGCGTCGGCAGGCTGGGCGCGCGCGAGAGCGCGCGCAGGACCGCGTTCACGTAGCCGGCGGCCCTGCCGTGGGCGACCTTCTTCGCGAGCTCGACCGACTCCGCCACCGCGGCGTGAGACGGCGTGCGCAGAAAGAGGATCTGGTAGGCGCCGAGCCGCATCGCCACCCGCGCGGCCGGGTCGATGTCCGCCTGGGGGCGGCGCGGGTGAGGTGCCAGGGCCGCGTCGAGCTGGAGCGCCCGGCGGAGCGAGCCGTAGACGAGCTCGGTGGCGAGCGCGCCTTCCCGCGGGTCGAGGGCTCCGGCCTGGGCCAGCGCGGCATCGAGGGCGCGAGAGGCGTACGCCCCTTCCTCCTCCACGCGCCGGAGCACAGCGAAAGCGATCTGGCGCGCGTTCATGTCCCGAGCACCGTGCCCGCCGGCACGGGCTGACCCTTCGCGAAGTCCAGGGCCGGGACGCGCTTCCCGCCCTCCCGCTGGACCTCCAGGAGGAGGAGAGAGGTGCGTCCCCCGCAGCCCACCCGCAGTCCCCCTTCGTCGGCGCGGGCCGCGCCCGGTGCGAGGGCGGCGTCCCCGCCCGCCGCCGCCGCGTGGACCTTGAGCGTCCTGCCCGCGAGGGTGGTGAAGGTGCCCGGCCAGGGGCGGAAGGCGCGAACCCTGCGCGCGAGCCGCTCGGCCGGCAGCGTGAAGTCGAGGCGTCCATCCTCCTTCTTCAGCACAGGCGCCAGGGTGGCCCGAGCCGAGTCCTGCCGAACGGGCACGACGCGGAGCCTCTGGAGGAGCTCCAGCGTCTCGACGAGCGCCTCTCCACCGAGGAGCGAGAGGCGACGGGCGAGAGCGTCCGCGTCGTCGTCCCCGACGAGCAGCGTTCGCTGCAGCAGCACGGCGCCTGTATCGAGACCCTCGTCCATTTGCATGATGCTGACGCCAGTCTCGGTCTCCCCCTCGGCGATGGCCCACTGGATGGGGGCGGCCCCACGGTAGCGGGGAAGAAGCGAAGCGTGAACATTGATCGCGCCTTGGGGGGCGAGCTCGAGGAGGTCTCTCCCGAGGATGCGTCCGTAGGCCACGACCACGAGGAGCTCGGGGGAGAGGGCCGAGAGCTCGGCGGCGAGCCTTCCGTCCCGGACCTTCTCCGGCTGCAGGACGCGGCAGCCGTGCTGCCGCGCCCAGACCTTGGTGGCGGGCTCGCGCAGCTCCTGCCCCCGGCCCGCCGGCCGGTCCGGCTGGGCGACGACCGCCGCCAGCTCGTGACCGGCTCGCGTCAGGGCGTCCATGGCGGGGACGGCGAACGCAGGCGTGCCGAGAAAGGCGATGCGCATGGGCCCTGCTATAGCACCGAAGGGTGCGGCGCCGTCACGCCCGCGGTGCGCTAGAATCGGCGAGCGCTGGCTCGCACCGTGCGTGGCGGCGCGCCCGGAAAGGGATGCCATGGAGAACCCGCCCGCCGACGTGCCTGCACCGCAGTCCCCGAGGGCCAGGCCAAAACGCCGCGCCTACCTCGTCGACCGGCGCTTCCAGCTCAAGTACACCTTCGTCCTCGCCGGGGCCGGGCTGCTGCTCGCACTCCTGTTCGGGGCGTGGGTGTGGCAGGCGCACCGGCAGTCCGTCGAGCTCGCCGTGACCGACGCCACCCTCCGGGCGGTCCTCGAGGCCGGAGACCGCCAGCTGCTCGTCGTCTTCCTGGGGATCGCGATCACCATGTCCGTGGCGCTGGGACTGGTGGGGCTGGTCCTCACGCATCACGTGGCCGGGCCCATCTACGTGATGAGCCACTACCTGTCGGCGCTGGCGCAGGGACGCTACCCGCACATGCGCCCCCTGCGACGCGGGGACGAGCTGAAGGACTTCTTCCAGCTGTTCCAGCAAGCGGTCTCCGTGATGCGCGATCGAGAGGCGCGCCACGCCGCCGCATCCGAGGAGGTGATCGAGAAGATGCGGAGCGCCTCGGCGAGGTCCCCCGAGCTGCTCCCCGCCCTGGCGATCCTCGAGGCCGTCATCAAGGAGGAGCGCGAGGCGATCGGATCCGAGCCGCCCGGGCGGACCTAGTCGGTGTCTGGGCGGCCCGCGCCCTTCTTCTTGGACTGGAAGGCCGAAGGGAGCAGGTTGAACGGCAGGAGCTTCGCGAGCAGGGGCAGGAGGACCATGCCACCGGGGGCGGCGAAGATGGCCAGCGCCGGGACTGCCTTGGCGAGATCGATGAGCTGGTCCTTCACCTTCCGTCGCTCGGCGGGCGTGAGCTTCTGGCCGGTCGTGGCCTTGGCGAGCAGGGACCCGAGCTCGCCGGTCTCCTTCAGCTCCGTGGCGATGGCCCCCATGTTCTCGGTGACCACGGCGGCGACCTTCGCCACCATGCGCTCGCCGAACTCGTTCCATTCCTCGGCGAGCTCGTTCCATTCCGGTGAGATGGGGAGGCCGAAGGCCCGGAACCACTCCTCGTGATCGGCGTGGAAGGCGGCCGCCTCGATCTGGAGGGCGGCGAGCTCCTCCGGCGACATCCCGGCGGTCTCCGCAAACCGAGCGATGAAGTCCCCGTGTGCAGTGGTGCCGGCAGGCTGGCCCAGTGCGGCGAGCAGCAGCTGCTCGATGAGGAACCGACGCAGCCGGGGCGGCGAGGCCTCGCAGATCTCCTCGGGCTCTCGCGGCGACGCCACCTGGGCGCGGGCGATCTGGGCCCGCTCCCTGTCGAGCCCCAGGCGCTCGAGCTGGTGATGGATGACGTGCCGGGCGTGCAGGCGCACCGGCGCCTCGGCGCCCTGAAGGCCGGCCATCACCTCGACGAGCAGCACGAGTTCGTCCTGGGACTGCTCGAGCTGCTCCACCGCGTGATCCGGGGCGAGTGCTCCCTGCTGGAAGAACTGGAGCGCGATTCGCGCGAGCAGGCGCCGCTCGATGGCCACCGTTCCGGCGTAGAGGCTGAGGCCGCCCTCCGGATCGCCCGGGGGGTAGTGGAGGCGCAGCAGGGCCTCTCCTCCCCGCGCCAGAGCGCGTTCGACGGCGGACGCAGAGGGCTCGCGACCGTCAGGCGGAGGCGCGGCCTTCAGGGCGGAGGGAATGTCTCCGGCCCCGCCCGCCAGGATGCATGCGAGCTCGGCGCGCCGCCGGGCCGCCTGGTAGGGGACGCCGAGGAGCAGGGCGAGGTCGAGGAGCAGCGCGGCGTGGCCTTCGACGATTCCGGTGAAGGCCCGGGCGGGCGCCTCCGGCTGCTCCACCAGTCGGCGCCTCAACGACCGCACCAGGAGCATGCGCGCGCGCGCCTCGAGGTCCGGGCCCTCGGGGTCCGGGTCCCGCAGCTCCCTCGGCAACCGCATCCTGGCCGCAGCCGGATCGTACCCCTCCAGCTGGGCGTCGATCAGGTCGGCGAGCCAGTTCTTCTTCTTGATGTCGACCGGCACGGACGCCCGAGTGTGCGCGAAGGTCCCGGCGAGCGCAACTTCGGCGCGGCGCCTACCTCACTGCCTTGACCTTCGCCCGCTTGCCTTCCTCGGCAGGCTCCTCGACGGCTGCCGGAACGGCGACGGGGCCGCGGCGGACGCCGAACTTCTCGAGGACCTTGACCTCGATCTTCTGGAGGATCTCGGGGTGCTCCTTGAGGAAGGCCTTGGCTTGCTCCCGGCCCTGGCCGATGCGGTCGCCCTCGAAGCCGAACCACGCACCGCTCTTCTCGACGATGTTCTCTTGGGCGGCGAGGTCGAGGAGATCGCCTTCCTTGGAGATGCCGACGCCGTACATGATGTCGAACTCGACCTCCTTGAAGGGAGGCGCCACCTTGTTCTTCACCACCTTGACGCGGGTTCGGTTGCCGATGACCTGCTCGCCGTCCTTGATGGCGCCGATGCGGCGGATGTCGAGGCGCTGGGAGGCGTAGAACTTGAGCGCATTCCCGCCGGTGGTCGTCTCCGGGTTGCCGAACATCACGCCGATCTTCATTCGGATCTGGTTGATGAAGATGACGATGGTCGACGACTTGGAGATCGTGCCGGTGAGCTTGCGCAGTGCCTGACTCATGAGGCGAGCCTGCACGCCCATGTGGGCGTCGCCCATCTCGCCCTCGAGCTCGGCGCGAGGCACGAGCGCTGCCACCGAGTCGATGACGAGCACGTCGATGGCCCCGGAGCGGACCAGCGTCTCCACGATCTCCAGCGCCTGCTCGCCCGTGTCGGGCTGGGAGATGAGGAGGTCGTCGGTACGGACCCCGAGCTTGCGGGCGTAGCCCACGTCGAGGGCGTGCTCGGCGTCAACGAAGGCCGCGACGCCGCCGCGCTTCTGCGCCTCGGCGACCGCGTGGAGTGCGAGCGTTGTCTTGCCCGACGACTCCGGGCCGTAGATCTCGACCACGCGTCCGCGAGGGAGACCGCCCACGCCGAGCGCGATGTCGAGGGAGATGGACCCGGTTGAGATCGCTTCCACGTCCTTGACCAGAGGCTCCTCGTTGCCGAGGCGCATGATCGAACCCTTGCCGAAGGCCTTCTCGATCGAGGAGACCGCCAGCTCGATTGCCTTTTCCTTCTCCGGTGCTACGGGCATCTTCCCGCTCCTTGCTAGGGCGCCTGCCGCGCCCCTTCGTTCCGCCTCGTTCGTTCAGACGGCCCGCTTTCTAGCGGGGGAGTCTGACATCTGGACTGAACGGAAGATTAACTGAACAGGCGTTCTCTTTGCAAGGATTCGGAGCCGGCCCCCTCGTGGGCGGGGCCCGGGCAGGCTAGAGAGCGGCGAGCTGGACGAGGAAACCGACCTGCAGGGCGAGGGCGAAAGCGATGAGGGCGACGGTCTTCATGGCGAACCTCCTGCCAGGCTCCTACGCCCGGGCAGCGGCCCTATTTCGCCGTTAACCCGACAACCCCGCCGCGGCGCGGCCGGGACGGAGGTTGAGCGCGACCATTCTCCTGCGCCTAGTCGGCCTCCGGGCCGAGCCGCCACCGCGCGACGGGTTCGTAGCGCGCACCGGCCGGGGAGAGCTGCGACCGGAAGAGCACGACCTCGTTGGCGCGCCACGGAACAGGCTCGTCCGATGCCGCCGCGGCGAGCGCGCCGCCGAGCCCCGGAGCGCCGCGGCCGTCGCGCGCGCGCCCCTGGGTGAGGTGAGGGGAGAAGGGGCGCTCCTCCGGGGAAAAGCCGAGGGGGGCGAGGCGTGTGGCGATCTCCGCCGCGAGCCTCGCCAGCTCGTCGAGCTCTCCGCCCAGCGCCGTGAATACGACGCGCGGCCGCCGCGCGCTCGGGAACCCGCCCGCGCCGTGAAGCTCGAGCCTGAGCGGGCGCGAGCAGGCGGCGGCCTCAGCGAGCGCTTGTCGGATCGCGTCCACCCGCTCCTCCGGCACGGCTCCGAGGAACTGCAGGGTGAGGTGGATGTTCGCCGGGGGTACCCAGCGCACCTCGTCGGAGTGACGCCCCGCCTCGCGTCGCAGCCGTTCCTGGATCGCGGCGAGCCTCCGGCGTACCGGGTCGGGGGGCTCGAGCGCCACGAAGAGGCGCAGGTTCACGACCGGATGCCTCCGCTACTCGACCGTCACGCTCTTCGCGAGGTTCCGCGGCTGGTCCACGTCCGTGCCCTTCAGGTCGGCCACGTGATAGGCGAGGAATTGAAGGGGCAGGATGGTGAGCAAGGGCGAGAGAAGTGGCGGCGCCTCGGGCACGGTGAGCGCCATCGACGCCAGGCTGGCGGCGTGGGTGTCGCCCTCGGCCACCACCGCGATCACCTGGCCGCCGCGCGCCCGGACCTCCTCGACGTTGCCGAGGGTCTTCTCGTAGCTTGGCTCCTTCACCGCAAGCACCACGACCGGAAGCGACTCGTCGATGAGGGCGATGGGACCATGCTTCATCTCCCCAGCCGCGTATCCCTCGGCGTGGATGTAGGAGATCTCCTTGAGCTTCAGGGCGCCTTCCAGCGCCACGGGGTACTGCGACCCGCGCCCGAGAAAGAGGACGTCCCGGGCGCTGGCGCAGCGTCGGGCCACGGGAATCACGGTCGGCTCCTGGCGCAGCACCGCGTCCATCTGCTGAGGGATCTGGACGAGGCCCTCGAGGTGTCGGCGCGCAGACTCGGCCGTGAGGGTTCCGCGCAGCCGTCCCATCTTCACCGCCAGGAGGAAGAGCGCGGCCAGCTGGGTGGTGAACGCCTTCGTCGAGGCGACGCCGATCTCCGGCCCTGCGTGCGTGTAGAGAGTCCCCTCGCACTCGCGGGAGATGGCCGAGCCCACCACGTTGCAGATGGCGAAGGTCCGCGCTCCGCGCTTCTTCGCCTCCTTCACCGCCGCCAGGGTATCGGCGGTCTCGCCCGACTGAGAGATGGCGAGCACCATGGTCCGCTTCCCCACCACCGGGTCCCGGTGGCGGAACTCGCTCGCGAGCTCCACCTCCACCGGCAGGCGAGCCAAGGCCTCGATCATGAGGCGCCCGGACAGGCCGGCGTGCCAGCTCGTGCCACAGGCGACGATCACCATGCGGTCGATCTCCCGGGCGTAGCTGGCGTCGATCTCGATGCCGTCGAGCACGACGTCGCCTTCCTCCAAGGAGATGCGCCCGCGGATGGTGTCGGCCACGGCCCGGGGCTGCTCGAAGATCTCCTTGTGCATGAAGTGCTTGTGCCCGTCCTTCTCCGCCGCCACCGCGCTCCACTCGATGCGCCGCGCCGGCCGCGCCACCGGCCGCCCATCGCGGTCCTCGATTTCGATGCCCTTCGCGGTGAGGACCGCCAGCTCGCCTTCCTCGAGGTAATTCACGAGGCGGGTGTGCTCGAGGATGGCGGGCACGTCCGAGGCGAGGAAGCTCTCTCCCTCGCCGTAGCCCACCACCAGCGGGCTGGCGTTCTTGGCCGCCACGATGATGCCCGGTGCCTTCTCCGAGACGACCGCGATGGCGTAGGTTCCCCGGACCTGCGTCAGCGCCTCGCGCACGGCCTGGGGCAGGTCCCCGCGTGCCGACCCGTCCAGCGAAGCCGCGATGAGGTGAGCGAAGATCTCCGTATCCGTCTCGGACGAGAACGTGTGTCCCTTTGCGTGCAGCGCGGCCTTGAGCTCCAGGTGGTTCTCGATGATGCCGTTGTGGACGACCGCCACGCTGCCGTAGCGGTGCGGATGGGCGTTCTCGTCGGACGGACGGCCGTGGGTGGCCCAGCGGGTGTGGCCGATGCCGGTCGTGCCCGCCAGGGGAGACGACCGGAGGCGCTCCACCAGGTTGGCGAGCTTTCCCTTGCTCCGCTGGATCTCGAGCCCGTTCGGCCCGACCACGGCGACTCCCGCCGAGTCATACCCCCGGTACTCGAGGCGGCGGAGGCCGCTGACGATGAGGTCCACGCATGGGCGCGGGCCCACGTAACCGACGATTCCGCACATGTCCTCTTCCTACCTTTTCTCGGTCCGGCTCGCCCGCTTCTTGGCCCAGCCGCGCTTGTTCACCTGCCGCGCCCTGCCCAGGGCCAGCGCGCCGGCTGGCACGTTTTCGGTGAGGGTGGATCCTGCGGCCACGTATGAGCCCTTTCCGATCCGGATCGGCGCCACCAGGATCGAGTCCGATCCCACGAAGGCGCCGTCGCCGATGACCGTCGGGTGCTTCTTCTCTCCGTCGTAGTTGCAGGTGACGGTACCGCAGCCGACGTTCACGCCCGCGCCGATCGTGGCGTCGCCGAGGTACGTGAGGTGGTTCGCCTTCGAGCCCGCTCCGAGGCGGGTCTTCTTCAGCTCGACGAAGTTCCCCACGCGAGAGCCCTCGGCGAGTACCGTCTCCGGGCGCAGCCGCGCGAAGGGCCCCACGACGCAGCCGGGCTCGATCCGCGAGCGGTCGATGACGCTGTAGGGTTTGATCTCCACCCCGTCTTCGATTTCGCTCGACCCGATGATCGCGCCCTGGCCGATGCGGCAGCCGCTTCCGATCCTGGTCGCGCCCCGCAGCCGAACGCACGGCTCGATCACCGTGTCCGCGCCGACCTCGACCCCGTCGTCGATGTCGAAGCGCTCCGGGTCCTCGATGCTCACCCCCTTGTCGAGGAGAGCCTGCGTGAGGCGCCGGGTCAGCGCCCGCGCCGCGAGGGAGAGCTCCTCCTGATCGTTCACGCCGGCGGCTTCCACGGGCGAGACCCGTGCAGCCACCGCGCCGGGGCCGTCGGCGGCCAGGGCGACGAGGTCGGTGAGGTAGAACTCGCGTTGGGCGTTTCGCGAGTCCACGCGCCCGAGGGTCTTCCAGAGGAAGTCGGAGTCCGACACGTAGAGGCCGGCGTTGACCTCCTTGATCTGCCGCTCCTCCGGAGTCGCGTCCTTCTCCTCCACGATGAGCGCAGGACCCTTCCCGGGGGCGTGAACCACCCGGCCGTAGCCTTCCGGGTTCTCGAGCGTCATGGTGGCGAAGGCGAGCGAGCCGGGCGCCGTCCGGGCCGCCACCACCGTCTCCAGCGTGTGTGCGGTGAGCAGGGGCGTGTCGCCAGAGAGGATCATCACCGGGCCGTGGTATCCGCGCAGGCAGGGCTTCGCCGAGAGGACGGCGTGGGCGGTTCCGAGCTGCCTGTCCTGGCGCGCGAAGAGCAGCGGCGCACCGGGCAGGTGCCTTCGCAGGGACGCCTCGACCTCGCCCGCCTGGTGGCCGACGACCACCACCACCCGGTCCGCCCCAGCCTCGAGCGCCCGCTTCACGGGGTAGTAGACGATGGGGCGGCCGCACACCTCGTGCAGGACCTTGGCGCGGCGCGTCTTCATCCGCGTGCCCTTACCGGCAGCGAGCACGATGGCAGCCATCGGAGCCTTGCGGCCATTACGGCGCTTCCTAGGAGTCTGCATGCCGGGCAGGCTAGGGCCCTAGCCCTGGGAGATCAAGAACCGACCCGGAGGGACGCCCCTTCCGGCCCCCGGGTCCCGGAGCAAGGGGACAGACGGGGCGTCCAGGCCGGGCAGGGCGGCACCTTCGGCCTGATGGTATGAAGGGCCGATGGCCGCGCCGGCTGCGCTCCTGCTCTCGGCTCTCGTCGGGTACCTGGCCGTCTCGCAGAGGGCCGCGGTCGCGACCGCCAATCCCCTTGCCAGCGAGGCGGCCGCCGAAGTCCTGCGCGCCGGAGGAAACGCGGCCGACGCGGCCGTCGCCGCCGCCTTTGCGCTGTCGGTCGTCGAGCCGCAGAGCTCGGGCGTGGGGGGCGGAGGGGTCGCGCTCGTCTACGTGGCGCGGGAGCGGAAGGTCTACGCCGTCGACTTCCGGGAGGTGGCTCCCCGAGCGGCCCGCCCGGACATGTTCGTTCGCGACGGGAAGCCCGTCCCGCAGCTGTCCCGCTGCGGCGGCCTCGCGGTGGCGGTGCCGGGAGCCGTGAAGGGGTACGCCGAGATCGCCCGCCGCTTCGGGAAGAAGCCGCTCGGCCGACTCGTCGAGCCGGCGGCGAGGATCGCCGAGGGTGGGTTTGCGGTGGGTGCACACTACCGGAACGCAGCCGATGCGGCCCTGCCATGCCTGCGTGGGGATCGCGCCGCTGCCAGGCTGTTCCTGGC
>Ga0209048_10003083_pt1 | contig 16326 bp, 15 predicted proteins | sample FrelakmetCRP12CR_FD_187146 | JGI IMG/M metagenome (GOLD analysis project Ga0209048, IMG submission 187146) | Freshwater lake sediment microbial communities from the University of Notre Dame, USA, for methane emissions studies - CRP12 CR (SPAdes)... | ecosystem: Environmental > Aquatic >... | reverse complement strand
CTCGGTGGCGGTCACGGGCAGGTGTTTGCCGGCGCGGATGAAGAAGGGCACACCGTCCCAGCGCCACAGCGCGACTTCCAGCCGCACCGCCGCGTACGTCTCGACCTGGGAGTCCTTGGCCACCCCCGGCTCGTCCAGGTAGCCATGGAATTGGCCCCGCACCAGGTGCGAGGGGTCGATGGGCGGGATGGCGCGCAGTACGTCAGCCAATTCATTGCGCACCGACTCGGGGTAGAGGTCCGACGGCGCCTCCATCGCCAGGAAGCCCACGACCTGCAGCATGTGGTTCTGCACCACATCCCGGATGCAGCCCGTCTCGTCGTAAAACTTGCCCCGGCCCTGGACGCCGAAGGACTCGGCCATGGTGATTTGCACACTCTCGACGTAGTTGCGGTTCCAGATGGGCTCGAGGAAGGTGTTGGCAAAGCGGAAAACCAGGAGGTTTTCCACCGTCTCCTTGCCCAGGTAGTGGTCGATTCGGAAAATATTCGCCTCGGGAAACACCTTGTGCAGCGTCTGGTTGAGTGCTCGGGCGGACTCCAGGTTGTGGCCAAAGGGCTTCTCGAGAATCACGCGGGCGCCATTGGCGCATCCGGAACTGCCGAGCGACTGCACCACCGTGGCGAAGAGGCTGGGCGGGATGGCCAGGTAGTGCGTCGGGTGGTGCGCATCGCCGAGAACCTGGCGCAACTCGGCGAACGTCATCGGGTCCGCGTAGTCCCCGTCGATGTACTTGAGCTGGCTCACCAGCTTGGGGAAGGCCACCTTGTCCACGCCGCCGCCGTGCTGGGTGACGCTGTCGCGGGCCCGCGCGATGAGTTGTTCCAGCGTGAAGCCGGACTTGGCCACGCCCACCACCGGGCCGGGCAGTGTCCCGCGCCGCACCATGTTCTGCAGGGCAGGAAAAATCTTCTTGAAGGCCAGGTCTCCTGTGGCCCCGAAGAAGACGAGGGCGTCGGAAACCACCGCCGACTCCGGTTTGGAGCCCGCCGCACTGTGGTTGGACTTGGACATGGCAAGCAGCTTCGCCCGGGGCGGCAGGCGTCTTCAACGCCCGGGCTTCGTCACACAATCCTCACCCTCACTGTGGCCGGCCGAGCCGCAGGCCGCGGGGGACGACGAGGCGGCCGAGCCACTCGAAGAGGCCCTGCACGGCCAGGGCCAGCAGTGCCGCCGGCACGGCCCCCTCGAGGAGCAGCCCGACGTTGTCCAGGCGAATGCCGGTGAGGATGGGCTGTCCGAAGCCGCCGGCTCCCACCAGGGCCCCCAGCGTCGCCGTCCCCACGCAGATGACGGCCGACGTCTGGATGCCGGCGAGGATGGAGGGCGAGGCCAGCGGCAACTCAATCCGCCACAGCCGCGTCAGGCGCGACACGCCGAGCGCCTCGGCGGCCTCCTGCAACTCGCCGGCGATGCCCGTCAACCCGGCATAGGTGTTTCGCACCACTGGAAGCAGTCCGTAGAGAAAGAGCGCGGCGATGGCGGGCCGGGCGCCGATGCCCAACAGCGGAATCATCAGCACCAGCAGGGCCAGCGAGGGCAACGTCTGCAGCACGCCCACCGCCGCGAGCACCACCTGGCCGAGGCGCCGCCGGCGTGCCGCCAGGATGCCCAGCGGCAATCCGACCAGGACGGAGCCGGCCAGGGAGACGCCCACCAGCAGCAAGTGGTCCCGCAGGTAGCCGAGGAGTCGACGCGCCCGTCCCGGCAAGGCGAGTTTCCCCGTGTCGATGCCCCGGGCGCGAAGGAAGTCGGCCGCGACGGCAGCCTCCGGCACGCGGTCCACCTTGGCCCGGGCATTCATCGCCACCATGTCCGGGGCGGACACCCGGCCTTCCAGCCGCGACAGCGCGGCCAGCACCGGCGGGGTGGCGGCGGCGTCCCGTAGCAGCAGGACCGCCTGGTAGTCGGGGAAGTGGCGCCGGTCGTCCTCGAGGACGCGCAGCCCCAGCACCTGGACCTCCGCGTCGGTGGAGTAGAGGTCAGTCACCTCGAACGCGCCCGCGGCAAGGCCCCGGTAGGCCAGGTCGTGGTCCATGCCCCGCACGTCCGTCTGGGGAAGCGCATAGGCCCGCTGTAGCGCCCGCCAGCCGTCGGCGCGGTCGAGGAATTCATTGCTGAAGGCAAAGTGCAGCTGCGGGTGGGCTTGAAGGTCCGAGATGCGCCGGATGCCCAAGCGCTCCGCGGTGGCCGCCTTCATCCCCAGCGCGTAGCTGTCCGCGAAGCCGAAGACGGCGGCAATGCGGACGCCGCGGCTGGCCAGGGCCGGCCGCAGCGCGTCGAGGGTGGCGGAGACCTTCCCGGAGAAAATCTCCTCGGCCAGCGTGCCCGTGTACTCAGGGTACGCGTCGAGTTCCCCGCGCTGCAGGGCGTCCCAGAGGATGCGCGTCCCGCCCAGCTCGCGCCGGTGCACGGCGGGAACGCCGGCGGCGGTCAGCGTCCGCGTCGTCACCTCCCCCAGGACGACGGACTCGGTGAAGACCTTGCTGCCCACCTGCACCGGCGGCTGGGCCAGCAGAAGCCACAGCGCCACGGACGCAAGGCCATTCATCGGGGCAGCGCCCGCTGCGCGCGCACGAAGCGCTCCACGAAGTCGTCGGCGGGCCGGCGCACCAGGTCCTCGGCGGTCCCGCTCTGCACCACCCGCCCGTCCCGGAGCAGCACCAGCGTGTCGCCCAGGTAGGCCGCCTCGCCGAGGTCGTGGGTGACCAGCACCACCGTCGTCCCGAGGGTCCGGAAGGTGGCGCGCAGGTCCTCCTGCAGCTCCGAGCGCGTGATGGGGTCGAGCGCGCCGAGCGGCTCGTCGAGAAGCAGCAGCGCCGGCTCGAGCATGAGCGCGCGCAACAGGCTGACCCGCTGGCGCTGCCCGCCCGAAAGCTCTGCCGGGTAGCGGCGAAGCACCGTCGCTGGCAACTGCACCCGCTCCAGCAGCAGCTGCAGCCGCGCCGCCACCCGGGGCCCGGCCCAGCCGAGGTACCGCGCCACCAGCGCCGCGTTGTCCTCCACGGTGAGATGGGGGAAGAGGCCGCCGCCCTGCAGCACCAGCCCCATCCGCCGGCGTTCGGCCGGCGCACTCTCGGGCGTCAGCAGCCGCCCCTCGAAGAGGACCTGACCGGTGTCCGGCCGCACCAGGCCCACCATCATCCGCAGCAGGGTGGACTTGCCGGAGCCGCTCGGGCCCACCAGCACCGTCGTCCTCCCCTCGGCAATGGCGAGCGTCAAGGGGTGCACGGCCGGGACGCCCTGGAAGGCGCGCGAGACGTTGTCCAGCAGCAGCAGCGGCCTCATGCCGCCTCGGGCAGCCGGCGGCCGCGCGCGCTGAGGGCCCGGGCCACCAGTTCCCGGTGACAGCCATCCAGCGCTTCGGCCAGCGCCTCGCTCTCCAGCACCGCCACCGCCGAGGAGATGGCCTCCAGCGTGGACAGGTGCGACGGCGAGGGAGCGGCGCGCAGGCCGAAGCGCCGGGGGCGAGGCGCCACGCTGAGGCGGGGGAGGGCTTGCAGCGCCGGCAGCGCGCGCAGCATGCGCCGGACCTGCCGCCACGTGCCGTCCAGCACCACCACCCGCGCGGGCGGGACCGCAGGCCGCCGGGGGCTGGACGGCGGCCCCTCCCCCGGGAACAACAAGCAGTCGCCCGGCTGGCCGAGGTCCCGCAGCAACGCGACGTCGGGTCGGGCGGCCCACGCACGCAACTCACACTCCGGGAGTAACAAGGCCGCCCAGCGGGCCGTGTTGCTGCTCTTGTCGGCCTCTCGCACGTGCCGCAGCACCACGAAGCGCGTCCGGATGGCCAGTGGCCCGAGAAGGGAGCAGGCGCACACCGCAAGCTTCAGGGCACACCGCGGACAGCGGCCCCCGCCGTCGGGCGCGGTTCGAGACCTCACAGGGCGATTCCCGGGTGTGCCATGGTCCGGGGGGACTCTACCGAAGGTGACTGCGCGGCGGGGCCCGGCCCGCCCGCGAGACGTCCTCCTCGGCCTAGAGTTGCTGAGCGTGCCTCCAGACACGCCAGCCGTCTTGCGGAGTCCATGCCCAATGAGAGAGGTCGGCCAGCGCGCCGCGATGACCGCAAGCGAGCGCTCGCTCGGCGTCGGGCGCGCAGAGTGCCGCGACTACGCGCACTCCTCGCACCTCGAGTGGCTCGAGACCAACGGGACCGGTGCCTTCGCGATGGGAACGGTGTCCGGCGCGAACACGCGGCGGTACCATGGGGTCTTGGTGGCCACCCTCCGGCCACCCGTCGAGCGGGTGGTGACGTTGGCGCGTCTGGAAGAATCGCTGCGTGGGGCAGCCGGTGACGTGCCGCTGGCGACCAACCAATACCCGGGAGCCCTTCACCCGAAAGGCTTTGAGTTGCTCGAGCACTTCCGGCTGGACCCGTGTCCAACGTGGGTATTTCAGGTCGGCGAAGCCCGCCTCGAGCGCCGGTTGTTCCTGGTTCCCGGAGGACAAACGGCCGTGGTGGTCTACCGGAGCGACCGGCCCGTCCGCCTGCGGGTTGAACCGCTCTTCGCATTTCGCGACTACCACGCGCTCGGTCATCGAAACGATGGTGCGAACACGGCGGTCGTCGAGCAGGCAGCAGACGGCGTTCGACAGCTTACCGTCCGCCCTTACCCAGGCTTCCCGCCCATGTTCCTCTACCACCCGGGCGAGGCCTTCACGCCCGCCGCAGTCTGGCACGACAACCTCGAATACCTGGAGGAACTCGGCCGGGGCCTGGACTTCCGAGAAGACCTCATGTCTCCCGGGGACTTCCTCCTCGACGTTGGGCCAGAGCGTCTCGGCTGGGTCATGGCCACGCTCGAGCCCTCCGCGCCGCCGGACGCGGCGACCGTCCTTCGCCTGGAGAAGGAACGGAGGGCTGGGCGGACCAGGACGAAGGACCCGGTCCAGGCCAGCCTCGAAGAGGCCGCCGAACAGTTCTCGGTGACCAGGGCCGACGCTTCCCCCACCATCATCGCCGGGTACCCCTGGTTCACCGACTGGGGCCGCGACACGATGATTGCGTTGCCCGGACTCCTCATCGCGCGGGGAAAGCTCGACGTCGCGCGTCAGGTGTTGGAAGGCTTCCTTCGCTTGCTGGACGGCGGCGTCGTCCCCAACCGGTTCCCCGACCAGGCCGGTCCGGCGGAATACAACACGGTCGACGCAACGCTCTGGATGTTTCAGGCAGTCCGGGCCTACCTGGCTGCAGGGGGCGACCGTGCGTTTCTCAAAGAAGCCTTCTACCCAGCCGCCCGCGGAATCATCGAGGCGCATCTGCGCGGCACGCACCATGGAATTCACGTCGATGCCGCGGACGGGTTGCTCGTCGCAGGAGGCCCAGGCACGAACCTGACCTGGATGGACGCTCGCGTGAACGGACAGCCGGTGACCCCGAGACATGGAAAGCCCGTGGAGGTGAATGCCCTCTGGTACAACGCCCTGCGACTGATGGAGGACTGGGCCGGTGAGTTCCGCAATGCAGTGGAGGCGGCCCGGTATGTCGAGCTCGCACAGCAGGTGGCCCGCTCCTTCGACGCATCCTTCTGGAATCCGAACACCGGCTGCCTGTACGACGTGCTGCTGCCCGAGGGACCAGACAGCCGGCTGCGCCCGAACCAGCTGCTCGCCCTCAGCCTGCCCTTTCCGCTTTTGGACGAGGCTCGGCGTCTCTCGGTTCTGCGGCGTGTCGAGGCTGAGTTGCTGACTCCTGTCGGACTTCGGACCCTGGCCCCGTCCGAGCCCGGCTATCAGCCTGACTACCGCGGCGGGCCCAGCCAACGGGACGCCGCTTACCACCAGGGGCTGGTGTGGCCGTGGCTGCTCGGCCCCTTCGTGGACGCCTACCTCGTGGTGCACGGCCACACGGCAGCAGCCCGGAGCCACTGCCGTGCGCTGCTCGCCGGGCTGGAAGCGCGCCTCTTCTCGCAGGGCTGCCTGGGCTCGGTGTCCGAATGCTTCGAGGCCGAAGCTCCCTTTCGACCAGTCGGAGCCCCGGCCCAAGCCTGGAGCGTCGCCGAGTTGCTTCGCCTCCGCGCTCACCTCCTCGCCGGGCCGGCCGGCGAGGACAGCACCACCCCCGTTGCGTAGAGCGGCATGCTTGCCTCACCTGCGGCGGCCGGCTTCAGCGCCTGAGTACCTGCCGGGGGGGCGCCATCGCAGCGGGCGTTGACAGGGGGATTCTGGGTCTCAGCGGCGCACCTCAAGACCTCCGCGCTTGCGCCTCGCCTAGTCCCTTGCCGCGGCGGCTGTCGCTAGCGTCGGGCCGCGACGCGCTGCAGGAAGGCCTGGACGAAGTTTTTCTCGGCGTCCCGGAAGCTCACCAGCCGGACGCCGAAGCCCACCGGCGTCCGCGGGTCGGCGCCCGCATTCTCGAGGATGACGCGGCCGCGGGCCTTGATTTCTCGCTCCGGTTCATCGAAGCGAAACACCACCTCCACCGGTGTCCCCAGGGGGAGGCTGGTGTGGCAGGCGAGAAACACCCCACCGCTCTGCAGGTTCACCAGTGGGTGCTGGGTGAACATCGCGCTGTTGCGCGCGTTCACCTTCACCGTCACCTCCACCCGGTCGTCGCGCCGCTCGAGGCCCACGAATTCCGTCGCCTCGTAGGTGGGCCGGGCGGCCGGCTCCGGAGTCTTCGGCAAGGGGCGCATCGCCGGCTTTGGGCGCTCCGGCGCAGGAAACTGCACCGGCTGCACGGGCCTGGCCACCGGGGTGGACAGCGGGGTGACGCGCATGGTGGGCATCGCGCTCGCGGTGCGGCCAGCGGCGAGTTCATTCTCGATGTGCACCATCAGCCGGCTGAGGAAATGGAAGGCATCCGAATACGCGCGCCGCAAATCCGGGTGGGCCTGGGCCCGCACCCGGTCCGGGTAGAAGCGCTTCACGAGTTTGAAGAAGGCGTTGCGGTAGGCGTCCACCGAGGCGCCCTGCTCGATGTGAAACAGTTCATGCGGGGCCTTCCCCTGCATCCCCCGCAGCTGGTCCCAGACCCGGCCGGCCTCCTGCCGCTCCAACTCCAGCAGCGCCTCGGGCCGCGGGGCATGCAGCAGCAGCGCCAGAATCTCGGGGAATTGTTCCGGCGGGCCCCACCGTTGCCCGTCGCTGCTGGCGCGGGTGACGTCCTGCAGACGCCCCGTGCTCACCAACTCCTGGACGACGTCCAGGGTCACGGGCCCCAGCACGCGCCCTTCCGCATCCCCTATCCAATAGGAGGAGGCCATCCGTCAGTTCGCCAACGCGCGGTCGACGGCGGAGGTAATTTCCACCGGGTGAAAGGGCTTGGTGATGTAGCCCGCGGCGCCCGCCTCCAGCGCCTGCGACACCAGCCGTTCGCTGTCGAGCGAGCTGATGACGAGGACCCGGGCCGAGGGCCAGCGTTCCCGCATCAGTGCCAGCGCCTCCATGCCACTCAGCCGCGGCATGAAGAGGTCGAGCAGTACCAGCTGCGGAGCCCGTTCCCCCAACACATCCAGCGCCTCGCGGCCATCTTCGGCTTCGAGGAGCGCGTGGCCGCGGCCCTCCAGGACGTCCTTCAACAGGGTACGGACGAAGGCGTCATCATCGACAATGAGGATGGTGGCCACAGTTCTCCGACGCTGCCCGCAGGCGCGAGAGCCGTCAACCCCCGCTGCACCCACCCTCTCCGACCTCTTGGTGCAGAAAGCAGCGAGCTGCGCTGCTGGCGGCGCGCTCCGCTGGTGAAGGAAAACGACAGCTCTGCGGCCCAGGGGTGGCGAAGGAACCGGGGGGTTTCGGGGACCCTCCCCGGACTGGGCGTCCCGGACTGCCGTCAGCGAGTCCGCCAGGCGCGCCCGAAGCCTCCCCTCAGCGCGTCGCGCGGGAACGTCACCCACACAAGGAAGCGCGCGAGCAGGGCCAACGGCCCGCGGAAGGGCCGGGGTGGCGACACCTCCCGGTGCCCGCGGCCCTGCGCTGCGAAGGCAACCAGCATCCCGCCCGGACCCTCCGGCGCAAGCTGCCAAGCGGTGACCAGGGGCAAGGCCAGGCTGAGGCTGGCCTGTTGCCCTTGCGGGTAGACGGACCCTGCCAGGCGGGGGGGCCCAGCCTAGATGGAGCTGTAACGCCCTTCGGCCGAGGCCGACCCCAAGGAATGCTAGGGCTCGAGCTCTCCGTGCCAGTACGCGACGTCGCGGAGGAACTTGCGCCAGGCGTGCGGCATGCCCGGCTCATAGCCGAAGGAAAGCCGGAACGTCTCCGGCAACTTCTTGGGCTTGATGGGCTCGGTCAACAGCGTCATCCCCGCCTGGGCGGGCGTGCGACCGCCCTTGTGCTGGTTGCACGGGAAGCAGCAGATGACGACGTTTTCCCAGGTGGTGTGCCCGCCGTGGGCCCGAGGGACGACGTGGTCATAGGTGGCGTCCTGCCGGGTGACACGCTGGCGGCAGTACTGGCAGCGTCCGGAGTCGCGGGCGTAGACGTTCTCCCGGCTGAACTTGATGGCCCGCTTGCGCCCGCGGATGGCACGCAGGAAGCGAATGACCGACGGCATCTTCAACGACACCGTCACGCTGCGCACCAGGCGGTCGTCGTACTCCTCGACAATCTCCACCTTGCCGAGGAAGAGGAGCTGGATGGCGCGCTGCCAAGGGACACGGGCAACCGGCTCGTACCCCGTGCTCAGCACCAGCGTCTCCATGGACGGCGAATATTACATGCTTGTGGCGTCAGACGTGTGAACAGTTGTCTAGGCTTGGGGCCCATGGAGTCCGGGAAGCGCGTGGTGGTGCTGGTGCGCCACGGCGAGACGGCGTGGCGGGCAGCACGCCGGGCGCGCGGACATTCCCCTGACGGCCCGCGGACAGGCCGACGCCGAGCGCCTCCGGGACCGGCTCGCGGCGATGGACTTCGCCCGCGTCTTCGTCAGTCCACTTTCACGGGCCCGGCAGACGTGCGTGCTGGCCGGCTACGGCCCGCGCGCCGAGGAGCGCGCGGAGCTGCTGCTGGAATGGGACTACGGCGCCTACCAGGGGCTGACGGTCCAGCAAGTTCGGGCCGTGCGCCCGGACTGGGCCCTGTGGCGGGACGGCTGCCCGGGCGGCGAGACGGCCACTGCGGTTGGCGTCCGGGTGGACCGCCTTCTCGACGACGTCGCCCGGGTACCGGGGGACGTGCTGCTGTTCGCCCACGGCCATCTGCTACGTGTTTCGCCGCGCGGTGGATGGGCCTTCCGCCGGAGGCTGGCATGCGGCTGGCCCTCTCCACCGCCTCGGTCAGCGTCCTCGGGATGGAGCACGCCCACCGCGTCCTCTGGACGTGGAACGACGTCGCCCACCTTCAAGGGCGAGGCGGCCGCAGCGTCACCAGCGTGACGCCCCAGCCCCCGCGACTCTCCTCGGCGGTGCGCAGCTGCGCGACGTCCTCTCGTGCCAACAGCAGCGCCTGCACCCGCCGGCGCAGCGCGCCGGTGCCCTTGCCGTGGATGACCTCCACCTGCAGAACCCCGGCCGCGCGGCATTCGGCAAGGTAGGCCTCGAGGAGGGCCGGGACGTCCGCGGGCCGGAACAGGTGCAAGTCCAGCCGCCCGTCCAGGGGCAGCGGCACCGGGGGCCCTCCGTCGTCTTCCGTCACCACGGGATGCTGGGGCCCGTCAGCGGCCGGCGCGCAGCGCGAGGAAGCGCGCCAGCGCCTGGGCCTTGGGGACGAGGGTGGCCACTTCGATGTGCTCGTCCACGGTGTGGAACCCCTTGCCCCGGGGGCCCAGCCCGTCGATGGAGGGGATGCCGCTGCTGCTGGTGGTGCTGGCGTCGGAACCGCCGCCGATGAGGCCGGCCTCGCCGCTGCCGAGGCCGGAGGCGCGGGCACAGGCCGCGTAGGCCTCCAGCAGCGCGGCGCTCTCGGCAGACCTCTCCAGGGGTTCTCTGGAAATGCCGCCCGAAAGCTGCAGGCGGGTGCCGGGCACGGACGCGGCGGCGCGGTGCGCGGCCTCGCGGAAGCGCTCCACCAACAGCTCGCCGTCCGCCCGCGTGCAGAAGCGCAAGTCGACATGGGCCTCGGCGTGGTCCGGCACGGTATTCTTCCCCTGCCCCCCCAGCACCTTGCCGACGTTGACAGTCATTCCGCGCGTGTAGTCGGTCAGCTGCTGCACCGCATCCACGAAGCGGGCCACGGCCCAGATGGCGTTGGCCCCGTCGGCATGGTGGTTGCCGGCGTGCGCCGCCTTGCCGTGCGCCACCGCCTCCATGGCTCCGGTGCCTTTGCGCCGGGTGATGATGGCGTCCTCGGCGCGGCCCGACTCGAAGACAAGCGCCGCCGCGCTCCCGGCGCAGACGGTGCGAATGACGTCCTGCCCCTCCGGAGAGCCGACTTCCTCGTCAGAGACCACCACCACGCGCAGGGGTGGAAGCTGGGCGAGGCCCACCGTCTCGGCCAGGGCCCGCAGGGCAGCGCCGATGACGACCAGCCCCCCTTTCATGTCCAGGGTGCCCGGGCCGCGGCGCAGCTCACCATCCACGCGGTAGCCCTCGAATTTTCCCGGGGGAAAGACGGTGTCCAGGTGGCCCACCAGGGCGACGGGCGGTAGCCCGGGGGCGCCGGTGGTGCGGAACACCAGGTGGTCCGCATAGCGCGCGCTGCTGACGACTTCAGACAGCAGGCCCGGCAGCTTCCACTGCTCGCGGAGGATGTGGCCGACGTGCCGCCCGCCCTCGGCGTTCTCGGTGAAGGAATTCACCTCCACCAGCGGCGCCAGGGCCTTCTCCATCTCGAGCGTCTTGCCTTCGAGCCACCGCGCTGCGTCCTCTGCACCCGTTCCCATGGGGGACTTTCATACCAGAAACAGCCACGCTCCCCAGAAGAGCAGTGCCAGTCCCGCCACCCACCGCACCGGCCAGCGCCGCGGCGCAACGGCCTCGAGGAGAAGCAGTGCCGTGAGAAGAACCATGGCCCAAGGGCTCATCACACCGGTGACGAAGAGCACCAGCATCAGCACGCCGCAGCTGCCGATGGACACCACCCCATGCCGGGCGCCGCGCGCCAGCGGGGCGGTCAGCCGTTCGCCAGGCACTCCAGCCAGCCGGGCCCGTGAGCGACACTCCTCCAGGCAGGCGCGCTTGAGGGGGGACAGCTCCATGGCGCCCGCGGCCAGGAGGAGGGCGCCGGCGAGGCGACGGCTCGCGGTAGCCATCTCGGCCGTCAACAACCCGGCGGCCGCCAGCCGCGCCTGCAGCAGCGCCGCGCCGAGGCTGGCCACCATCCACGGAGCGAGGTAACCGACGAGGAAGGCCAGCGTGTCAGTCAGGGGCTTGCGCCGCTGCTGACGGACGAGCCACAGCAGGCGGGGCACCTCCGGCGGCACCATCATCGCCACCATCATCACCCCCCACATGAGGGTGAGCGGCCAGAGGCTGTCCGGGTGGTGGTGCGGGCCAGTTTCCATGTGTGCGGACAGCCGGAGCGACCAACTCCAGGACGCGGCGCACAGGACGGCGAGCAGGCCCAGCACGCGGCGTTGGTCGCGCTGGAGGCTGAGCGCTGTCGTCTCCATATGGGGGGGGCCGCCTCGGGGGGGCTGGACGGCTACTCGGCCACGCCCTTTTCCTTCAGAATCCGCCACACGCGCTCGGGCGTCATCGGAATCTCGACGTGCGTGACGCCCAGATGGGAAAGGGCGTCCACCACCGCGTTGACGATGGCCGGGGGCGCGCCGACGGTGGCCGACTCCCCGACGCCTTTGGCCCCGAAGGGGTGGTGGGGCGAGGGGGTCACCGTCTTGTCGGTTTCCCAGGCGGGGGTCTCCATGGCCGTGGGGACGAGGTAGTCCATGAAGCTGCCTCCCTGCACGTTGCCGTTCTCGTCGTAGGAGATTTCCTCCAGCAGCGAGGGCGCCATGCCCATGGTGAGTCCGCCGTGAATCTGCCCGTCGACAATCATCGGGTTGATGATGTTGCCGCAGTCGTCGACGGCAATGAAGCGGCGGATTTTCACCTGGCCCGTGCCGCGGTCGATGTCCACCACGCAGATGTAGCTGCCGAAGGGGAAGGTCAGGTTCGGCGGGTCGTAGTAGCAAACCGCCTCCAGCCCCGCTTCCATGCCCTGGGGGTGGTTGGTGTAGGCCGCGAAGGCAATCTCCTGGATGGTCTTCGAGCGCTGGGGAGCGCCCTTCACCGAGAATTTGCCGGTTTCCCACACCAGGTCGTCCGGGGAGACCTCCAGAAGATGCGCGGCAATCTTCTTCGCCTTCTCCCGGATTTTTCGCGCGGCCACGGCGCCGGCCGCCCCGGCCGTCGGGGTGCTCCGGCTGGCGTAGGTGCCGAGGCCGTAGAGGGCGGTGTCCGTGTCGCCCTCCTCAATCTGCACAGCCGAGGCAGGAATTCCGAGTTCCTCGGCAACAATCTGCGCGTAGGTGGTCTCGTGCCCCTGGCCCTGGGACTTGGTGCCGAAGCGGGCGATGGCCTTCCCGGTGGGGTGGATGCGGATTTCGGCCGAGTCGAACATCTTGATGCCGAGGATGTCGAAGTGCTTGCTGGGGCCGGCCCCGACAATCTCGGTGAAGCTGGAGATGCCGATGCCCATCAACTCACCCCGGGCGCGCTTCTCGGCCTGCTCCTTGCGCAGCGCCGGGTAGTCGATGCGCTCCATGGCCAGCTTCAGCGCCCGCGCGTAGTCGCCCGAGTCGTATTCCCAGCCCAGGGCGGACTGGTAGGGGAACTTGTCCTTCGGAATGAAATTCTTCAGCCGGAGCTCGGCCGGGTCCATCTTCAGTTCTTGGGCAAGCCGGTCGGTGACGCGCTCAATCATGTGCACCGCCTCGGTGACGCGGAAGGAGCAGCGGTAGGCCACGCCGCCTGGCGGCTTGTTGGTGTAGGCGCCGTCCACCTCGGCAAAGGCGTGCTTGAAGTCGTAGGAGCCGGTGCAGATGCTGAACAGCCCGGCCGGGTACTTGGAGGGGTTGGCGGCGGCGTCGGCCGAGCCGTGGTCGGCCAGCGTCTTGCTGCGCAGGGCGAGCATGGTGCCGTCCTTCTTGGCCGCCAGCTCGCAGTGGATGTGGTAGTCGCGCGCGAAGGAGTCGGCCTGGAGGTTTTCCATCCGGTCCTCAATCCACTTCACTGGCTTGCCGATGACCACCGAAGCGGCCACGGCGATGACGTAGCCCGGGTACACCGGCACCTTGCCCCCGAAGCCACCCCCCAGGTCCGGGGACACAATCCGGATGCGCTCCTCAGACAGGCCGACGTGCCCGGCCACCAGCGCGAAGACGGTGCGGATGGCGTGCGGCGCCTGCGTCGTCATGTAGACGGTGAGCTTGCCGTTGACGCGGTCGAAGTCCGCGATGCAGCCGCAGGTCTCGATGGACGCGACGTGGATGCGCGGGATGTGCATGTCCTGCTTCACCACGACGTCCGCCTCGGCGAAGGCCTTGTCCGTCGCGGCGCGGTCCCCCACCTCCCAGTGGAAGATGTGGTTGTCGGTCTTGCCCTTCTTGTCGGTGCGGACAACGGGGGCACCGGGGGCGAGCGCCTTGAAGGGGTCGACCACCACCGGCAGCGGCTCATAGTCCACCTCCACCGCCTCCACGCCATCGGCGGCGCCGTAGCGGCTGGTGGCGATGACCGCGGCCACTTCCTGTGACTGGTACACCACCTTCTCGGTCGGCAGCACCATCTGGGTGTCCGACATCAAGGTGGGCATCCAGTGCAGGTTGTACTTGGCCAGCGTCTCCCCGGTGATGACCGCCAGCACGCCGGGGATTTTGAGCGCCTTCTCGGTGTTGATGGATTTGATTTTCGCGTGGGCGAAGGGGCTGCGGACGATGTCCATGTAGAGCATCCCGGGCAGCTGGATGTCGTCGACGTAGTTGCCCTTGCCGCGGATGAAGCGCGGGTCCTCCTTGCGCTTCATGGAGTGACCCATCCCACTGACTTCGGCGGTCGTCTTGGGTTCCATGGTTGTCTCCTAGGGCAGATGTTCGGCCGCCGACTGGATGGCTTTGACGATGTTCACGTACCCGGTACACCGGCAGAGGTTGCCGGAGATGGCCTCTCGGATTTCCAGCTCGGTGGGCTTCTTGTTGCGCGCCAGCAGCGCGTAGCTGGTCATCATCATCCCCGGCGTGCAGTAGCCGCACTGCAGCCCATGCTTGTCCCAGAAGCCCTGCTGGATGGGATGCAGCTTGCCGTCCTTCTCCAGCCCCTCCACCGTCGTCAGCTGCCGCCCGTCTGCCTGCACGGCGAGCACGGTGCAGGATTTCACCGGCTGGCCGTCGAGCAGGATGGTGCATGCCCCGCAGTGGGTGGTGTCACAGCCGATGTGAGTCCCGGTGAGCCGCAGCTGCTCGCGCAGCAGGTGCACCAGCAGCAGACGCGATTCGACGGTGGCTTGGTGCTTCTCTCCATTCACCGTTACCTCGATGGTGTGTGTCGCCATGGCTAGTGCCCTCCTGCCCGCTCGAGTGCCTTCTTCAGGGCGCGAACCGACAGCACGCGTCCCATCTCCTTCTTGTAGTCCGGTGCGCCACGCCGGTCGGCGTTGGGCGAGGTGGCCTGGGCGGCGGCTTTGCCCGCCGCCTCCAGCGCACCGGCGTCCGGTTTCTTCCCGACCAGCTGCTGCTCGGCCGCCGTGGCGCGCACCGGGGTCGGGCCCAGGTTGGTGAGGGCCAGGCCCGCACTGGCCACCGTCCCGTCGGCGCCGAGGGTGACGTAGGCCGCCGCGGCCGCGGTGGCATAGTCCCCCACCTTGCGCTCGAACTTGACGTACGCGCCCCCGCTGCGCGGTGCCGGCATCGGGATGCGAATCTCGGTCACAATCTCGTCCGGCTTCAGCGCGGTGGAGAACAGTCCGAGAAAGAATTTGTCGATGGGGATGACGCGCTCGCCCTTGGGGCCGGTGGCCACCACCTGCGCACCCAGAACCAACATGGTGGCCGGATGGTCGTTGCCCGGGTCCCCGTGGGCGAGGTTGCCGCCGACGGTGGCCATGTTGCGCACCAGCGGGTCGGCGATGACGAGGGCGGTGTCCAGAAGGATGGGGTAGCGGCTGCGGATAAGGTCCGAGTACTCGAGCGCGGACTCGCGCGTCCGGCCGCCGATGCGCAGCATCCCGCCCTCCTCCTTGAGGTACTCGAGGCCCGGGATACGGCCGATGTCCACCAGGTGGGCGGCCTGGCCGAGGCGGAGCTTCAGCAGCGGCAGCAGGCTTTGCCCCCCGGAGAGAACCTTGGCGCCGTCACCATATTGGCTGAGCAGCCCCACCGCCTCCGCGAGGCTTTTCGGGGCGTGGTAGTCGAAGGCAGCCGGAATCATGTTCCCTCCTGCGGCAGTGTGAGGAGTGTGTCGTCAGCGAAAGAAGAGGAACCAAAGCAGGGCCAACACCAGGGCGAGCGTCAACCAGAAGCCCGGCCGCTGCACCATCCGTCCGGCAGCGCGACGCGCCGCGGTGCCGCCCAGCGCCACGACGTCCAGCGCGGGCGCGGCGGCCGGGGCGGCGGCGCTCGCGGCGGCGCCAGTCGGCGCGGCCGGGGCCTCCAGCTCGCTCCGCATGCGTTCCGAGAACATCTGAAAAATCTGGTCGCTGACGTCCTGGACCATGCCCCGGCCCATCTGCGCGAGCAGCCCGGTGATGTTGACCTGGGACACGGCGGTAATCTCGGTCTGCCCGCCGCCCACGTCTCGCACGCTGCTGGTGAGGTGGAGGTCCGCTCCGCCCTTGCCTCGCACGTCCTGTCCGGACGCACGAATCTCCGCGGTGCGCGTCGAGGCGTCAAGCCGCTCGAAGATGACCTTGCCCTTGTAGCTGGAGGACACGGGTCCGACCTTCACCGTCATCGTCCCGGCGTACGTCTTGTCGTCCAGCTGTTCGCCCAAGGTCGCACCGGGAAGGCAGCGGGCGACGCGCTGTGGGTCGATGAGAAACGCCCATACCGCCGCTGGCGGGGCCTTCACGCTGAACGTCTTCGTAATCTCCATCGCCATGGACGTTAGCCCGCCTTGGTAGGAGTCTCGGGTGTGGCCGTCAGGTACTTCTCCGGAGCGGCGAGGAACTTCTCGCGGCAGCGCGGATTGCAAAAATAGAAGGCGCGCCCGGCGTGCTCGCCGACGTGGCGCGCGGTGGCCACCACCACCGTCATGCCGCAGACCGGGTCGACTTCCTCTCGCTCGACGTTGACCGGCACGGGCGAGGCCACGTCGGCGCGCAGGCGGCGCAGCTGCACCACCTCGGCGAGGATGCTCAGCGCGACCTCCTCCGGAAGCCGTGCACCGAGGTCCAGGCCGGCGGGACTCTTGACGCGTTCCAGCGCCTCGGCCGACACCCCGCGCAACAGCAGCGTCTCGCGCAGCTGGGCGAAGCGAGTGCGACTGGCCACAACGCCCAGGTAGGCGGGCC
>Ga0209048_10003082_pt1 | contig 16329 bp, 12 predicted proteins | sample FrelakmetCRP12CR_FD_187146 | JGI IMG/M metagenome (GOLD analysis project Ga0209048, IMG submission 187146) | Freshwater lake sediment microbial communities from the University of Notre Dame, USA, for methane emissions studies - CRP12 CR (SPAdes)... | ecosystem: Environmental > Aquatic >... | reverse complement strand
GATATTGAATCTCAAGAGAAGATATGTGGATGATTTCATGATGAGTCTTATGACAATGAACGATAAGAAAGCAATGATGCCTATGTTAAATCCTGAAATTGCGATGATATGGGTTGTCCCGGTCTTGTTGAAGTTTTCCATTACATCTTTCGGGACCTCCTTCTGATCACCCAGGATCATGGCCTGGATGATTTCTCCCTCCGGCGATGAAGAGTTTTCCATGATGAACTTTTTTAGATAAGTACGGAATCGTTCAAGATGCAGTTTGAAAATATTGCCCTGATTTTCTCTCAAAGTGACAATAGCGGACGCGTCCTTGATGAATCCGCGCACCATGACACCTTTGTATCTCAGGTATTTTACATAATCAAAACCGCCGGGATTCTGAAAATTGTGCGGCACTTTGAGCCTGGTCTTGAACCGTATCGCATCTCCGTACTTGAATTCCTGGCGGCCTTCGACATTTAAGAGTACGAGTCCCTCAACGCGGGTATCGGCGTTATCACTAATCAGCCGGCTTGCTGAAACAGTGAGCGCTGTCCGGTCCGGCGTTGTCTCGGGGTTCTCGCAGATGACTCCTTCGAGAATCAGCTTCTCTTTGCCGACATAATTGATGATGTGCTTCGCGCCCGTATCCTGATAAAGGTACATATTGACGTTAAGAATGCCAAGCAGGAATAATGAAAGGATGACGAGTATGGCAATAAGTTTGTCTGATTTTTTAATCGATGCCGCAAGGAGAAGTATCAAGATGAGAAGGAGGGATATTACTAATGAAGTGTCGGCCATGCGAAAAAAATGACCAGTCGTAATTCCAGAGATAAAGGCACAGAGAAGAGGAATTAATGGCCGCTCCAAGGTATTTACCTCAGTGATGGATTCATTTTATGGTTCAAAATATCTAAATATTTGGTAGACTGTTACCGATTAATAACTCTGGCGATATTGATATTAGTTTATGAACATCTCAATTTCGTTAGATTAAATTTCTGAAATGTTATAGCATACCGCCAGCGGCAGATACAGCAGACTCTGCTTGTATGCCGGATTTCTTGTTAACAAAAAGCGGTCCATAGAAATTAATTGGAAGCAGGCGTTTGTATAAAATGAGTGATCAATTATTACAGCAAGAAAGTGTAGACATGAAACTTCGATGGCTTATGCTGTCGAGGGTGGCCATCGTTACATTCCTGTTAATGGTCACAACATTCATCAAGATTCAAAAAACAGAAATTTTTCCAGAGAAAGCCCTTACATCGCTCTATGTACTCTGTGCGCTTACCTATTTTCTTTCGTTAGCTTATCTTCTCCTTCTAAAGTTCGTCAAGAAGATTAGATTGAGCATATATATCCAGGCCCTCATCGATGTGGTCTTAATAACCTTCCTTGTATATATTACGGGCGGAATTAGCAGCATATATTCAGTTTTCTATCCCTTGGTCATCATATACTCGGTCTTGTTTTTGGAAAAGAGGGGCGGACTCATAATCGCCTCTGCCTCGGGCATTCTATATGGTTTATTGCTCGATCTGGAATATTACGGCGTTATCCACCCCATAAACGCCATGGCGGTTCATGACTATAATCTGGGTGCGGGATATGTCTTTTCGAGGATCTTCATCCACCTCTTGTCTTTCTATATAATTGCGCTCCTCGCCAGCTTTGTAGTTGAGCAGGAAAGAAAGATGAGGACGCTTCTAGCCGAAAAAGAAACTGCTTTCGATCAACTTGATTTATTGCACAGGAGTATAATTGAATCAGTAGAGGCTGGCATTATGACAATCAACATGCAGGGCAGGATAAAATCCTTTAACAGAGCCGCTGAGGCGATTTCGGGATTCACCTTTGCCGAAGTGGAAAATAGAAATATGGTGGAAGTCTTTCCAGGCTTCGCCGAGATAAAGGAAAAGATTGCGGAGAATGACGACAAACAGTCTTCGAAAGACAGATATAATATAGAATTTAACCGCGACAAGAACAATAAACTTATCTTGAGTTGCCTGGTATCAACTCTCAAGGAGAGTGCAGGAAAAAGGATAGGTGACATTGTAATCTTCCAGGACATCACCTCTCTTATAGAAATGGAAAAGGCCTTGGAAAAAAGCAAAAGACTGGCCCTTATCGGTGAAATGGCCGCTGGTCTTGCCCATGAGATGAGAAATCCTCTTGCCTCCCTGAGCGGATCAATCCAGATTTTGAAGAGAGATCTTCATCTCTCCGAGGTAGATGAAAAGCTCATGCAGATTATTCTCAGGGGCAAAAATCAGCTGGAACACGTCATAAAGGATTTTCTCTTACTCGCAAAACCGGCGCTGGGAGATCGCGAAACGGTTTTCATAAAAGAAATTATAGAAGGCGTGATAGAATCTATTCAGTACCTGCCTGACTGGAACAATGATATTAGAGTGCGTCTTGAACTCTCGGATAATCTGAGTGTTTATGCGAACAGTACAGAAATAAGGGAAGTTGTATGGAACCTTGTCATAAATGCCATTCAATCTATGCCTGAAGGCGGCGAACTTTCTGTGGAAACAAGAAAGATATATGACAGTGCACGAGGTGAATCTCTTGAGATACAGGTGATTGACACGGGTGACGGCATTGATGAAAAGTATCTGGATAGGATATTTGAACCTTTTTTCACAACAAGGGAAAGAGGAACAGGCCTGGGTCTCGCCATAGTCAATAGAATCATTGAAGGATACAAGGGGAAAATATTGATTAGAAGGGGTATAGAAAAAGGGACAATCTGTAAGGTTTCTTTACCTGTGAATGGATGAAGCCGTTATTTCGCATGAGCAATCAATTTTCTTCACAAGGAGGAAGTGTGTGGCAAAGATTCTAATAGTAGATGATGATCAGAATATCCGTGAATTACTTGAGATCATGCTCACCAGGGAAGGTTACGATGTCACTTGTGCGGCTGACGCAACGAAAGCCCTTAGCAGATGTAAGAAAGAGAAATTTGATCTCATACTTACGGACTTAAAGATGCCTAAAGTGGACGGTATAGAATTTCTGAAGGCAGTGAAAGATATCTCTCAGGAGACGATGGTGGTTTTAATAACCGCCTACGCATCTCCGGAGACGGCTGTGTCAGCTATGAAGGAGGGTGCGTATGATTATGTTGAGAAGAGCAAGGACTTCGGTACAGATCTAATAACCATTATCAGAAGTGCCCTCGATAAGAAGGGTGTTAAGAGCGAAGATGCGCTGTTCATTAAGGAAGTGGAGTATGCGGTATCTTTTGGAAACATGATTGGAAAGAGCAAAGGAATGCTTAAGGTTTATTCACTCATTAGGAAGGTGGCTGAAACGCTTACGAACGTCCTGATCTTAGGCGAGAGCGGGACAGGCAAGGAGCTTGTGGCAAGGGCTATCCATGAAAACAGCAAGAGAAACAATATGCCTTTTGCAGTGATTAATTGCGGTGGCGTTCCCGAAAGCCTGCTCGAAAGCGAATTATTCGGTTACATGAAAGGAGCATTCACGGGCGCCTATGGCGACAAGCCCGGGCTTTTTGAGGTAGCGCGAGGTGGAACCATATTTCTCGATGAAATAGGTGACTTACCACCACTTCTTCAAGTAAAACTTCTTAGAGTCGTCCAGGAAAAAACATTTAGAAGGGTCGGCGGGACAGAAGAAAAAAAGGTGGACGTCAGAATCATCTCGGCGACGAACAAGAATCTTGAAGAAAAAGTTAAGGACGGTTCCTTCCGGGAGGACTTATATTTTCGCCTGAATGTCATACCTATCAACATTCCGCCCTTGAGAGAAAGAAAAGAGGATATACCGGTTTTAACGAAGCATTTCATTGAAAAGTGTTCGAAAGAATTTGGTAAAGAAATTAGAACAATATCTTCCTATGCAATGGAACTTCTGATGAAATATCCTTTTCCCGGAAACGTGAGGGAACTTGAAAATATTATTGAACGCAGTGTTGCCCTTGAGACATCTAACATAATCCTGCCAGAGAATCTGCACATGGCGGGAAACCTGAAGGAGGTGAGCAGCATTGAGGATGCTAACATACCTGTATGGTCAATTCCCCCTGACGGTATTAACTTGAATGATGAAGTGGCAAAGTATGAGAAACATCTGATAGAAGAGGCCTTACGAATAGCCAAGGGATCCAAAACCAAAGCTGCCGATATTCTCCAAGTAAGCTTTGATTCACTAAGATACAGGATTGAGAAACTCGGCGTATGATGAAATTGCTAAAGAATTTTTCTTGACACAGGTTTGGATTAGCTTTATAACTCCTGATAAGTAATAAAATAAAAGCTTGGAATAAAGGATATGACACGCATACAGGCAGAAAGTTTCTTTGTTTTTTTTGGCTTTTTTAGTGGGGTCTGCCTGCCGCGCTCATGACCTGAGATTTTCTAAAGGTAGCCGTGGGCAGACCAAATACTGCCGGCGGCTTTTTTTTGTAAAAGGCCGTGGATTTTCCAGGCCTTTTTTTATTTTACAATGGAGGATGGCTATGAGGAAGAAATTTACTGCAATTATCTGTTCAGTCGTGACGAGCCTTATTATTTGTCTCTTTCATTCAGTGGTATATGGCAAGACAATTAAGGTTGGGGCGGCAATAAATATGACGGGACCTGCGTCGTCATGGGGACAGTTTCATGCAAAGGGGCAGCAGGATTATTTCCGCTACGTAAACGAGGTGAAAGGGGGCGTTGGCGGAAACAGGATTGAGATGATTCTTGTCGATACAGCATACAAAGTACCGGAGGCAGTTGCTGCGGCCAAAAGATTTGCTATCCAGGATCAGGTTGATATGATTGCTACATGGGGAGCCGGAGAAGGCTTGGCAGTAAAACCGATCATTCAGCAATACAAGATACCTACTATCAATTACTCGACAAGCTGGGAACTTCTTGAACCTCCGGTAAATTACATGTATCTGCCCTTTGGAAGCTATCGGATGGATAGTTATGCTATACTTGAATACATTCGGGCTATCCACAAGGAAAAGGACCCACCAAGAGTCGGTCTCCTGACATATAATAATGCCTATGGCCGCTCTATCCACCAACCTTGTGAAGATTACGCGAAAAAGATCAAGGTTGATATAGTGGCCATTGAAGAGTTTCCTCCCAAAACTGTTGATTTAACGACCGAGTTACTTCGTTTACAGAGAAAGGGCGCGGAATACATATTTATGCAAATGCTTCCTGCGACCATTGTCACCGCTCTTAAGAGTGCCGACAGAATCAAATATAACCCCATGTTCCTCGGCACGTGGACGTCGACGGATCCGGATTTCTTCAAGCTTGGTAAAGGTCTGATAAGAGACAGACTGCGTATCCAGTTTCCGGGAGGCCTTCCCTCTGACAAGAGTGAGGGCATTAAAGTCATGACGGAACTTTGGAAGCGTTACAAGACGGTTTCAAAATTCGATGCATCATACTGGGAAGGTATAGTTGTCGGCATGATCATGGAGAGGGCATTTATCCGGGCCAATCAAAAGTACAAAGAGATAAACAGAGAAACGATTAACAAGGCAATGGAGTCTTTTAAGAACGAGGATTTCGGAGGCATTGTGCCAAATATTACGTATACGCCAAATGATCACGGGGCATCATTCAAGGCGAGGATAGTAAAGGTCGGTGAAGACGGCTCCTTTACCCCATTGACTAATTTTTTCACCCCCTCAAAGGAAAAGATTAAATTATTGAAATGACGGCGTTCGATTTATGAAAGCATATCGGGGAAAGCCTGGCATATTCGATTCTCGGAGTATGGAAAAGAAGGCTGCGGAGCTCGAGGTAAGAAATCTTTCCTTGAGTTTCGGCGGCGTCAAGGCGCTCAATGATGTCGATATTTCTGTGCGGACAGGTGAACTGTTGGCCATCATCGGGCCGAATGGGGCGGGAAAGACGAGCCTCTTAAACTGTATGACAGGTTTTTACAGGCCGCAAATGGGCCACATTTCATTTAACGGAAAGGATATAACACATCTACACCCTCACCATCTCGTCAGATTAGGCATTGGTAGAACATTTCAAAACATTGAGCTATTTCCCGGCATGACAGTCTTGTCCAATATGCTTCTCGCCCGCCACAACCACTGTAATTATGGAATTGCAGGTGCCTGCCTTTTTTCATCATCAATACGGAAAGAAGAGGTTCACCAGCGCCGTGTGATAGAAGAACTGATAGACTTCCTGGAGATTCAGGCTATCAGGAAAAAGATGGTGAAATCATTACCATACGGATTAATGAAGAGAGTGGAACTTGGTCGTGCGCTGGCCTTGGAGCCTGCACTCTTAATTCTAGATGAACCGTTTGCGGGAATGAACCTGGAAGAAAAAGAAGATATGGTACGTTTTCTGACAGAGATGAACCAGGCCTGGGGTCAAACGATAATTTTGGTTGAGCATGACATGTCCATAGTCATGAGCATCTCCGAGCGCATTGTGGTCTTGAACTTCGGGGAGAAACTGGCGGAAGGAAAGCCGGATGAGATTCGTAAACATCCGGAGGTCATCAAAGCATACCTCGGTGATTCTGCCAGTGCTTAGGAAAAGGTGCGTCCAGTGGTAAATCAGAACCAGACAGACTATGGCGAGCTCGCATCCGCCACTCAATATACACTGCCACAGATCCTGTTGAGACAATCGGAGAGGTTTGGATCAGAATCGACGGCTATTCGAGAAAAGGCATACGGAATATGGCGGACTTACAGCTGGCTGGATTACTACCGCTACGTGAAAAACACCGGCCTTGGCTTGAGCAATATCGGCCTCAAAAGAGGGGACAACGTCGGCATCGTCACGGACAATATGCCGGAATGGCTCTTTTGTGAAATTGGTAGTCAGTCTGTTGGCGGCGTAACGCTGAATCTATTTACCTCCTCTGTGCCCGAAGAATTGTGTCACGCCCTCAATCGCATTAAGGCAGCCTATGTTATCGCGGAAAACCAGGAACAGGTTGATAAGTTAATTGAGAAGCGTGATCGACTATCTCACGTTCGCCGGGTCATTTATATAGATCCTACGGGTATGAGAACTTACAGGGATGATCCCTGGCTAGTAAGTTTTGCCGATCTTTTGGATCTCGGTGAAAAACTTGACCGTGAAAATCCGGATTTATTCCTCAAGGAATTGCAGAAGGGCAGACGTGATAGCGTGGCAATAATGATACAGACCTCCGGCACGACAGGCGTTTCCAAACTTGCCATGCTGTCCCATCGCAATATTACTGAAATGGCGAGAAATTGGATAGAATCTTTACCCGTCACTTCCGGCGATAATTGGATTTCCATATCGCCGCCGGCGTGGATTGTAGATCAGATGTACAGCGTCGGGGTGGCCCTTTTGAGCGGGATGACCGTAAATTTTGCGGAGATGCCCGATACGATGACCGAAGACTTCCGTGAGATAGGGCCCTCGATGATCATCACTTCATCCAGATTCTGGGAAGATATGGCTTCACGTATCATGGTGAAAATGGACGATGCCGGGTTTATCAGAAGTAAGCTTTTCTCCATGTCGATAAAAATCGGGAAGAAGGTTGTAGAAATAGAGTCACGAAGGGAATCCGTTCCTAGTTATCTAAATCTGATTCGCCGTATCTCATCACGCGTAGTATATCGGCCATTGCTTGATCGTGTGGGATGCTCTGGTATCAAGAGCGCCTTCACAGGAGGTCATCCCATCAGTCCCGATGTGATTCACTTTTTCCGTGCTCTCGGATTGAATCTTAAACAGTGCTATGGTCTGACTGAGGCGGGGGGGATATTCCAGGTCCAGCCCGATTCCGAAGTCAAACTGGAATCAGTGGGAAAACCCTTGCCTAGGACGCTGGTTGCGATTGCGGATGATCAGGAGGTTCTGGTGCAGAGTGATTCAAACTTTGTGGGCTACTACAATGATTTTAGAGCGACAGAAGAAGCCTTTAGCAGCGGGTGGCTTAGAACGGGAGACGCCGGTTACATAGATAAAGACGGTCATCTCGTAATCATCGGGCGTAAAGGAGACATTATAAAAAATAAGGATGGAGCGGTGTTTTCACCGGATTTCATCGAGACCCGTCTAAAGTTCAGCCCCTACATCAAGGAAGCTGTGATGTTTGGCGAGGGACGTCCTTACATAACGGCGCTCATCAATATAGACATGGGCAATGTGGGTAATTGGGCGGAGGAGCGCATGATCCCGTACACGACTTATATAGACCTGTCGCAGCAGGCGGCGGTTGAGGAGCTGATACTCGATGAAGTGAGAAAGGTGAACAGTAATCTACCAGACCTCATGAAAATCCGGAAATTCATATTGCTCTATAAACTCCTCGATGCCGATGATGAAGAGCTGACGAGAACGGGAAAAGTAAGACGAAGATTCATTTATGGTCTATACCTCCCTCTTATTGAGGCCATGTACACGGGCATGGATGAAGTTGATGTTAGAACAAAAATCCAGTACCGGGACGGACAGGTTGGCGAAATTGAAACAAGAGTCAGAGTCATCAACTTAAATTGAGGAACACGATATGAATTTTTTTCTTCAACTCCTCATAAACGGTATAAGCATAGGGTTCCTCTATGGCCTGTCCGCCATGGGCTTTGTTATGATTTTCAAATCTTCCAGCGTCCTCAATTTTGCCCATGGTGAACTGCTTGCCCTGGGAGCCTTCTTTTTCCTTGCCATGGTAACATGGGTTAAATTGCCAATAGCTGCCGCATTTATCGTAACCCTTGCATGCTGCTTTATTTTGGGGTTCATCATAGAGCGGTTCTTCTTGCGTCCCCTTATCGGCGAGCCCCTAATCTACGTAATAATGCTGACAGTGGGACTGGCGTCGATGTTTAAAGGCCTCATGCTTCTTGTGTGGGGAGGAAATCTGCAGACCTATCCCGCTTTTTTGCCGGAAGTTCTCGGCATTCAGTGGGATGTTATTAACATACCGCCAGTCTATACGGCAGCGCTGATTATCGGGATAATGTTCCTTATACTATTTGGACTATTCTTTAAGTATTCATCGCAAGGGATATTTATGCGGTCCGTCGCTGACAATCAAAGGGCAGCTCTCTCTCTGGGTGTTCATGTCCAGAAGGTCTTTGCTCTGTCCTGGGCGATTGCCGCACTTGTCGCCGGTATGAGCGGCATAGTCCTTGGCATCATAAACGGCATTAACGTCCACGACCTCAGCGCGATCGGCCTAAAAGTTTTCCCTGTCGTTATCCTCGGCGGATTGGACAGCATCGGCGGGGCTATTATCGGTGGTATTATCATAGGGCTTCTCGAAACATTCACCGGAGGCTATATTTCACCATCACTGAGTGACGTTGTGCCTTACATAGTCCTCGTATTCATACTCATGGTGAAGCCCTATGGCCTTTTCGGTTTGGCGGAAATTGAAAGGGTGTGAGTCGGCAATGAAAAAATTGAACTTCCACCCTTGCGGCAATTATAAAGAGCGTTATGAACAGGAAATTACCATCTTTGAAACAGACTTTGGCAGGCTGTGGTCGTGGATAGGCATATTCTTCCTCTTTGTTATTCTGCCTTTCATCAGCAGTCCCTACTTCCTTCATGTTCTGAACATGGTAGGGATAGCATCAATCGCGGCGATTGGGCTGAATATCCTTATCGGATATACGGGGCAGATATCTCTCGGCCACGGGGCCTTCATCGGCGTCGGGGCTTATGCTGCAGCCATACTGGCGACATCGGTAAACATGCCTTTTCTTCTGACCCTCCCTATGGCAGGTTTGATCTCAGCCATGGTGGGCATGATATTCGGCATTCCTTCGGGTCGCCTCAAGGGCCTCTATCTCACAATTGCAACACTTGCAGGCCAGATTATCATCGAATATGTCTTGGTCCACTGGGAAAGTCTGACGAAGGGCACTATGGGGATAACGCTGCCGCGGCCGAGTATTTTGGGGATGGAATTGGAGAGTGATCGAAGTTTCTTTTTTCTCATATTCTGTTGTCTCATCGTCATGATATGGCTAGCAGTTAATCTCATGCGGACGAAGTATGGCAGGGCCTTCATTGCCATTCGCGACAACGACAGGGCTGCGGAGGGAATGGGAATTCCCCTCTTCAGATATAAGCTCCTTTCGTTTGGAATCAGTTCATTTTACGCCGGCTTTGCCGGCGCCATATGGGCTTATTATATGGTGAGCATTACATCTGAACCGTTTACCCTGGGTCTTTCCGTAGAATACATCGCTATGGTAATCATCGGAGGGTTGGGAAGCGTCTCGGGTTCCATATACGGAGCAGTCTTCATAACTTTCTTGAATGAAATTCTACGCTGGCTCACAGGTATTATGATGAACATAGGTGTAATTACGGAATCCGGTTTGAATGTGGCCCCCTTAAGAGAATTCTTCTTTGGAACATCCATAGTTCTCTTTATTCTTTTCGAACCACGGGGGCTTGCTGAGGTATGGCGAATCATTCGTTCCAACTTCAGGCTATGGCCATTTGCTTACTGAGGCATTCTTAAATGACTGACAGTTCTATTCTTGAGATCAATAATATTTCCGTGGTTTATTCGGACGTAATTCAGGTCCTCAAGGGAGTGTCTCTTGTTGTTAAGAGGAAGTCCATCACGTCACTTATCGGAAGCAACGGCGCAGGAAAAACGACGACGCTGAAAGCCATCTCGGGATTGCTTAAACCGGAAAACGGCAGGGTGACAGATGGGACAATCTCGTACGATGGAGTCCCCATCCAGAATCAGGCTCCAGAGGTCATCACTCGGAAAGGTATAATTCAGGTACTGGAAGGACGCCAGCCTTTCAAATATTTAACTGTGGAAGAAAACCTGATTGTCGGTACGGCAATCCGATGGCAGAAGCCATATAAAAAGGATCTTGAGTTGGTTTATAATTATTTTCCTGCCATACTGAGAAGGAGAAAGATGCTTGCAGGATACTGCAGCGGGGGAGAGCTTCAGATGATTGTTATGGGAAGGGCGTTGATGGCCCATCCCGCCCTTTTGCTCTTGGATGAACCGTCTCTGGGGCTTGCCCCCATGGTCGTGAGTGAGATATTCGAAATCATAAAAAAAATCAACGAGGAACAGGGGACAAGTATTGTCCTCGTGGAACAGAATGCCAATATGGCCTTACAAATTTCTAATTACGGGTATGTAATGGAAAATGGCAAGATAGTTATGGAAGGTGCTGCAAAGAACCTTGTCGAGAATCCTGATATAAAGGAATTTTACCTGGGTATGGGTGCGTCAGGCATTCTGAAGTCGTATAAAGACGTTAAATCATATCGGCGGCGAAAAAGGTGGCTTTAGGTCGACAAGAACTTCCTTTCAGAGGAGGGAATCAATATGCCGGACTATTATGACGACAGAGAATGTATGCCTCAGGAAGAGAGGGGAAATAGAAAGACATTGCAGATGCTGGATATGCTCAGGACAGGGCACCAGAAATCAAGCCGGATAAGAAAAATCTTTGACGATCTGGGGCTTCATTATGACGACATCAAAACATTGGCTGATTTCCAGCTGCTTCCCGTTATTTCGCGGGAAAGATTAATCGAACTGGAAACGATAGATCCCCCTTTCGCGGGCCTGAATAACGACGATCAGGAAATTGACAGAATTTTTATTTCTCCCGGTCCTGTATATGAACCGCACCTTTCGGAGAACGATCATCTCTGGGCGAGGGCTTATTATGCAGCGGGTATCGGAAGGGGAGATGTCGTTCTAAATGCCTTTTCCTATCACATGGTAGCCGCAGGGCTTACTTTCCATGCGGGATTAAGACGTGTCGGTGCCACGGTCATCCCTTCAGGGACATCCAGTTCACAACTTCAGGTGCAATTGATGCGCGATCTCTCTGTGACAGCTTATACAGGCACTCCCAGTTTTCTGATGAACATAATAAATAAAGCCGAAGAATTGGGTTATGATTTTAAAAAGGATTTCGTCGTCAGGCGCGCGTGCTTTGCCGCAGAGCCTCTTTCACCGTCACTGCGGGAAAGATTCGAGCGGGAATATGCCATTGATACCTATCAGATGTACGGTGCAACCGAGGTGGGGGATGTATCCTTCGAGTGCTGCGAAAAGAAAGGCTGGCATATCTGTGAGGAAGTTCTCGTAGAAATTGTTGATCCCGAAACCGGCAAGGCCGTGCCGCCAGGCATGCCGGGTGAAGTTGTGGTGACCCGCTTCAATAACATTTTTTTTCTTTTTCGTTTCGGCACGGGCGATCTATCAAGAATTATAGATTCTACCTGTCCATGCGGAAGGACATCACCTCGCATGGATGGTATTTATGGCCGCGTGGGTGATGCAGTGAAGGTCAGGGGACTTTTTGTAGCTCCTAGTCAGCTCAATAGAATCAAAGAAAAATTCAGTCAGGTAAAATTTCAATTGCTCATAAGTAGAACTTCTCATGACGATATTCTAACCGTTCGCCTTGAACCCAAGGAGCCTGCCGTTGATGCTGCTTCCCTGGCTCACAAGTTCAGCAAATTCTTCAGAGATGAATGTGTGCTCACAATAGATCATATGGAATTTCTGAATCCGGGCACAATAAAAGAAGATGACAAGATGGTTATAGACCAGCGCCAGTGGAAATAAGCAAATTATAGAGCAAAGAATGATTCTCACTGACTGGGAGGGAGGGACATATCTTTCATCTTAAGTTGTATGTCATAAATGCCGTTCCAGTTATTGATGTGAGGCGTAAAGGCGATATCGATTGTAGGTACAGAGAGAAAATTGATGAGATGGCCTTTATTGAACCAGATGGAATTGTAGGACATACCATCGCCCGCTAGACGCATCCATAAGTGGTTGTTACCGACTACGGATTGTGAGGTGACGTTAATATTCCTCACACAGAGGATTGGTTCGGGATTACCACTGCCGAAAGGAGCAAGTTTCCCGATCTGCGATATGAGTTCGTGGGTTATATCGCTGAGATTACATATGGCATCAATGTTGGTTTGAGAAACAAAATCCGAGGCGTCAATCTCCTTACTGATAACATTTTCTAGCATGCAGGAGAATTCTTCGATGTCTTCTTCCTTGATGGATATCCCAGCCGCGTACCGGTGTCCCCCGTAAGATAACAATAAAGAATCACATTCTTTCAAGCCCTCATATATGTTAAAATCGGCAACACTCCTTCCGGAACCCTTGCCAATGCCGTCTTTGAGACTTATCAAAATAGTAGGTCTATAAAATCGATCAACCAGTTTTGAAGCCACTATACCAATTACGCCCGGATGCCATTTATCTGACGCAAACACAAGCGACCTTACTTTCTCCGGGTCTATGGTTCTCTCAATTTTGTCGAGTATTTCATTCAGTATATTCCGCTCCATGGTTTGTCGCCTACGATTATACATTTCAAGATTTTGAGCGATTAACCTGGCCTCCGCAATGTCTTCGGTTAAGAGAAGTTGAACAGCCTCATTTGCAGATGCAACACGACCCGCAGCATTGATCCTCGGAATCAGACAGAAGGAAGCCTTGCCGGAGTCGATGACCTGATTTTCGACGCAGCTAATCTCCTTTAAAGCCTGCAACCCCACTCTTTTGCACTCTGTGATCAAGTCGAGACCAATTTTCGTAAAAATTCTGTTCTCATCCACAAGGGGGCATATATCGCCGATGGTTCCCAGGGCAACGAGGTCAAGATATTCACGCAGATTCGGATATTTTCTGTTCTTCCAAAAACCGTCTTTCCGCAGTCTTCCTCTAAGAGCAATAAGAAAATTGAAAACTATGCCCACAGCGGCAAGATACTTAAAGGGGAAATTGCAGTCCTTACGGTTCGGATTGATTATTGCCACGGCGTCGGGTAGAACTTGAGGAACTTCATGGTGATCTAGGATGATAGTGTCTATGCCACAGGAGCGGGCGTAGGATATCAGCTCATGATCGGATATGCCGCAATCGACGGTAATAAGCAGGGTGACACCGTCAGCTTTCATCTTTTCAATGGCAGGACCGTTTAAGCCATAGCCTTCTTTAATCCGATCGGGGATGTAATATGAAACTGTATGAACCATCTCACGGAGGAATTTCAGAAGTACAACCACTGACGTTACTCCGTCGGCATCATAGTCACCGTAAATTACTATTTTTTCGAGATCATTGACGGCGTTGGTCAACCGCTGAACACCTTTTTGCATGTCCTTCATTAGGAGAGGGTTGTGCAGATTATTCAAAGAAGGATGCAGATATCTGTCGGCGTCGTCGGGTGTCAGTATCCGGCGGCTCGTCAGTATGCGAGAGACGATGTGGTGAATCGAGAGCTCCTTCGCCAGCATATTCTGTATGTCCCTATCACCTTCTGATAGCCGCCATTGTGTTGTTGGCAGAGTTATTGGCTTCATAGCTATTGGACTCGCAGATCCCTTTCGGTTACATGTGAAAAGACTTTGTTTATGATATCAATATAGTTATCCATGTCAAGGAAAGATTGATTCCTTGATAGAATTGCGTCGCCGGATCAAATGCACGCGGTTATCTAATCAAGTTATCGTCAGGTAAAAGGCTGATGCGACACGTAGGGACTTTTTTTGACGACATCAATAGCGTCTTTTTCGGCCGACGAGGTACATACTGCGTGGCCTCCTAAGACCTGATGGCGGAAATTTCCTCAAGCTCTTTTTAGGGAAGTGTCAAGAGGGGCGTGAATTCCAAATAAAAAGGCAAAGTCAAAAAAGAGGTTGGTAATGACTTAATGACAGGCTCCCAGCGGCGGTTAACAATATACGTAAGCTTTACAGCAATGAGAGCTCTCCAGTTTAACACATCAGCTATAGAGCCTTTTTTACAAAACCAGAACGAATACATCTGGTACAAACTTTTGTGCGTTTTATTGCACCTGTCTTTTTGTCTACACAACGCAACTTTTGAAGGTTAGGATACCACGTTCTCTTTGTCTTATTATTGGCATGACTTACATTGTTGCCAACAATGGGCTTTTTCCCACATACCTCACAAATTCTCGACATGTTTGATCTCCTGTATAAAAATCTGGCTGATTACTAAAACATCGCAGCTTGATTTGCAAGAGTTTTTTCTGCGTATCAATTCAGGGACTATATAGACCTTGCGGCCTAAACTGATTGGACGGGTGAGTGTACGAGGGTCTTGCAAAACGGTACGGTCATACGAAAGCGGTTTAAACTCGAGAGTGCGACAGATAACGTTACTAAGTTTCAAGGGCTACTAATCCTTCTCGAGACAAAGGTCATGCCTGCCTCCGCAAGCTCCTCTATCATCAATTCCGCATCCGTCGGGACATCTTCAAGGATTAATATTCGTAATTGCTTGCTCATGGATAGACCTGAGGCATTATCGTCATATTAAGACCCCCTATCTTGGAGTCCGACGTCATTTTATTCAGTGTCGGTGTAATTGCCATGGCTTATCATGTATTTTGTGGCACCATTGGTGAAGTAAGACAATAGGGATTATTGAGTAGATAATTGGCAGTTTAAAACTACCAATAATTGGATATTCATTTTTGTCAATAGGAAGACACGATATGAACGGCAGGAAACTGGGAGAATTTGATAATTTTTCCCATCGCAGATCACAAATTCGTTAATTTTCTATCTACAAATAGTAAATTCTTACTCTGACAGGTCACGCTTTCATGGACGGCGGTTGTCCTGTTGTCTCGAGAACTCGCATCCATATATTGCCCTCCGGATTGACCTTTGATCCTGAGGTAACTACCTGAAAGGGAAGGTGCACGTATTCGTCCTTTATCAGACCCACGAGCATACTCGTCTTTCCCGCCATACCTGCATGCACAGCGTATTGACCGAGGGCGCCGCAATAAATGCTGTCGCTGGCATTGGCTGGTACGCTGCGAATCATGTAACTGGGGTCTATATATTTCAGGTTAATCTCCAAGCCTGTCTTTTTTAAGTGTTTTTCTATCTCTGTTTTTAGAAATGTGCCGATATCAAGGAGCTTTATATTACCTGACGCGTCCTTCTCGATAGTTTCGTTGTCACGACGGATGAGGTCCTGTCCAGCGCCTTCGGCAACGAGGATCACGCAGTGTCCGCTTCTTTTGAGGCGGTTCTCAAGCGCCTTAAGAAAACCGTTTTCTCCCTCCATATCGAATTGAACCTCGGGAATGAGCACGAAATTGACATCACCCTGAGCCAGAGCTGCACCAGCTGCTATATGACCGGACTGGCGCCCCATAATCTTCACCAAGCCGATTCCCACAGGGGCACCCTTGGCCTCTGCATGGGCACACTGGATGGCTTTAACTGCCTCGGAGATGGCTGTATCAAATCCGAATGTTTTCTGAATAAGGTTAAGGTCGTTGTCGATAGTCTTCGGTATGCCTATTACGCTGATGTTAAG
>Ga0209048_10003081_pt1 | contig 16332 bp, 19 predicted proteins | sample FrelakmetCRP12CR_FD_187146 | JGI IMG/M metagenome (GOLD analysis project Ga0209048, IMG submission 187146) | Freshwater lake sediment microbial communities from the University of Notre Dame, USA, for methane emissions studies - CRP12 CR (SPAdes)... | ecosystem: Environmental > Aquatic >... | reverse complement strand
AGCGACACGCGCGCCTCGCCGCAGCGCGCGAGCAGCGGCCCGAGCGCGAGGATCGACGCCCGCATCGTCTTCACCAGTTCGTACGGCGCGAGCGGCCAGTCGATGCGCGCCGCGTCGAGCACGACCGTCCCGGCAACGCGCTCGTCGAAGCGGACGCCCATCTGCGCCAGCAGCGACTGCATCGTCCGGATGTCGTTGAGCCGCGGGACGTTGGCGAGCACCAGCGGCTCGGCGGTGAGGAGGCCTGCGCACAGGATCGGCAGCGCCGCGTTCTTGGCGCCCGACACCCGGATCTCCCCCGTGAGCGGCCGCCCGCCCTCGATCAGCAGCTTGTCCACGTCAGCCGCCCTTCGTCGCCTGCCATTGCGCGGGCGTGAGCGTCGTCATCGAGAGCGCGTGGATCTCCTCGCGCATCCGGTCGCCCAGCGCCGCGTAGACGAGCTGGTGCGCCCGCACCTTCGAGAGCCCTTCGAACGCGGCGCTGACGATCACCGCTTCCCAGTGGTGGCCGTCGCCTCGGACGGCGAGGTGCGCGCACGGAATGGCGGCGGCAATCTGCTTTTCGATGGATTCTGGCGTGACCATGGCGTGCCTGTCGGTTGGAGGCGGTTCGTCAGCGCCGCAGCTTCCAGCCGCTCGAGAGCAGCGCGAGCGTGAGCGCGGCGAGCGCGGCGCAGCAGGTCGCGACGATCGCGAGGCTCGTCGCCGGCGCCACGTCGGAGAGGCCGAAGAAGCCGTAGCGGAAGCCGTCGATCATATAGAAGAACGGATTGAACCGGGACAGCGACTGCCAGAACGGCGGCAGCGAGTGGATCGAGTAGAACACGCCGGAGAGGAACGTGAGCGGCATGATGACGAAGTTCTGGAAGCCGGCCACCTGGTCGAATTTCTCGGCCCAGATGCCCGCGATGACGCCCATCGTCCCCAGGATCGCGCTGCCGAGCAACGCGAAGGCGATCGCCCAAACCGGATGCGGCATCGCGGCCAGCGACGGCACGAACGCCAGCGTGACGACGAACACGCCGAGGCCGACGACGATTCCGCGCACCATCGCGCCCAGCACGTAGGCGACGAACAGGTCCGTCGGCGACAGCGGCGGCAGCAGCACGAAGATCAGATTTCCGGTGACCTTCGACTGGATCAGCGACGACGAGCTGTTGGCGAACGCGTTTTGCAACACCGCCATCATCACGAGCCCCGGGATCAGGAAGGCCGTGTAGCCGACCTCGCCGTTGAACACCTTCACCCGCGACTCCAGCACGTGCGAAAAGATCAGCAGGTAGAGCAGCGCCGTCAGCACAGGCGCTGCGATCGTCTGGACCGAGATCTTCCAGAAACGCAGCAGCTCCTTGTGGAGCAGCGTCGGCCAGCCGGCCCCGCGGATCATCGCGGGGCCCCCTTCGCGCCCATGATCCGCAGGAACACGTGCTCGAGGTCGGTCTCCTGCAGCGCGAGCTCGTCGATCGCGATGCCCTCGGCGCGCAGCGCGGCGAGGAGCTCCTCCAGCTCGGCGTAATGCGCGATGCCGATCAGGAACACCCGGTCGTCCCGGCGCCGGACGCGCCCCTGCCACGACGCCGGAACGCGCGCGGCGACGAGGCGCACGGTGAGCCCGGCGAATTGCGAGAGCAGGTTCTGCTTGGTGTCGAGCGCGACCAGCGCACCCGCCTTCAGCATCGCGATGCGGCCGCACAGCGCCTCGGCCTCCTCGATGTAGTGCGTCGTCAGGATGATCGTGTGCCCGTCGCGATTGAGCTTGCGGATGAATCCCCAGAGGCTCTGGCGCAGCTCGACGTCGACGCCTGCGGTCGGCTCGTCGAGCACGATCACCGGCGGCTTGTGCACGAGCGCCTGCCCGATGAGGACGCGCCGCTTCATGCCGCCCGACAGCGAGCGCATGTTGGCGTCGGCCTTCGACGTGAGATCGAGGTGATGCAGGATCTCGTCGATCCAGGCGGCGTTGTCGCGGATCCCGAAATAACCGGACTGGATCCGCAGCGTCTCGCGCACCGAGAAGAATGGGTCGAACACGAGCTCCTGCGGCACGACGCCGAGCAGCCGTCGCGCCGCGCGGTAATCCGCGATGACGTCGTGGCCGAGAATCCGCGCCGACCCGCTGTCGGCGCGCGTGAGCCCGGCCAGGATCGAGATCAGCGTCGTCTTGCCGGCGCCGTTGGGACCGAGCAGACCGAAGAACTCGCCCTCCTCGACCGCGAGGCTCACGCCGGCGAGCGCCTGCACGCTGCCGAAGCGGCGCGTGACGTTGGCGACTTCGACTGCGACGGCCATGAGGGAGCTCGTTTCGGGGACTGCGGGAGATTCGCCGCGCGCCGGCAGGCGCGGGCCGCATCGACTAGCCGGCGAGAATCTCCGCGACGCCGTAGAGCGCGCCGAGATCGCGCAGCGCGCCGGGAATGTTCGTGTACCGCAACGGCTTGTGCTCCTCCGCCGCACGCCGCTTCAGCGCCAGCAGCACGGCGACCGCGGCGGAATCGACGGCCTCGATGCCGGCGCAATCGACGATGCCGTCCTCGGGCAGCGGCAGTGCGCGTGCGGCCTCGAGCGCCGGTCCCGCGTCGGCAACGGTGAGGACGCCGGCGAACGTCCAGCGCCGGCCGTCTTCGGAGGTGACGAAGCGGCCCGCTCCGCCCGAGCCCGGCGCGCATTCCAGCATCATTTCGCGGGCGCTCCCTTGTTGCGGTCGGCGAGCGTCCTGATGAGACCGTCGATCCCGCCGTTCCTGATCTGCTCGTTGAACTCGTCGCGGTAATTGGTCACGAGGCTGACGCCGGCGACGATGACGTCGTAGGCCTTCCAGCCGTCCGGCAGCTTTTCCATCGAGTAGTCGATCTGCACCGGCGAGCCGCTGGTCTTGGTCACCTGCGTGCGGACCGTGACTTCGGTGTCCCCGGGATTCATTTTGAGCGGCTTGAACTCGAGCGTCTGTTCCCGGTACTGGTTGAGCGCGCCCGCGTAGGTGCGCACGAGCAGCGCGCGGAACTCGTCGGCGAGCCGCTTCTGCTGCTCCGGCGTCGCGCTGCGCCAGTTGCGCCCCATCGCCAGCGCCGTCATCCGCGTGAAGTCGAAATTCGGCACGAGCTTCACCTCGATCAGATCGCGGATGCGCGCCTGGTCGCCGGACTGGATCAGCGGATCGGAGCGGATCGTCGCCTGCACGTCCTGCGACACGCGCTTCACCATGGCGTCCGGCGCCTCGTCGGCGCGCGCCGGCATCGCCGCGAGCGCCGCGATCGCGAGTGCGGCGAACAGGATCCGTCGCGCGAGTACAAGCATCATTCCTGCTCCTCCAGCTCCTCGATTGCCGGCGGCGGGTTGCCGTCGTACACCAGATACCGCCGCCGCTGCAGATACGCGTTGCGGATGAACAGGTACCGGTCGAGCGCGCCGGTGCTGACGACCTCGCCCGCGCCGAGCGCCTGCGCGCGCAGGTCGACGTAGCCCAGCCCGTAGATCGAGTTGCGCAGCGGCACGTACGGGATGAAGCCGACCGGCCCGACGGCAACGCGGACGAGGACGCCGGACCCGTCGCGGACCGTCGTCGGCCCGAACAGCGGGACGAAGAGATACGGCCCCTGCGGAAATCCCCAGACGGCGAAGGTCTGGCCGAAATCCTCGTTGCCTCGCTCGATGCCGAGGTCGGACGCGACGTCGAAGAGCCCGAGCACGCAGAACGTGTTGAGCAGCACGCGGCCGAAGTCGTTGCCCGCCTTTTCGGTCTTGCCCTGCAGGAGGCCGTTGATGCCGGAGAAGAAGTCGTCGATGTTGTTGAAGACGTTGGTGACGCCCGTTCGAACCAGCTGCGGCACCGCCTCGACGTAGAGTTCGGCGATCGGCTTCACGATGTTGCCGTCAACGACGTCGTTGACCTCGAACATCGCCCGGTTCATCGGTTCCAGCGGGTCCACCTTCGACCGCGTCGCGGCACAGCCGCCGAGGAAGAGCGCCGCCGCCAGCGCGGCGGCGATCGGGAGCATTCGCACCGCACGCGGTCTCATTTCGCCCCCCCCGACGCGGCCTTGTCGAACAGGAACTGCCCGATCAGCTTTTCCAGCACGACCGCCGATTGCGTCTTCTTGATGAGGCTCCCGTTGCCGAGCATCTTCGTGTCGCCGCCGGCGTCGAGGCCGACATAGACCTCGCCGAGGAGTCCCGACGTCAGGATGGAGGCGATCGTGTCGGCGGTGAATTCGTTCCCCTCGTCGATCTTCATCGTGACGACGGCCTGGTAATTCTTCGGGTCGAACCGGATCGAGTCGACGCGGCCGACGACGACACCGGCGGCCTTCACCGGCGCCCGCAGCTTGAGGCCGCCGATGTTGTCGAAGTTCGCCTCGAGCCGGTAACCCGGCGTCGAGCCCACCGACACGAGGTTGCCGACCTTAAGCGCGAGAAAGAGGATCCCGCCGATTCCCAACATCACGAATATGCCGACCCAGAGGTCGATCGTGCTGCGATTCATTGTGCGGCTCCCTGCATTGTCGTTGCCGGCCTGTCCGGATCGCCGTTCGCGCGACGGCGTTGGATCCGCGCAATCATGCGACGCCCCGGAACATGAAGACGGTGAGGACGAAATCGAGCGCGAGGATGGTGAGCGAGCTGTAGACGACCGTGCGCGTCGTGGCGCTCGAAACGCCCTCGGCGGTCGGCTTCGCGTCGTAGCCCTCGAACACCGCGATCATGCTGACGGCGACGCCGAACACGACGCTCTTGACGATTCCGTTCAGGATGTCCTGGCGGAAGTCGACGGCGGACTGCATGTTGCCCCAGAACGCGCCGGCGTCGATGCCGAGGAGCCTTACGCCGACGAGATACGCGCCGAACACGCCCAGCGTCGAGAACAGCGCCGCGAGCAGCGGCATCGAGACGACGCCGCCCCAGAAGCGCGGCGCGACGACGCGCGCGAGCGGGTCGACCGCCATCATCTCCATCGCCGAGAGCTGCTCGGTCGCCTTCATGAGGCCGATCTCCGCGGTGATCGCGCTGCCGGCACGGCTCGCGAAGAGGAGTCCCGCCACCACCGGTCCCAGCTCGCGGACGAGCGAGAGCGCCACGAGGACGCCGAGCGACTGGTCGGCGCCATAGCGCTGCAGCACGTCGTACCCCTGCAGCGCGAGAACCATTCCGACGAACAGGCCCGAGATCAGGATGATGACGAGCGAAAGCACGCCGGAAAAATAGATTTCCCGCAGCGTGAGATGGATGCGCCGGAAGGCCGCCGGCGATTCCGTGACGACCGTGACGAAGAAGCGCGCCGCGTAGCCGAATCGCGTGAGCCCTTCGATCGACGCGGCGCCGATGCGGCGAAGGACGCCGGCGCCGCCTGGCGCGACGTTGCCGGGGTCATTCATTGGCGAAGAGCTCCGTGCGATAGGCCGCCGCGGGATAGTGGAACGGCACCGGCCCGTCGGCCTCGCCGTCGACGAACTGCCGCACGAACGCCTCGCCGGAGGCGCGCACCTCGTCGGGCGTTCCCTGGGCGACGATCCTGCCTTCGGAGACGAAATACATGTAGTCGACGATCTTGAGCGATTCGTAGACGTCGTGCGTGACGACGATCGACGTGATGCCGAGCGCGTCGTTGAGCCGGCGGATCAGCTGGCCGACGACGCCCAGCGAGATCGGGTCGAGTCCCGCGAAGGGCTCGTCGTAGAGCACGAGCATCGGGTCGAGCGCGATGGCGCGAGCGAGCGCGACCCGTCGCGCCATGCCGCCCGAGAGCTCGGACGGCGCGAGCTGCGCGGCGCCGCGCAGACCGACCGCGTGGAGCTTCATCAGCACGAGGTCCCTGATCAGCTCCTCCGGCAGCTCGGTGTGCTCGCGCAGCGCGAACGCGACGTTCTCGAACACCGTCATGTCGGTGAAGAGCGCGCCGAACTGGAACAGCATGCCGAACTTGCGACGCATTTCGTACAGCGCCTCGCGGTCGAGGTCGGGCACCGACTGCCCGGCGACGGTCACGCGTCCCGACCACGGCTTGATCTGGCCGCCGATGAGCCGCAGGATCGTCGTCTTGCCGCAACCCGATCCGCCCATGATCGCGACGACCTTGCCGCGCGGGACCTGCATCGAGATCCCGTCGAGAACGACCCGCCGGTCGTAGCCGTACCGCACGTCGGCGAGTTCGACGGCCGGTTCGCGCGCGGCGGGCGCCGGGCTGGAAGTTTCACCGGATTGCATCGACGGATCTCGGACGCTCGAAACGAAAGAGGGCGATTGTAGCTTGCGCCCCCCGGCAATAACAATGACCCGCGGTCAGTTATTCCATTCCGGCACCGGCAGCCCGGCCGGCGACGATCGCCCGCGCCGCCGCAACTGTTGCGGCCGCATCCAATCTCACCCCTGCAGCAGCTTCTGCTCGGCGAGCGCGAGAGCCTCGGGCCGACCGAGCAGCACGACGATGTCGCCGCTCTCGAACATCCAGTCGGGTGACGGCCGCTGCGGGCGGGCGCCGCGGCGCCGGACCCCGGTCACTTCGACCCCGGCGTCGATGCCGAGCGACGCCAGCTGCTTTCCCGCGGCGTGGGCGCGGTCGGTCAGCAGCACCGAGAGCAGCCTCGGCTGCAGGTTGTCGGCGGCGTCGGCGGTGTCGGTCGCCCCGTGGAAGAAGCCGCGGAGCAGGCTGTAGCGCTCCTCGCGGATTTCGCGCATCCGCATCAGCACGCGGTTGAGCGGCACGCCCAGCACGAGCAGCGAGTGCGTCGCGAGCATCAGGCTGCCTTCGAGAATCTCGGGCACGACTTCGGTCGCGCCCGCGGTCAGCAGTGCATCGATCTCGCTGTCGTCAAGCGTGCGGACGATCACCGGCAGATCGGGCCGATCCCGGTGCGCGTGATGCAGGATCTTCTGCGCCGCCGCGGTGTCGTTGAACGTGATCACGACCGCCCGCGACTTCGCGAGGCCCGCCGCGATCAGCGCCTCGCGCCGCCGCGCGTCACCGTACACGACGTTGCCGCCGTCGGCCGCCGCCTCGCGCACCCGCTGCGGATCCGAGTCGAGCGCGATGAACGGGATGTCCTCCGCCTCGAGCAGGCGCGCGAGGTTCTGGCCGCTGCGCCCGTAGCCGCAGATGATCACGTGGTCCTGCCGCGCCATCGTCGTCGCGGCGATCCGGGTGATCTGCGCCGCGCGGGCGAGCCAGTCGTTCGCGGTGAACCGGCGCACGATCGGCTCGGCGAAATGAATGATGACCGGCGCGCCGAGCATCGACAGGATCATCGCGGCGAGCGCGACCTGCGTGGCCGGCGGCCCGAGGATCTTCGCGTCGGCGGCGAGCGCCAGCATCACGAGCGAGAACTCTCCGGCCTGCGCGAGGTAGAACCCGGTGCGCAGCGCCGTGCCGGGCGATGCGCCGAAAAGCCGCGACAGCGCGACGATCAGCACGAGCTTGACGCACACGGAACCGGCGAGCAGCAGCAGCACCCACCCCCAGTTGGCGACGACCTGCGCCGGATCGAGCGCCATGCCGACGGTCACGAAGAAGAGACCCAGCAGGACGTCACGGAACGGCTTGATGTCCTCCTCGACCTGGTAGCGGTACTCGGTCTCGGCGATCAGCATGCCCGCGAGAAACGCGCCCAGCGCGAGCGAGAGCCCCGCGAGCTCCGTGAGCGCGGCGAGCCCCAGCGTGACGAGCAGCACGTTCAGCATGAACAGCTCGGCGCTCTTCTGGCGCGCGATGACATGGAACCACGCGCGCATCGGCCGCTGGCCGGCGAACAGGATCAGGCCGAGCGCGACGGCGGCCTTCAGCGCGGCGATTCCAAGCTCGCTCGCCACCTCGCCGCCGCTCTTGCCGAGCGACGGCAGCACGATCAGGAACGCGACCACCGCGAGGTCCTGGAAGAGCAGGATGCTCATCACTTCGCGGCCGTGCGCCGACGCGAGCTCCATGCGCTCGGCGAGCATCTTGGACACGATCGCGGTCGAGCTCATCGCCAGCGCGCCGCCGAGCGCGAAGCCCGCCTGCCAGCCCCACCCGATGAAGTGCAGCGCGAGCATCGCCGCCGCGGTCGTGATCGCGACCTGCGCGAGACCCAGGCCGAAGACGGCGCGTCGCATCGACTTCAGCTGCGGCAGGCTGAACTCGAGGCCGATCGAGAACATCAGGAACACGATGCCGAACTCGGCGAGATCGCGCACGGTCTCGGTGTCCGGCACGAGTCCCAGCGCATGCGGCCCGACGCCGAAGCCGACCACCAGGTAGCCGAGGATCGGCGGCAGGCGGACGAGCCTGCAGATGACCACGACGACCACCGCGGCGCCGAGCAATACGAGAATGAGTTGCAGCGTTTGCGGCATCGTCGTCGAGAGCGGTTGCGGCGCGCCGCGCCGGCGCGGCGGCGAGCGCTTGCGGAACCTCTGAGCAAGTCGCGCGCGATTGCGACGGAGGCCTTTCGGGATGGGATGCGCGAAGCGAGGCGAAGCTAATGGTACATGCCCTTAGCGAGCCTCGCGACAAAGCAGACCGCCCGAAAAGTCCCGTCCCTTCGGGCTGCTGCCACCGCGGCGCCCGCCGCGCTCCTCGGCATCGTAGTGTCGACTACGACCTTCGTCGCGCCTCATTTGCCAACTGAGGCATACATCCGCATTTGGCGCTGCAGCGCAACCGCGTGGGACTTGTTCAGAGGTTCCTTGAATGTAGCACAGCGTCGCGCGGCGCCCGGGCGGGGGCGCCCCCTGAGCTATACTGGGTCGCATGACCGTCGAGAGGGCCATCGCCCCAGCCGCCGCGACACCGCCTGCCGGCGGCGCCAGCTTCGACGCCGAGCGGGCGCTCGCTCTGGCGCGCGAGGTGATGACGACCGAGGCGGCCGCGATCACCGGTCTCGCGGCGCGGCTCGGCGCGCCCTTCGCCGCCGCCGTCCTGCTCATCCTCCGCTCCGAAGGGCGCGTCGTCGTGTCGGGGATCGGCAAGTCGGGTCACATCGCGCACAAGCTCGCGGCGACGTTCGCGTCCACCGGGACGCCCGCCTTCTTCGTGCATCCGGCCGAGGCGGGCCACGGCGACCTCGGGATGATCGCTCCGGGGGACGTCGTCGTGATGCTTTCCAATTCGGGCGAGACCGACGAGCTCGTGCACCTGCTGCCGCATCTGAAGCGTCAGGGCGCGGCGATCATCGCGCTGACCGGCAATGAGCGCTCGTCGCTGGCGCAGGCCGCCGACGTCCACCTCGACGCCGCCGTCGACAGCGAGGCCTGCCCGCTGGGCCTCGCACCGACGGCGAGCACGACCGCCGCGCTCGCGCTGGGCGACGCGCTGGCGCTCGCACTGCTCGACGCGCGCGGATTCTCGGTCGAGGATTTCGCCCGCTCGCATCCCGGCGGCGCGCTGGGCCGCCGCCTGCTGACGCGCGTGCGCGACGTCATGAAGTCCGGAACCGACCTGCCCGTCGTCCCGCACGACGCGACGCTCGCGCAGGCCGTCGTCGAAATGAGCGGCAAGGGAATGGGCATGACCGCGGTCGTCGACGCGGCGGGAAAGGTCAGCGGCATCTTCACCGACGGCGACCTGCGCCGCTGCCTCGATCGCGTGCGCGACCTCGGCGCAGCGCGTATCGCCGACGTGATGACGCGCGCGCCCCTGACCATCGGCCCGGAGCGACTCGCGATCGAGTGCGTCGACCTCATGGAGGCGCCGCCGAAGAAGATGGCGCTGCTCGTCGTCGACGCAGCGGGCAGGCTCGTCGGCGCGCTGCACATGCACGACCTCTTCCGCGCCCGCGTCGTATGACCGTCCCGCCGCTGCCGGACGACCTCGCGCGGCGCGCGCGGGGCATCAGGCTTCTCACCTGCGATGTCGACGGCGTGCTGACCGACGGCAGGCTCTACTACGGCGACGACGGCCGCGAGATGAAGGCGTTCTCGTCGCTGGACGGCGTCGGCATCAAGATGCTCGCGGCCGCGGGCGTGACGGTCGCGTGGATCACCGGCAGCAACGCGCCCGCGGTCGCGCACCGCGCGAAGGCGCTGGGCGTGCAGCGGCTCGTGCAGGGCGCCGAGGACAAGCTCGCGCCGTGGGACCGCCTCCGCACGGAGCTCGATCTCCCCGCCGCCGCCTGCGCGCACATCGGCGACGACCTCCCGGACCTTCCGGTGCTCCTGCACTGCGGGCTCGGTGTCGCCGTGCCGCACGCGCCGCCGGCCGTGAAGAGCCGCGCGCACTACGTCACGCAGCGCGAAGGCGGCTGCGGCGCCGTGCGCGAAGTCTGCGAGCTGATCCTGGCCGCGCAGGGCGCGCTCGACGCGCAGCAGGACGCCGTCGCCGCGCATGGCCCGCGTGGAGGCCGCACGTGAGCCGCGAGCGCGTGCTGCTCGAGCGGCTGGTCGCGTGGTCGCCGGCGCTGTTCCTCGGCAGCCTCGCGGCGCTCACCTACTGGCTCGACGCGCAGGTGCAGCCGCCGGCGGCGCGGCGCGACGGCAGCACGCGGCACGATCCGGACATCTACATCGAGAACATCCGCGCCTATGCGCTCGACGCCACGGGGCGCGTACGCGAATCGCTGACGGCGAAACGCGGCGAGCATTTCCCGGACACGGACACCGTCGAGATCGTCGCGCCCGCGCTGTCGCTCACCGAGCCGGGCAGGCCGAGAATGTCGATCGTCGCCGACAGCGCGACCGTCGCAGGCGATCGCGAGACGGTGACGTTTCGCGGCAACGTGAAGGCCCGCCGCGACGCCGGCGCCGCCGAGGGCGGCAAGGCGGAGGGCCCGGCATCGCTCGCCACCGAGCTCCTGCGCGTCGTCCCCAAGAAAGGGCTGGCCGACACCGACCGGCGGGTGACGATCGAGGACCCGCGTGGAATAATCGAGGCCGTCGGCATGTCCCTCGACAACAATACGCACACGCTCAAGCTCAAGTCCGGCGCGCACGGCACGCTGCAACCCCAGGCCATCTCCAGGTGATCCGCTCATTCCTCCATGCCGCGAGGCGGCCCCGCGCGGCCGCGGCGATCCTGGCCGCGGCGGTCGTGCTCGCGGGCGGCGCCCGCGTCGCCGCCGCGGAGAACGCCGACCGCGCCAAGCCGATCAACTGGATCGCCGATTCCGCCGACGTCAACGCGGAGACCAAGGTCGGAACGCTCATCGGCAACGTCGTCATCACGCAGGGCACGATGGTGATCCACGCCGACAGGATCACATTCCGCCAGAATCCGGACAACTCGATGTCGGCGACCGCGTGGGGCAGTCCGATCACGTTCCGCCAGAAGCGCGACGGATTCGACGAATATTTCGAGGGCTTCGCTCAGCGCGCCGAATACGACGGCACGAAGCAGCTGCTGGAGCTCTTCGACCGCGCGCTCCTGCGGCGCAATCAGGACGAGATCCGCAGCAACTACATCTCGTACAACACGGCGACCGAATTCGCGAAGGCCGAAGGCCGCGGCGGGGTCGTCGCCGCGCCCGAGTCCGGCGGCGCCGGCGCCCGCGTGCGCGGCGTGTTCCAGCCCAAGTCGGACACGCCGCTGCCGGGCAAGGGCAAGGACAAGGACGCCGCAAAGCCCGCGGCGAAGTCCGCCGCGCCCGCGCCTGCATCCGTCACGCCACCGCCGGCGACGCTGAAATCCGCGAGCGAGCTCGCGCCGCAGTCGCCGAAGTAGCCCGGCGACGCGATGCCCGCCGCAACGCCCGTGAGCCAGCTCTCCGTCGCCCGCCTGGAAAAGCGGTACAAGGCCCGCACCGTCGTTCACGACGTCTCGCTCGACGTCGCCAGCGGCGAGGTGGTCGGACTGCTCGGCCCCAACGGCGCCGGCAAGACTACGTGCTTCTACATGATCGTCGGCCTCACCGCCGCCGACGGCGGCCGCATCGAGCTCGACGGGCGCGAGCTCTCGCGGATGCCGATCCACTCGCGCGCGCGCCTCGGGCTCTCGTACCTGCCGCAGGAAGCCTCGATCTTCCGCAAGCTGACGGTGGCCGAGAACGTCCGCGCGATCCTCGAGCTGCAGGATCTCGACGCCGACACGCGCTCGAACCGCCTCGACGCGCTGCTCGAGGACCTGTCGATATCGCATCTTGCCGACGCGTCGGCCCTGAGCCTCTCCGGCGGCGAGCGCCGCCGCGTGGAGATCGCGCGGGCGCTCGCGACGCGCCCCCGCTTCATACTGCTGGACGAGCCGTTCGCCGGCGTCGACCCGATCGCGGTGCTGGACATCCAGAAGATAATCGGCTTCCTGAAGGAGCGCGGCATCGGCGTCCTGATCACCGACCACAACGTCCGCGAGACGCTGGGCATCTGCGACCGCGCCTACATCATCAACGAGGGCCGGGTCCTCGCCTCGGGCGCGCCGGGCGAGATTGTTTATAATGAGGCGGTAAGGAAAGTCTACCTGGGCGAGCACTTCCGGCTCTGATTCCCCTGCTGCGGACGCGATGAAGCAAACGCTCCAACTCAAGCTCACGCAGCACCTCACGCTGACGCCCCAGCTGCAACAGTCGATCCGGCTGCTGCAGCTGTCGACGCTCGAGCTCAACGCCGAGGTCGAGCGCATCCTGCAGGAAAACCCGCTGCTCGAGAAAGCCGAGGGCGACGAAGAGGGCGTGCCGGCCGAGCCGACGCCCGCCGACGCGACGCCTTCCGACGACGTGGTGCGCGCCGAGAAGCCCGATCCCGGCGTCGCGGACGCCGAGGGCGGCGTAACGCGCGACACCGAGGAGCGGCAGGACGCCGAGGATCGGCGCGACGTGGTCGACCGCGCCGACTTCGAGGACTATTCGTCGGGCGACTCGGACTGGGGCGGTCCGGGCCCGGACGACGACGACGACGGGTTCTTCCCGCAGCAGGTCGCGACCAGCACGCTGCGCGATCACCTGATCGGCCAGCTCGCGCTGCTCAACCTGCCGCTGCGCGACCGGCAGATCGTCGCCGCGCTGATCGACGCGCTCGACGAGGACGGGTACCTGCACACGTCGCTCGAGGAGTTCGCCGAGCTCTTTCCGGAGGAGCTCGAGATCGACCCGGACGAGCTCTCGATCGCGCTGCGCTATCTGCAGAGCTTCGAGCCGGCGGGCGTCGGCGCGCGCGACGCCGCCGAATGCCTGACGCTGCAGTTGAAGGCGCTGCCCGAGAACACGCCGCACCGCGCCGATGCGCTGACGCTGGTCGCGTCGCACCTGCCGCAGCTCGCCGCGCGCGATTTCACCAAGCTGAAGCGCGCGCTGCACGTCGACGACGCCTGCATCCGCGCCGTGCGCGCGCTGATCATGAGCCTCAACCCCCGTCCCGGCGCTTCGTTCGCCAAGACCGAGGCGAACTACGTCATTCCCGACGTCGTGGTGAAGAAGACCCGCGGCCGCTGGCAGGCGGCGCTCAACGAGGCGGCGATGCCGAAGCTGAGGCTGAACCGCATCTATGCCGACATCCTGACGCGCAACCGCGAAGCGTCCAACCAGCAGCTGGCGGCGCAGCTGCAGGAAGCGAAGTGGCTGATCCGCAACGTCCAGCAGCGCTTCGACACGATCCTGCGCGTATCGCAGGCGATCGTCGACCGGCAGCGGCGCTTCTTCGAGCACGGCGAGGTCGCGATGCGGCCGATGGTCCTGCGCGAGATCGCCGAGATGCTCGACCTGCACGAGTCCACGATCTCGCGCGTGACCACGCAGAAGTACATGCTGACCCCGCGCGGCACCTACGAGCTCAAGTACTTCTTCGGCAGCCACGTCGCCACCGACACCGGCGGGGCCGCGTCGGCGACGGCGATACGCGCGCTGATCAAGCAGCTCGTGCATGCCGAGGATCCCAAGACGCCGCTCACCGACAGCAAGATCGCGGACATCCTGGGCGACCAGGGCATCCTGGTCGCGCGGCGCACGATCGCGAAATACCGGGAGGCGCTTTCGATCCCTCCCGTCAACCTGCGCAAGGCACCATGAGCGTGGCCGCGCGCGGAAACTGCCGCAACAGAAGGAGAGCGCGATGAACCTGAACGTCACCGGCAACCACCTCGACATCACTCCGGCGCTGCGCGACTACGTCGTGGCAAAGCTCGATCGCGTGTCGCGGCACTTCGATCACGTGATCGACGTGAACGTCGTGCTGGCGGTGGACAAGCTGAATCACAAGGTCGAGGTGAACCTGCACGCGCGCGGCAAGGACATCCATTGCGAAGCGATCGAGCCGGACATGTATGCGGCGATCGACGCGCTCGTCGACAAGCTCGACCGGCAGGTGGTGAAGCACAAGGAAAAGCTCGCCCTGCACCGGCACGAGGGCCACGCCGCCAAGCGCGACACCGCCGCCTGAAGCGCGGCGCCTCCGGCCCGACGCATCGACTTCTCCCGCGCATGAACCAGGTCGCAGAGCTCCTGCCCGCCGCGAACATCCTGCTCGACGTCGACGCGGGATCGAAGGCGCGCCTGTTCGACGCGGTGGGCGCGCTCGTCGAAACGAGCTGCGGGCTGCCGCGCGCCGTGGTGGTGGACAGCCTCACCGCGCGGGAAAAGCTGGGGTCGACCGGCCTCGGCCAGGGCGTAGCGATCCCGCACGGGCGGATCAAGGGATTGCGCGAGGCGCAGGGCGCCTTCGTGCGCCTGCGCGCGCCGATTCCGTTCGAAGCGCCGGATGGCAAGCCGGTCGCGCAGGTGTTTGTCCTGCTCGTCCCCGAGCACGCGACCGAGCGGCACCTGCAGCTCCTGTCCGAGCTCGCGCAGATGTTCTCCGAGAAGAGCTTCCGCGAGCGGCTCGCCGCCGCATCGAGCCCGGTCGAGCTCCGGGCGCTGTTCGACGGATGGGCGGCGACCGCGTGATCGCGGGCGCGCTACGCGCATGAGCAGCGAACACGGCATGACGCGGCAGATCAGCGTCGAAAAATTCTTCACCGACAACGAGGCGCGCCTCGACTTGATCTGGGTGGCCGGGCGTCAGGGCGGAAATCGCGTTCTGACCGGCGACGCGGCGCTGAAGCCGACGGTCGGGCAGGTCGGGCACCTCAACCTGATCCATCCGTTCCGCATCCAGATCCTCGGCGCGGCGGAGATCGCCTGGGTCCGGGGCCTGCCCGAAGCGGCGTGGCGCGAAACGGTCGCGCGGCTGTTCGACACGGAACTCGTCGCGATCGTCGTCGCCAACGGCGAAGCGGTCCCGCCGGAGCTTTCCGCGCGCTGCGCTTCCGATCATGTCGCGCTCTTCACTTCGACGCAGCCCTCGCCGAACTTGGTCGAGGTGATTCGGCTCTATCTCGCGCGCGTGCTCGCCGAGTCGACGACGCTGCACGGGGTCTTCCTCGACGTGCTGGAGATGGGCGTGCTGATCACCGGCGCGTCGGCGATCGGCAAGAGCGAGCTCGCGCTGGAGCTCATTTCACGCGGCAACGGGCTCGTCGCCGACGACATCGTCGAGATCTACCGGATTTCACCCGACACGCTCGAGGGGCGCTGTCCGGGCGTGCTGCGCGACTTTCTGGAGGTGCGCGGCATCGGCATCCTCAACATCCGGACGATCTTCGGCGAGACCGCGGTGCGTCCGCGCAAGCTGCTGAAATTCATGGTGCATCTCGAGGACCACGGCCACGAGGCATTTTCCGAGCTCGACCGGCTCCAGGTCCGGGCGACGTACCAGGAGATCCTCGGCGTTCCGATCCGCAAGGTGACGATACCGGTCGCGGCCGGGCGCAACCTCGCGGTGCTGGTCGAGGCCGCGGTGCGCAACTTCGTGCTCAATCAGCGCGGCATCGACAGCACCAAGGAGTTCATCGAGAGGCAGCAGAGGCTCATGGAAGACGGTGGCTGACGGCTGGCGGCGTAAACCTGCTGCGCTTGCCGATACCAGGGCCTGTTCACACTATGTCCACAAGTGCGTTGCATTGCCGAAATACCCATGAGCGAGGCACAAAACGAAGCCGGGCCGGCTGCCCGGCGAGGCTTTGCAACGAAGCGCATGGGCATTTCGGCAGCAACCCGAAGGGAACGGTCGCCCTGGGGCGCCCCTCTTCGTTGCTTTCCTCGCGCAGACGCCCGGTCTGCACTTCGTCAAGCGCCTCGATTGACACCCCAGACCAACCGTTCGCACATGCGGACATAGTGTGAGCAGGCCCTGGTCGCGGGCACCCTCGCAATCCTCATGTACCTCTGATGTACATTCCGGTCCCTCGGGCGCGCGCTTCGCGTCTCGGCTGCGCTCGCGACGGTTTCCGCTCGCCAACCCTGTGATGAATTCAGCCATGGGTTTCTCATGGACCTGCTGCTGATCGGCGGAGTGTCCGGCTCCGGCAAGAGCGTCGCGCTCGCGGCGCTCGAGGATTCGGGCTATTACGCGGTCAGCGACCTTCCGCTGCCACTGGTCGCGGAGACCGCCCGCTACCTCGCCGCCGCGGGG
>Ga0209048_10003080_pt1 | contig 16336 bp, 25 predicted proteins | sample FrelakmetCRP12CR_FD_187146 | JGI IMG/M metagenome (GOLD analysis project Ga0209048, IMG submission 187146) | Freshwater lake sediment microbial communities from the University of Notre Dame, USA, for methane emissions studies - CRP12 CR (SPAdes)... | ecosystem: Environmental > Aquatic >... | reverse complement strand
GAGGAGCCTGCAGACGATGACGAGGCTGCCGAGGACGCAGAGGAGGGCAAATGATGGCTGACGAGCAGCGTGCCGAGGGCACGACCGAAGAGCGGGCCAACGCCCGGAAGGTCCGTGAGGGCCTGGTGGTCTCCGACTCGATGGACGCGACCGTGGTCGTGGCCGTGGTCGAGCGCGTGCGTCATCCCCGCTACGGCAAGACCGTCCAGCGGACCAAGAAGCTCTACGTCCACGATGGTGAGAACAGCGCCAAGGTGGGCGACCGGGTGCGGGTCATCGAGACCCGTCCGCTGTCCAAGCTGAAGCGCTGGCGGCTCACCGAGGTCCTGGAGCGTGCACGATGATCCAGCAGGAATCCCGACTCCGTGTGGCCGACAACTCCGGGGCAAAGGAAGTGCTCTGCATCAAGGTGCTCGGCGGCTCCCGCCGCCGCTACGCCTCGATCGGCGACATCTTCGTGGCCACCGTCAAGGACGCCATCCCCGGTGCGGCGGTCAAGAAGGGTGACGTCGTGAAGTGCGTCGTCGTCCGCACCAAGAAGGAGAAGCGCCGTCCCGACGGCAGCTACATCCGTTTCGATGAGAACGCAGCCGTCCTCATCAACGACCAGCAGCTGCCCCGTGGGACCCGCATCTTCGGTCCCGTCGGCCGTGAGCTGCGCGACAAGCGCTTCATGCGGATCATCTCGCTGGCGCCGGAGGTGCTCTAGATGCGAATCAAGAAGGGCGACAAGGTGCAGGTGATCTCGGGCAAGGACCGGGGAAAGCAGGCCCACGTGGTCCGCGCCATCCCGGCCGAGGGCCGGGTCATCGTCGAGGGCGTGCACGTGGCCAAGCGCCACGCCAAGCCGACCCGGGCGACCATGCAGGGCGGTGTCATCGACAAGTTCATGCCGATCGCCGTCTCGTCGGTGGCGATCGTGTGCAGCTCGTGCGGCGTCCCCACCCGCATCGGAATGCGCATGGACGAGCAGGGACGCAAGCTGCGTGTCTGCCGCAAGTGCGGGGCGGACCTCTGATGGCGTCCACCTCGGCGGCCGAGCGGCCGCGTCTGAAGAAGCGCTACGACGACACGATCCGTGCCGAGATCCAGGAGACCCTGGGCCTCTCCAACGTGATGGAGGTCCCGCGCCTCACCAAGATCGTGATCAACATGGGCGTGGGTCGGGCGACCCAGCAGAAGTCGCTCATCGAGGGCGCCATGCGCGACCTCGAGATCATCGCCGGCCAGAAGCCGATCGTGACCAAGGCCAAGAAGTCGATCGCCTCGTTCAAGCTCCGCGAGGGGCAGGAGATCGGAGCGAAGGTCACCCTGCGGGGCGACCGGGCCTGGGAGTTCTTCGACCGCCTGGTGTCGATGGCCATCCCCCGCATCCGTGACTTCCGAGGGCTCTCGCCCCGGTCGTTCGACGGCCACGGCAACTACACGTTCGGTGTGACCGAGCAGCTGATCTTCCCCGAGATCGACTACGACCGCATCGACACCACCCGGGGCATGGACATCACCATCGCCACCACCGCACGAACCGACGAGGAGGGCCGGGCACTGCTCGCCGCCTTCGGCTTCCCGTTCCGCAAGGAGAACCAGTAACCCCATGGCGAAGAAGGCTTTGATCGAGAAGCAGCAACGCACGCCGAAGTTCAAGGTGCGCGGCTACACGCGGTGCCGCCGGTGCGGGCGCCCGAAGTCGGTGTACCGCAAGTTCGGCCTGTGCCGGATCTGCCTGCGGGTGATGGTCCACGCCGGGGAGATCCCCGGCGTGACGAAGGCCAGTTGGTGAGAGGAGGCGACGAACGATGACGATGACCGACCCGATTGCCGACATGCTGACCCGCATCCGGAACGCCAACACCGCCCACTTCGACACCGTGTCGATGCCCGGCTCCAAGCTCAAGGAGTCGCTGGCCGCCATCCTCGTGGAGGAGGGCTACATCGGCGGGTTCCAGGTGAGCGAGACCCCGGGCAAGCCCGGAAGGACGCTCCAGATCACCATGAAGTACGCACCCGACCGCGCCCGGACCATCTCCGGGATCAAGCGGGTGTCCAAGCCCGGCCTGCGCATCTACGCACGTGCCGACAAGATCCCGCGCGTGCTCGGCGGGCTCGGTGTGGCGGTGGTCTCCACCTCCAAGGGCCTGATGACCGACCGCGAGGCGCGCAAGCGCCGCATGGGCGGCGAGGTGCTCTGCTATGTCTGGTAGCCACCTCATGATCCCGGCCGTCGCCGGCTGTAGCGTTGGAGGTATCCGCTGATGTCCCGTATCGGACGTTCGCCCATCACGGTGCCCTCCGGGGTCACCGTCGCCGTCGACGAGGAGCACCGCGTCACGGTCAAGGGACCCCAGGGCGAGCTGGCCCGCCTGGTGCCCGCCGCCATCAGCATCCACCAGGACGGTGACGTGCTGAGGGTGGAGCGCCCCGACGACCAGCGTCAGAACCGTGCGCTGCACGGTCTCACCCGGTCGCTCGTGGCCAACATGGTCGTCGGTGTGACCGAGGGCTTCTCCAAGGAGCTCGAGATCGTCGGCGTCGGCTACCGGGCCGTGCCCAAGGGCCCTTCGGCCCTCGAGCTGGCCCTCGGCTTCTCGCACCCGGTCTTCGTCGACGCCCCCGAGGGCGTCACCTTCGAGGTGCCGAGTGCCACCCGCATCATCATCAAGGGAATCGACAAGGAAAAGGTCGGCCAAGTCGCCGCGGACATCCGCAAGCTCCGGAAACCCGAGCCCTACAAGGGCAAGGGCATCCGGTACGCCGGTGAGCGGGTCGTGCGCAAGGCCGGGAAGGCAGCCAAGTAATGGCCCGCACAGATCACAAGCTCGAGCTCCGTCGTCGCCGCCACAAGCGCGTGCGCCGTCGGGTCGAGGGCACCGCCGAGCGTCCGCGCCTGGCCGTGTTCCGCTCCAACAAGCACATCACCGCCCAGCTCATCGACGACCTCTCCGGCCGTACGCTGGCCTCGGCGTCGACGGTGGAGCCCTCCCTGCGGGGGACCAGCGGCGGCAACATCGACGCGGCCAAGGCCGTGGGGTCCCTGGTGGCCTCACGTGGCAAGGACGCCGGAATCGCCACCGTGGTCTTCGACCGCGGCGGGTTCGCCTACCACGGGCGGGTGGCCGCGCTGGCCGACGCCGCCCGCGCCGAGGGACTGGAGTTCTGAGATGGCCGTGAACAACAACGAGCTGCAGTTCGAGGAGCGCACCATCCGGGTCAACCGGGTGTCGAAGGTGGTCAAGGGTGGACGCCGGTTCTCCTTCGCCGCCCTGATGGTCGTTGGTGACGGCAACGGACGGGTCGGACTCGGCTACGGCAAGGCCAAGGAGGCCGGGCTCGCCGTGCAGAAGGGCATCGAAGAGGCTCGCAAGAACATGTTCGACGTGCCGCTGGCCGGCTCGACCATCACCCACCCCATCGTGGGGGAGAGCGGTGCCGGTCGGGTCATGCTGAAGCCGGCCGCTCCCGGCACCGGGGTCATCGCCGGCGGCGCCGCCCGGGCCATCCTGGAGATGGCCGGCATCCGCGACATCCTGGCCAAGTCGCTCGGATCGTCCAACGGCATCAACGTGGCCCACGCCACCATCGCCGGGCTGAAGGGCCTGAAGCGACCCGACGAGATCGCCGCCCTCCGCGGCAAGCCGGTCGACGAGGTGGCGCCGGCTGCCATGCTGCGGGCGTACCGCGAGCGGCGCCGTGAGGTCGACCTGTTCACGGAGGTGAGCTGAGATGACCTCGGACACCCCGACGTCGACGACCGGTTGGATCCGGGTCACCCAGATCCGCTCATCCATCGGCACCAAGCCCAAGCACCGTGGCACGCTGCGTGCCCTCGGGCTCCGCGGCATCGGGCGCACCAATGTGCTCCCGGACCGCCCGGAGATCCGTGGGATGATCGCACGTGTCCCGTTCCTGGTGGACGTCAGGTCCGCCACCCAAGACGAGAAAGGCTGACCATGAAGGTCCATGACCTCCGCCCGCCGGCAGGCTCCAACCGCGCCCGCAAGCGCGTCGGGCGCGGCATCGGCGGCAAGGGTGGCAAGACGGCTGGCCGTGGCACCAAGGGCCAGGGCGCTCGAGACACCATCCCCATGGGATTCGAAGGCGGCCAGCTGCCCCTGATGCAGCGGATCCCCAAGCTGCGCGGCTTCACCAACCCGTTCCGGGTGGAGTACACCCCGGTCAACGTCGGCGCCCTGGGCGCCGTCGAGGGTGACACCGCTGACGTCCCCGCCCTGGTGGCGGCCGGCCTCGCCCACAAGGGGGACCTGGTCAAGGTCCTCGGCGGCGGCGAGGTGCCCCGCGCCCTGCGGGTCGAGGCCCATGCCTTCTCCAAGTCGGCCGAGGCGGCCATCACCGGAGCCGGAGGGTCGATCTCGATCGTCCCCCTGCCGTTCGGCAACAACCGCCCGCCCGCCAAGGGCAACGCCCTCACCAACCGCTAGCATCTTCCGAACGCGGCGTCGAGGAGTCCCATGCTTGCCAGCTTGGCCAACATCTTCCGCATCCCCGACCTTCGCAAGAAGGTCCTCTTCACGCTGACCGTCATCGCCCTGTACCAGTTCGGGGCGAACGTGCCCGTCCCCTTCGTGAACTTCTCGAAGGTGGCCCAGCTCGAGGCGGCGTCGAAGTCGTCCGGGGTGCTCGGATTCCTGAACCTGTTCAGCGGCGGCGCGCTCACCCGCATGGCCGTGTTCGGGCTGGGCATCATGCCCTACATCACCTCGAGCATCATCATCCAGCTCCTGGCGACGGTCATCCCCAAGCTGGAGCAGTGGCGCGACCAGGGTGCGGTGGGCCAGAAGAAGCTGACCCAGACCACCCGGTACCTGACGGTGGCCCTGGCCCTCATGCAGTCGACCGGCCTGGTGTACCTGTTCCACAAGGGCGGCGGCGGCCTCTTCGGCTCGTCCCAGAACATCGACCTGATCCTGAACTACTCGATCTGGCGGGCCGGATTCATCGTGCTGACCCTGACCGCCGGCACGGCCTTCGTGATGTGGCTGGCCGAGCTGATCACCCAGCGGGGCATCGGGCAGGGCATGTCGATCCTGATCTTCGCCAACGTGGTGGCCGGCATCCCGTCGGGCCTCAACACCGTCCTCCAGGAGGGCGGCCAGGTGAAGTTCGCCACCATCCTGCTGGTCTCGCTCGGTCTGCTGGTCCTCATCGTCTTCGTCGACCAGGGCCAGCGCCGGATCCCGGTCACCTTCGCCAAGCGGGTGGTCGGCCGGAAGATGTACGGGGGCTCCAACACCTACATCCCGCTGAAGGTCAACCAGGCCGGTGTGATCCCGATCATCTTCGCCAGCTCGGTGCTGTACATCCCGGTGCTGCTGTCGAACATCATCCCGTCGGCCGCCTTCCGGACGTGGGTGAACCACAACGTCACGCCGACCAGCGTGTTCTACATCTTCACCTACTTCCTCTTCATCCTGCTCTTCACGTTCTTCTACGTCTACGTCGCCTTCGACCCCCATCAGCAGGCGGACATCATCCGCAAGCAGGGCGGGTACATCCCGGGCATCCGCCCGGGTCAGCCGACGGAGCGCTACCTGGCCCACATCCTCAACCGGATCACCTGGCCGGGCGCACTCTTCCTCGGAGGGGTGGCGGTCATCCCGTCGTTGCTGATGGCCGCATGGAACATCACCAGCTATCCCTTCTACGGAACGACGCTCCTGATCGCCGTGGGTGTGGCACTCGAGACGATGAAGCAGATCGACAGCCAGCTCATGATGCGAAACTACGAGGGCTTCCTCAAGTAGGTGACAGCCGGCGCCAGGCTCGTCGTCCTCGGCAAACAGGGGGCGGGGAAGGGGACGCAGTGTCTGTCCCTCTCTCATCACTACGTGGTCACCCACGTCTCGACCGGTGACATGCTCCGCGAGGCCGTCAAGCAGGGCACACCGCTCGGCATGAAGGCCAAGGGGCTCATGGACCGCGGCGAGCTGCTGGGTGACGACCTGATCATGGAGATGGTCTCGAACCGCCTGGACGAGAGCGATGTCAAGAACCGCGGCTTCATCCTCGACGGGTGCCCACGCACCGTCACCCAGGCCGGCCTGCTGGCCGACCTCCTCGCCCCGGTCGACCTCGACCTGGTCATCGACATCCAGGTCCCGACCTCCCAGGTGCTGCGCCGCCTGGCGTCGCGGCGGGTGTGCGTGGACTGCGGGGCCAACTACTCGCTGACGGCGAGGCCGCTGATCGGCTGGACGTGCGACGTCTGCGGCGGCGAGGTGGTCCAGCGCCAGGACGACACCGAGGAGGCCATCTCCCGGCGGCTCGAGATCTACGAGATCCAGACCGCCCCGCTCATCGACTGGTACACCGAGCGCGAGCAGCTGGCGACGGTGGCCGGCACCGGCTCGCCGGAAGTGGTGACCAAGCGGATCGTCCGTGCCATCGAGGACCGGCGGAACCGCAAGGGCGGACGGTTCACATGAGTCGACCCCTACGATGACGGTCATGCTCCACGAGGTGACCACGGCGTCGACCGCATCCGCCGCGTCCCGACGCCGCCCGGCCGGCGGCACCCGGTGAGGCGCAACGCCGACGAGCTGGCCAAGATGCGCAAGGCGGGACGGGTGGTGGCCGAGATCCACGAGGCCACCCGCGCCGTCATCAGGCCCGGCGTCACCACCCTGGACATCGACCGGGCCGCCCGCGACGTACTGGAGAAGCGGGGTGCCGGGTCGAACTTCCTCGGCTACCACGGGTTCCCGGCGGTGGTGTGCACCTCGCCGAACTCCATGATCGTCCACGGGATCCCCTCGGCCTCGGTGGTCCTGGTGGAGGGCGACATCATCTCGATCGACTGCGGGGCGATCATCGAGGGCTACCACGGGGACGCCGCCTACACGGCACCGGTCGGCGAGGTCTCGGCCGAGGCCACCCGCCTGATGCAGGTCACCGAGGCCAGCCTGTACGCCGGCATCGACCAGCTGACCCCGGGCAACCGACTCCACGAGGTGGGCCGAGCCGTCCAGGACGTGGCCGAGGCCGCAGGGTTCTCGGTGGTGCGCGAGTACGTCGGCCACGCCATCGGGACGGCCATGCACGAGGAGCCCCAGGTCCCCAACTACTGGCCGGGCACCCCCGGGCCCACCCTCAAGGAGGGGATGGTCTTCGCCATCGAGCCCATGGTGAACGCCGGCGGCACCGGGACGATCGTGCTCGACGACGGCTGGAGCGTGGTGACCGCGGACGGCCGGCTGTCGGCCCACTTCGAGCACACCATCGCGGTGACCGACGACGGACCGGAGATCTTCACGGTCCTCTAGGCCCCTGACCTGGGACTTCCCCCCTCCAGGGGGCGGAGCGACGGGCCGGGGTGGTCGGACTGGCAATTTGTGGCCGAAGGGCTAAACTAGTCATTCGGCTGGCCACGGGTGTGTGGTGGCGTGCCGGTCCCGTTTCGGTGGCGTTGCTCACGCGTGCCCTCGATGGCGGTTGTGTCCGGACGACGATCCCCGTGGTCCGAGGCGCACGTCGACCTCCGGGTCGATGACGGACGAGAACGACTGAGTAGTAGGAGATTCACCTGCCCAAGCCCAAGGAAGATGCCATCGTGCTGGAGGGGACGGTCGTCGAGCCGCTCCCCAACGCCATGTTCCGCGTCGAGCTGGAGAACGGCCACAACGTGCTGGCGCACAGCTCGGGAAAGATGCGGATGCACCGCATCCGCATCCTCCCCGGGGACAAGGTGCAAGTGGAGATCACTCCCTACGACCTGGCCCGGGGGCGGATCACCTACCGCTACAAGTGAGCCAGGCCGGCCCCGCCACCGAGGTGGGGGCGGGAGTTACGGAGCCGCCGGTCACGGGACGGGGCGGCAGGAGACAAGGACGACAACGTGAAGGTTCGACCCAGCGTCAAGCCGATGTGTGAGAAGTGCAAAGTGATCCGCCGGCACCGGCGTGTCGTCGTCATCTGCGACAACCCCCGCCACAAGCAGCGGCAGGGCTGACGCCGACCAGGCGCAAGTAGAGAGAGAAAGAAGAACACGTGGCTCGCATCTCCGGCGTGGACATCCCCCGCGAAAAGCGGTTGGAGATCTCCCTGACCTACATCTTCGGCATCGGCCGGACCACCGCGCAGCAGATCTGCGCGGCCACCGAGACCAGCCGCGACACCCGGGTCCGGGACCTGACCGACGAAGAGGTCACCCGTCTCCGCAACTACATCGACGCCAACCTGCAGGTCGAGGGCGACCTGCGCCGTGACATCTCCCAGGACATCAAGCGGAAGATGGAGATCGGCTGCTACCAGGGGATCCGCCACCGCAAGGGCCTGCCGGTCCACGGCCAGCGCACCCACACCAACGCCCGCACCCGCAAGGGCCCGAAGAAGACCGTCGCCGGAAAGAAGAAGGTTCGCAAGTAATGGCCAAGCCCACCAAGCCCGGGGCGGCTCGCCGGCCCCGCAAGCGCGAGCGGAAGAACATCACCTTCGGCGTCGCCCACATCAAGAGCTCGTTCAACAACACGATCATCTCCATCGCCGACCCCGAGGGCAACGTCCTCGCCTGGGCCTCGGCCGGCAACGTCGGCTTCAAGGGCTCCCGCAAGTCCACCCCGTTCGCCGCCCAGCTCGCCGCCGAGCAGTGCGCCAAGCGGGCCATGGAGCACGGTGTGCGCAGGGTCGACGTGCTGGTCCGCGGACCTGGCTCGGGACGCGAGACCGCCATCCGCTCACTCGCCGCCGCCGGCATCGAAGTCGCCGGCATCAAAGACGTCACCCCCATCCCGCACAACGGCTGCCGCCCCAAGAAGCGGCGGCGGGTGTAGGGACGGGAACGAAGGGAACCAAGGACCACCATGGCTCGTTACACCGGACCCGTCTGCCGGCTCTGTCGCCGGGAGCGCACCAAGCTCTTCCTGAAGGGAGAGCGCTGCTATTCGATGAAGTGCCCCGTCTCCGAGGCGGTCACCGACCGCCACAGCCGCGCCTATCCGCCCGGCGAGCACGGTCGCGACCGTATGCGCCAGGGGTCGGAGTACCTCGGCCAGCTGCGAGAGAAGCAGAAGGCACGCCGTATCTACGGCCTACTCGAGAAGCAGTTCCACAACCTGTACGTCGAGGCCAGCCGGGCACCGGGCATCACCGGTGAGAACCTGCTGGTCATGCTCGAGCTGCGGCTCGACAACCTGGCCTTCCGGGCCGGGTGGGGCGCCAGCCGCTCGCAAGCCCGCCAGTTCGTGCGCCACGGCCACGTCCTGGTGAACGGCAAGCGGGTCACCATACCCAGCTACCGCGTGCGCCAGGGCGACACCATCGCCCTCAAGCCGTCGTCGCGTGAGCTGTTCCACGTGCGCCGCAACATGGACACACTCGACCGCTCGCTGCCCCCGTGGCTCGAGACGGTGGGGGACCGCTTCGAGGTCCGGGTGTTCTCACTGCCGCTGCGCGAGCACATCGACGAGCCGGTGCAGGAACAGCTGATCGTCGAGCTCTACTCCAAGTAGCCCCGGCCGGCACCAGCCGACCGCACCACCGCACCACGTAGCACCGACCGAAACCGAACCTGCGCACCACCTGCCGAGGAGCCACACACGCATGCTCATCATCCAGCGACCCACCGTCGAAGCAATCGGCGAAGAAGAGGACAACCGCCAGAAGTTCGCGGTCGGCCCCCTCGACCCCGGCTTCGGGCACACGCTCGGCAACTCGCTGCGGCGCACGCTCCTGTCGTCGATCCCCGGTGCCTCCATCACCCAGGTCCGGTTCGACGAGGCCCTCCACGAGTTCACGACCCTGCCGGGCGTGAAGGAGGACGTCACCGACATCATCCTGAACCTGAAGGACCTCCTGTTCCGGGTCCACAGCGACGAGCCGGTGACCATCCGCCTCGACAAGCGGGGCCCCGGTGCGGTCACCGCCGGTGACCTGCAGCTCACCTCGGACGTCGAGGTCCTGAGCCCCGACCAGCACATCGCCTCGCTCAACACCAAGGGCCACATCGCCGTGGACCTGACCGTCGAGCGCGGCCGCGGTTACCTCTCGGCCGACAAGAACAAGGGCACCGGCGCCATCGGGGTCATCCCGGTCGACGCCATCTTCTCGCCCGTCCGCCGGGTGGCCTTCACGGTCGAGCCCGTCCGGGTCGAGCAGTCCACCGACTTCGACCGCCTGGTCCTCGAGATCGAGACCGACGGCTCCCTCACCCCCCGTGAGGCCCTGGCCTCGGCCGGCGACACCCTCCGAACCCTGGTCAGCCTGGTGGCGGACCTCGAGGACGAGCCCATGGGCCTCGAGCTCGGCGAGGTCGGAACCGTCGGCACCGGCTCCCCCGACCTGGACCTGCGCATCGAGGACCTCGACCTCACCGAGCGTCCCCGGAACTGCCTCAAGAGGGCGCAGATCAACACCATCGGCGAGCTGGTCGACAGGACCCTCGACGATCTCCTCAACATCACCAACTTCGGGCAGAAGTCGCTCGACGAGGTGCTCCAGAAGCTCGACGAGCGGGGCCTGTCCCTGCGTGTCAAGGACTGAGGTCCCCCCATGCTCGGTACTCCGAAGAAGGGCCGCCGGTTCGGCGGCAGTTCCGCTCACCAGAAGGCGATGATGGGCAACCTGGTGGCATCGCTGATCGCCGCCGAATACCTCGTCACCACCGAGGCCAAGGCCAAGGCCCTCCGCCCGGTGGCGGAGAAGGTCATCACGGCCGCGGCCAAGGGCGGAGTCGCCCGCCAGCGCAACGTGGTCGGGTTCATCCGTGACAAGGACATGGCCCACAAGCTGTTCGCCGAGATCGGCCCCCGCTACGCGGAGCGGCCGGGCGGCTACACCCGCATCCTCAAGCTGGGCAACCGTCAGGGCGACAACGCCCCGATGGCCCGCATCGAACTGGTGTGACCACGCCCCCCGATCCCGGGGGGCGTGACCAGGACACCGTCCGGTGGCGTCTCCGGGTCGCCTACGACGGTTCGGGCTTCCACGGCTTCGCCGCCCAGGAGGGCCTGGCGACCGTGGCCGGGTCCCTGGCTGCAGCGCTGTCCCGGGTCGCCCGCACCCCGGTGACCCTCACCTGCGCCGGGCGCACCGACGCCGGCGTGCACGCCCTCGACCAGGTGGTGCACGTCGACCTGCCCGCGGACCGGTCGGCCGCCCTCGAGCCGGCCGCTCTGGTGAAGTCGTGCAACAGCCAGGTGGGGCCGTCCATCGTGGTCCGCTCGGCCGAGATCGCCCCGGACGGCTTCGACGCCCGCCACTCCGCCACCGCCCGGCGCTACCGCTACCTGGTGGTCAACGCACCGGTGCCCGACCCGCTGCTGGCCGGGCTGACCTGGCACGTGCCCGACCCGCTCGACCTGCGGGCCATGATGACGGCGGCCGACGCGCTCCTGGGGGAGCACGACTTCCGGTCCTTCTGCCGTCGGGTGCCCGGCTCCACTGCAGACGACCCGATCCCGCGTCGGGTGATCGACGCCCGCTGGACCCGCCTGGACGGCCGCCCGACCGGCGCCCGCACCGCGGGGACCTCGGACATCGGCGGGCACACGGCCTCGACGGGGCCGTCGCTGGCCCCGATGGTGGGCGACCTCCTCGCCTTCGAAATCGAGGCGAACGCCTTCTGTCACCAGATGGTCCGCTCCCTGGTCGGGACCCTGATCGACGTCGGCCGCGGCCGCAAGCGCCCCTCGGACATGCTGCACATCCTCCGCTCGGCCGACCGCAGCCAGGCCGGCCAGCCCGCGCCCCCCCAGGGGCTCACCCTGATGGCCGTGCGCTACTGACCGGGCGGCTTGCCCGCACGTCCTCATCCGACCTAGTGTGGGAGGTCGCCGGGTCGGGCCCCGGTCGGTGCCGGGCGTGCTCACGTCCCAGCCGACCTCCCACTCCCGAGGCCCCGCACCCGCAGGTGCCCGGACGCCCAGCTCCATCGAACAAGGAATCCCGTTGCGTACGTTCTCCCCGAAGCCCGCTGACATCACCCGGGTCTGGCACATCGTCGACGCCGACGGACTGGTGCTGGGCCGGCTCTCCACCGGGGTGGCCGCCGTGCTGCGCGGCAAGCACAAGCCCACCTTCGCCCCCCACGTCGACATGGGCGACCACGTGATCGTGATCAACGCCGACAAGGTGGTCCTCACCTCCGGTAAGGCCGACCTCAAGATCGCCTACCGCCACTCCGGCTACCCGGGCGGCCTGACGGCCACCACCTACGCCGACCTGATGATCGACCGGGCCGACGACGTGGTCCGCGACGCCATCCGGGGCATGCTCCCGAAGAACCGTCTCGGCCGCCAGATGGCCACCAAGCTCAAGGTCTACCGTGGCGAGGAGCACCCCCATGCCGCCCAGGCCCCCGTCCCCATGGAGATCCCCGGGGCGCGCCGCACGGCGTCCGCCCGCAGCGGCGCCTGAGCCTACGCACCGGACCGATCCCCCGACACGCACCTAGCACCGAGCGAAGGAACCACCAGTGACTGCCCCCATCTGCCAGACCACCGGACGCCGCAAGCAGGCCGTGGCGCGGGTCCGCTTCCGCCCGGGCCAGGGCGCCATCACCTGCAACGGGCATACGTTCGAGCAGTACTTCACCTCGGCCACCCACCGGATGATCGTCACCGAGCCCCTCCGCCTGACCGAGACCACCGAGTCGTGGGACATCGACGTCACCATCGACGGCGGCGGTGTCTCCGGCCAGGCCGGCGCCTTCCGCCTGGGCATCGCCCGGGCCTTGTGCGAGCTCGACCCCGATCTGCGCGGCGCCCTCAAGAAGGCCGGATTCCTCACCCGTGACGCACGGGAGAAGGAGTCCAAGAAGTACGGCCTGAAGAAGGCTCGCAAGGCGCCTCAGTACTCGAAGCGGTAGGTCCGTTGTCCCGAACCTGGTTCGGCACCGACGGAGTGCGGGGCGGTGCCAACACCGAGCTGACCCCTGAGCTGGTCCTGGCCTTGGGCCGCGCTGTGGCGCGTACCATCACCGCCACCACCTTCCTGATCGGTCGCGACACCCGCAAGTCCGGTCCCATGCTGCAGGCCGCCCTGGCGGCCGGCCTGTCCAGCGAAGGGGCCGACGTGGTCGACGTCGGCGTCCTGCCCACCCCGGCGCTCGCCTGGCTGTCGGTCAAGCGCGACCTGCCCTCTGTGGTCATCTCGGCCTCGCACAACCCGTTCCAGGACAACGGCATCAAGCTGTTCGGTGCGGGCGGTGTCAAACTCGACGAGCCGATGGAGGCGGCTATCGAGGACGAGCTCCACCGGGTCATCGACGACCAGGTCAAGGGACCACGGCCGCTCGAGGGCCACGGAGTGGGCACCATACGGTCCGAGCCCGACCTGGGCCACTCCTATGTCGAGTACCTCCTCGGCGCCCTCGACGGGCGGTCCCTCGAGGGACTGCGCATCGTCGTCGACAGCGCCAACGGGAGCGCCTCCGGACTGGCCGCCGACCTGTTCGAGGGTGCGGGGGCCGAGGTGGTCGCCATCGGGTGCGATCCGGACGGAACCAACATCAACGCCGGCTGCGGGTCCACCGCCACCGAGCTGCTGTCGAGCGCGGTGGTCGAGCACGGGGCCGCCCTCGGCCTGGCCCTCGACGGCGACGCCGACCGGCTCCTGGCGGTGGACGAGACCGGGGCACTGGTGGACGGGGACGCCCTGTTGGCGCTCTTCGCCCTGGACCTGGCGGATCGCGGGCAGCTGGCCGGCAACACCGTGGTGGTGACCGTGATGACCAACCTCGGGTTCCGCCGGGCCATGGAGGAGCGGGGGATCCTGGTCAAGGAGACCGACGTCGGTGACCGCCACGTGCTGGCGGCCATCGACAAGGAGGGCTTCTCCCTCGGGGGCGAGCAGTCCGGGCACATCATCTTCCGCCGCCTGGCCACCACCGGCGACGGCCTGCTCACCGGACTGGTCCTGGCCGACCTGCTGGCCCGCAGCGGCTCCTCGCTGGTCGAGCTCCTGGACGGCCTGATCGAGCCGGTTCCCCAGATGCTGGTCAACGTCAGGGGGGTCGACACCTCCCTGTTCGGCCACGTCGAGGCGATCGGCATGGCCATCGAGCAGGAGGAGGCGGCCATGGGGGAGACCGGACGGGTCCTGGTGCGTCCGAGCGGCACCGAGCCCGTGGTGCGGGTCATGGTCGAGTGCACCCAGCCGGGCGTGGCCGAGGCCACCGCCGGTCGCCTGCACGCCCTGATCGAGCACGAGCTGCTGGCCGCCGCCCGGGAGGCCGCCGCCCGGGAGGCCGCGGCCGAGGCCCTGGCGCTCGAGCTCGACGCCAGCGCCTGAGCCCGGGCCACCGACGCCGCGGGTCGGCCGGCTGTGCTCGCATCCTGACCGGGGCGGGTAGCGTGACAACCCATGTGCGGCATCATCGGCATCACCAGCGGGTCGGGGCCGGACGGAGGTGACCAGTCGGTCCTCGACGTGCTGATCGAGGGCCTGGCCCGCCTGGAGTACCGCGGATACGACTCGGCCGGCCTGGCCCTGGTGGGGCCGACGGCCTCGGAGGGGATGTGGCGGGTCCGGGCCGCCAACGGCACCCGATCGCTCGACGACCTGACCAAGCGCACCGACGACGCCCCGGACCACCCGTCGGCCGGCATCGGCCACACCCGGTGGGCCACCCACGGCCGCCCCAACCAGGACAACGCCCATCCCCACGCCGACTGCACCGGGCGCCTGGCCCTGGTCCACAACGGCATCATCGAGAACCACATCGAGCTGTCCGACGAGCTCATCGCCGCCGGCCACCACCTCGAGTCGGAGACCGACACCGAGGTCCTGGCCCACCTGATCGAGTCCCATCTGGCCGCCGCCCCGGACGAGGGCCTGGTCGGAGCGGTGCGGTCCGCCCTCACCCGGGTGCGCGGGGCGTTCGCCCTGGCCGTGGTGCATGCCGACGACCCCGACGTCATCGTCGCCGCCCGCCGGGTCTCCCCCCTCATCGTGGGGGTGACCGATGGATCGGCATTCCTGGCCTCGGACATCCCCGCCATCCTCGGGCTCACCCACGACTTCTTCATCCTCGACGACGACCAGGTGGCCGAGCTGCGGCCCGGGACGATCTCGGTGACCGACCTCGACGGCCGGTCGGTCGAGCCGACCCCGCTGCACGTCGACTGGGACCTCGATGCGGCCCGCAAGGACGGGTTCGACGACTTCATGTCGAAGGAGATGCACGAGCAGCCCAAGGCGGTCGCCGACACGCTGCTCGACCGGCTCCTGCCCGACGGGACCCTGGTGCTCGACGAGGTCCGCATCACCAACGAGGAGTTCCGGGCGATCACCAAGGTCTTCGTGGTGGCCTGCGGCAGCAGCTACCACGCCGGTCTGATGGCCAAGTACGCCATCGAGCACTGGGCCCGCCTGCCGGTCGAGATCGACATCGCCAGCGAGTTCCGTTACCGGAACCCGGTGGTCGACGAGCACACCCTGATCATCGGGGTCAGCCAGTCGGGCGAGACGGTCGACACCTTCCAGGCCGTCCGCGAGGCCAAGGCGCTGGGCGCCAAGGTGCTGGTCATCTCCAATGTCGTCGACTCGTCGATGGCCCGCGAGGCCGACGCCGTCCTCTACACCCGGGCCGGCCCCGAGATCGGGGTGGCCGCCACCAAGACCCATCTGGCCCAGATCGCCGCCCTCGAGGTCCTGGCCCTCTACCTGGCCCAGGCCCGGGAGACCCTGTCACCGGCCGACGCCCGGGGGCTACTGGCGGCCATGGGCTCACTGCCCGACAAGGTGGCCACCGCCGTCGGCCGGTCGGCTGACGTCCACGCGGTGGCCGAGCACTACAGGGACTCGCCGTCCTTCATCTTCCTGGGTCGCCACGTCGGATACCCGGTGGCCCTCGAGGGGGCGCTGAAGCTGAAGGAGATCTCCTACCTGCGGGCCGAGGGATTCCCGGCCGGCGAGCTCAAGCACGGGCCCATCGCCCTGGTGGAGCCGGGGACGGTGGTGGTCGGCGTGGCCACCCGCACCCCGGTGTGGGAGAAGATGATCGCCAACATGCTGGGCAAGCTCGCCGGGCATTCGATGTTCGCCGCACCGGGCGCGCTCGACCGCCTGCGGATGTGCGCCGACTGCCGCGTCGTCGACCTGATGAAGAACGAGCGGGGTCTGGACATTCGCGATGTCTGAGGCGCCGGTCCTGCCTCCCCGCGAACTGTTGCCCGAAGACGAGGCGCGCGCCGACTTCTACGCACTGCTGGGGCGGCTCTTCGGCGACGCGCCGGACGCCCCCTTGCTTGCGATCATCGCCGATGCGCGGCCGCTCGCGCCCGATGCGTCCGCCGACAGCGGCGCCGACGTGGCGACAGCGCTTGCGCGAGCCTGGGACGGCCTTCGGGCCGCGAGCGCCACGGTGGACCCGGACGCCGTCCGC
>Ga0209048_10003079_pt1 | contig 16339 bp, 13 predicted proteins | sample FrelakmetCRP12CR_FD_187146 | JGI IMG/M metagenome (GOLD analysis project Ga0209048, IMG submission 187146) | Freshwater lake sediment microbial communities from the University of Notre Dame, USA, for methane emissions studies - CRP12 CR (SPAdes)... | ecosystem: Environmental > Aquatic >... | reverse complement strand
CGGATCCCCCTCGACGCCAAGGCGCGTTTCCAGCAGGCGCAGCGCGTGACGGTGCTGCTGAACAAGCCGATCGGCTGGGTCAGCGGCCAGGCCGAGGACGGCTACGAGCCGGCGATCGTGCTCGTAAAGCCGCAGACGCAGTGGCGCGAGGACCACTCGGGCATCCGCTTTCTGCCGGAACACCTGCGCAACCTCGCGCCCGCCGGCCGGCTCGACATCGATTCGGTCGGCCTGCTCGTGCTGACCCAGGACGGGCGCATCGCGCGCCAGCTGATCGGCGAGGATTCCGAGGTCGAGAAGGAATACCTGGTGCGGGTCGAACCTGCCGCCGGCGAGTCGCTGTCGGCGGCCGGCCTGGCGCTGCTCAACCATGGCCTGGAGCTCGATGGCGAGGCGCTGAAGCCGGCGCTCGTCGAGTGGGTCAACGACGACCAGTTGCGCTTCGTGCTGCGCGAAGGCAAGAAGCGCCAGATCCGCCGCATGTGCGAAGCGGTCGGGCTGAAGGTGGCGGGGCTGAAGCGCGTGCGCATCGGCAAGGTCGTGCTCGGCGAGCTGCCGCCCGGCCAGTGGCGCTACCTGCGTCTGGACGAGCGGTTCGTCTGATCTGCACTGAGAAGTTCGGAGGAGGCAGCAGGCGCGCTCAACTCCAGCGCAGGTCAACCCGGCTGAGCGGCAACTGGCGAACCCGCTTGCCGGTGGCGGCGAAGATCGCGTTGCACACGGCGGGCGCCAGGGGCGGGAAAGCCGGTTCACCGAGGCCGGTCACGGGCTGGTCGGTCTTCAGGAAATGGACTTCGATCCTGGTCGGTGCGTCGGACATTCCGATCATCGGATAGTCGCCGAAGTTGCGTTGGACGATTCGACCGCGCTGGATGTCGAGTTGCTGGAACATCAGCGTGCCCAGCGCGTCGATGACTGAGCCCTGCACCTGGTTCTCGGCGCCGCTGAGATTGACGATCTGCGCGCCGATGTCGGACACGACGACAACGCGGTCGACCTTGAGCTCGCCGGCCCTGGACACCGTGACCTCGGCAACCTGGGCCACGTAGCCGCGGTGGCTGAAGTGAAACGCGATGCCCTGGCCCTGCCCGCGCGCCAACTTGCCGCGGCCCCAGCCGGCCCTGTCAGCGACCTCATGCAAGACGCGCTTCATTCGACCGGCGCTGTAGGGCAGGCCGCGGTCTCCCGTGGCAGGGACGATCTCCTGCTCGCCCAGCAGCGCGAGCCGGAACGCCAGCGGATCGTCCCCCGCGGCATGGGCCAGCTCGTCGATGAAACTCTGAAAGACCCAGGCGTAGACGTTGCTCCCCGGCGCTCGCCACGGCCCCATCGGAATACCGCATTCGATAGCCGTCTGCTCGAGCAGGCAATTCGCCACCCAGCGGCCCGGGAACTCGTCGCCGGAGAGGTTCGCGCCGCTACCCGGCTGCAGGACCGCACTGCCGTCGCGCGTGACGCGGTTGGCGAAGGTGACGAAGTGGATTTGCCATGCGGTGAGCCGCCCGCCCGCATCGAGCGCGCCGCGCAGGAAGTGGAAGCCTCCGGCGCGATAGTGGTCGTGGCGCAGGTCGTCTTCGCGGGACCAGGTGAGCTTGACCGGGGCGCCGACGCGCTGCGCGATGGCCGCGGCCTCGACGATATAGTCTGCGCTCAGGCGGCGGCCGAAGCCGCCACCGCTGCGCGTGATGTGCAGCGTGATCCTGTCCTTGGGGACACCGAGCGTGCTCGAGACGAGGTTCTGACCCGCCGCCGGGTTCTGCGTCGGCGCCCAGATCTCCAACGCGCCGTCGCGCAGCCACGCCGTGCAGTTCTGCGGCTCCAGGTTGGCGTGCGAGATGAACGGGTAGCTGTACGCTGCTTCCACAGTCTTCGCGGCAGACGCGAACGCCGCGGCGGGGTCGCCGTCCTTGCGTAGCAGCGTCGCGCCAGGCTGGCGCGAGAGCGCCTGCGCCTGGGCGGCGAAACCATCCCAGCTCTGTGCGGCCACTGCCCCCTCGTGCCACGATACCTCGAGCTGCCTGCGGGCGCTGAACGCCGCCCAGGTGGACTCGGCAACGATGGCCACGCCCGGCATCAAGCCCGTCAAGTTCGCCGTGCCGTCGATAACGAAGGCATCGCGAACCCCTGGCAGCGCCTTGATCGCGTCCAGGTTGGCGCTCACGACCTTGCCGCCGAACGCCGGGCACTTCTCGTAGACCGCGTAGAGCATGCCGGGCAGCCTGACGTCGATGCCGAACAGCGGCTTGCCGGTGACGACGGCCGCGTTGTCGACGCCACCGACGCGAGTGCCGAGCAGCTTGTAGTCCTTCGGGTCCTTCAGCCTCACCGAGGCAGCTTCGGGCACCGGCAAGGTGGATGCGACCGCCACCAGTTGCCCGTAGCCGAGCCAGCGCCCGCTCGCGCGGTGGTGCACGGCGCCATCGGCCGCGACGCACTCGCCGGGGGGCAGCCTCCAGATCTGCGCCGCGGCCTGCACGAGCATCGTTCGCGCGGTCGCGCCGAGCCTGCGGAAGTCGTTGTAGTTGTTCGGCGTCGAGGTCGAGCCGCCCGCGGTCTGGTTGCCGTACGCCACATCGAGGTCGCCCTGAACGACGACAACGTCCTTCCAGCCCACTTCGAGTTCCTCCGCGATCACCATCGGCAGCGATGTCTTGATGCCCTGGCCGATCTCGGGTTGCTTCGAGATCAGCGTCACAGCGCCGGTGGTCGCGATGCGGATGAATGCGCTCGGCTGAAACGCAGCCACGGCGGCCGAGCCCGCAGCCGGGACCGATGCAGTCACGGCGCCGCTGGCCGGGCTCCAGTAGACGCCGAGCACGAGCCCGCCGGCACCGGCAGACGCCTGACGCAGGAAGACACGCCGGCCGAAGTCCTGCGCCGCAGGCACGCTTCGCGTCGTGCGCTTCATGGCCTGCCCCGAGGCTTCGCGGCGATCTCAGCGGCGCGGTGAATGCCCGCCCGGATGCGCAGATAGGTCGCGCATCGGCAGAGGTTGCCGGCCATCGCGCCGTCGATCTCGGCATCGGTGGGGTGCGGATTCTCCTTCAGCAGCGCCGCCGCATTCATGATCTGCCCGGCCTGGCAGTAGCCGCACTGCGGCACATCCAGTTCCTGCCAGGCTTGCTGCAGCGGATGAGCCCCCTTGGGATCCAGACCCTCGATCGTCACGACCTTCTTGCGCCCGACGCTGGACACCGGTGTCCGGCACGACTGCGTCGGCACCGAGTCGATATGCACGGTGCACGCGCCGCATTGGCCGACGCCGCAGCCGAACTTCGTACCGACGAGCCCGAGGCTGTCGCGCAGGACCCACAGCAGCGGCGTGTCGGGTGCCGCCTCGACCTCGTGGAGTTGGCCGTTGACCTGAAGCGTGCAGTGGCTCATGGCGTTGGAGTCGAACGGGAAGCTGGCCTGCCGTTCGCTTGCCGCCGCCACGGACAGGCTCAATCAGCTTAGCAAGAGACGCTGGCGGGCGCCAGTCCGTGTCTGTTTCCGGATGGTAAAGACGCCGCCGAATTCCGTCACCCCGCCGTCTCGACGACCATTTGCACCCGCTGCCGGCCGTTGTACTCGTCCAGGCTCAGCCGGTACGCGAGGCGCACGCGCGCGGGCAGCGGCTCGCTGCGGCCGAACCAGATCGCATCGCGCACGCTGCCGGCGTGGCGCAGCGTGAGCTTGAGGTGCTTCTCGCCGACCAGCCGCTGCGAGATCACGTCGACCTCGTCGGCCCACACCGGTGCCTCGAACGCTTGGCCCCAGACCTGGGCGTCAATGGCACGCACCGTCTCGACATTGAAATGCTCGGCCGCGAGCGGCCCGTCGGTCGGCAAGGTGCGCGCCAGCGCGGCCGCGTCCAGCCCTTCGCGCGCCACCTGCTGCAGCGCGCTGTCGAAGAGTGCGAAGGCGTCTTCGGCGAGCGTGCAGCCGGCGGCCATCGCGTGGCCGCCGAAGCGCAGCAGCACACCGGGATGGCGTTTGCTCACCAGGTCGAGCGCGTCGCGCAGATGAAAGCCCGCGATCGACCGCCCCGAGCCCTTGAGCAAGCCGTCGCGGCCACGCGCGAAGACGAAGGTCGGGCGGTTCACCCTGTCCTTCAGGCGCGACGCAACGATGCCGACCACGCCTTCGTGGAAGCTGGGGTCGAAGATCACGAGCGCCGGGGGTGGCTCGGCAACGCCGGTCGTGTGCTCGAGCAACACGGCGAGCATCGCCTCGGCCTGATCGCGCATGCCCGACTCGACCTGGCGCCGCTCGCGGTTGATAGTATCCAGCGTCTGCGCCAGTTCGGCCGCCCGCGCGGCGTCGTCGGTGAGCAGGCATTCGATGCCGAGCGTCATGTCCGACAGCCGCCCTGCCGCGTTGATGCGCGGTCCGATCGCAAAACCGAGGTCGAAGCCGCTGGCGCGCGCCGCATCGCGCCCGGCCGCCCTGAACAAGGCTGCCAGGCCGGGCTGCATGCGACCGGCGCGGATGCGCTTCAAACCCTGCGCGACGAGCCGCCGGTTGTTCGCATCGAGCTTCACCACGTCGGCCACGGTGCCGAGCGCAACCAGGTCGAGCAGCGCGTCGAGTCTCGGCTGGGCTTCGAGCGCGAAGCGGCCGCGGCCGCGCAGCTCGCTGCGCAGCGCGAGCAGCACGTAGAACATCACGCCGACGCCGGCCAGGTTCTTGCTTGCGAACGTGCAGCCGGGCTGGTTCGGGTTGACGATCACGGTCGCGTCGGGCAGCACCACCGCGGCGTCGACGCGAGCCGGCAAATGATGGTCCGTCACGACCACGTCGATACCGTGTGAACGCGCATGCGCCACGCCTTCGAGGCTGGCGATGCCGTTGTCCACCGTCAGCAGCACGTCGGGCCGCTGCTTCAGCGCGAGCTCGACGATCGTCGGTGTCAGGCCATAGCCATGCAGCGCGCGGTCCGGCACCACATAGGCGAGCGTGCCCGGTGCCGCGCCGAGCATGGCGAGGCCGCGCAGCGCGACGGCGCAGGCGGTCGCGCCGTCGCAGTCGTAGTCGGCGACGACGCACAGGCGCCGACCTGTCTCGATGGCGTCGGCGAGGAATCGCGCCGCGGCCTGCGCACCGAGCAGTTCGGCCGGCGGCAGCAGACGCGCGAGACCGTCGTCGAGCTCGTCGGCGCTGCGCACGCCGCGCGCGGCGAACAGGCGGGCCAGCAGCGGGGGAACGCCCGCCTCCTCGAGCGCCCAGGCGGCGCGCGGCGGCACGTCGCGCAGGGTCAGGATCGGCGAATCGCTCACAAGGCCTCCAGCACAGGCGCCACGGGCGGAGCCCTCAGGCGGCGTGCAAGCCGCGCCCATCTCGATTGCGGCACCGTCTCGAGCCGCTGCGCATGGCGTTCGCCGCACAGCGTGAGCGTGACCGGCTCGCCGCGCCCGGCACGTTGCATCAGGACCGCGAGCGGCCCGGCGTCGAGCGCGCGCCAGGCCTCGGCCCAGGCCGCCCAGTCATCGGCCAGCGCGCTCGCGCGCAGGGAGTCGTCGACGGTCAGATCGGCGGCGTCGGTCTCACGCTGGCGCACGCCGCAGCCGCTGAGCCAGAACGAGTTCACCGCCAACTCGCCCCGCGCCTCGCGTTCGTCGTTGACCGTCTCCTGGTAGAGCAGCATCTGCACTTCACTCTGCAGTCGGCGAACCTTCGCCATCCGCGGATCGGGTGGCATCCAGGCGTCCACGTTGCGGCCGATCACGCGGTCGATCGCCGCGCAGGGCAATTCGCGCAAGGTCTCGTGCGCGGCATACCAGCGCAGCGGCGCGCCCCAGGCGATGCGCCAGCCGACGCTCTCGAACAACCCGCGAACGGCCTGCAGCAGCGCGCGCGAGCCGGCTTCGTCGAGCGCCAACTCGGCCGGGTCGTCCAGGCTCACATGGTCGGCCGCCAGCTGCCAGTGCGCAGGCGTCAGCAGGCCCCAGGCAGCGCCGCCGGTGGCTATGCCGTCGAGCGCCGCCTGGCGCGCTGCCCAGGGCAGGCAGCCGTCGGCACCGTGCAGCCCCAGCGCCGCCCCGAGTGCGCGCTCGTGCGGCGGCGTCAGGCTCGCTTCGTCGCCACCCACGTGCGTGCCGACGGACAGCCGCGCGAGCAGACGCGTCAGGTTCGGCAACTGAAGTTCGCGCAACGTGTACCGGCAGCCCTCCGACAGCGTGGAGGCAAATGGAATCAGCAGGTGCATCGGCCGATTATCCGGCGCGACATCGCGTTCAGCCGTTGCCCGTCACTCCGTCGCCGCAGCAGGTCAAAGAACTCCGAGCGCCCGCTTGCGCCGCTCCATCATGCGCCAGATGAAGGGGGTGAAGATCAGCTGCATCGCGAGTTCCATCTTGCCGCCCGGCACGACGATGGTGTTCGCGCGCGACATCCACGAATCGTGAATCATGTTCATCAGGTACTGGAAGTCGATCCCCTTCGGCTGGGCGAAGCGGATCACGACCATGCTCTCGTCGGCCGACGGGATGTCTCGCGCGATGAAGGGGTTGGAGGTGTCGACGATCGGTACGCGCTGGAAATTCACGTGCGTGTGCGTGAACTGCGGGCAGATGTAGTGCACATAGTCGGGCATGCGGCGCAGGATGGTGTCGGTCACCGCCTCGGCCGAGTAACCGCGCACGTTCTTGTCGCGGTAGAGCTTCTGGATCCATTCGAGGTTGATGACCGGCACCACGCCGATCAGCAGGTCGGGATGGCGCGCGATGTTCACCTCGGGCGTGACGACCGCACCGTGCAGGCCCTCGTAGAACAGCAGGTCGGTGTCGGCGGCCAGGGCTTCCCAGGGCGTGAAGGTACCCGGTTCCTGGCGGTACGGCGCGGCCTCGACCGGATCGTGCAGGTACTTGCGGCACCGGCCGCTGCCGGTTTCGGCGTAGCTGCGGAACAGTGCCTCCAGTTCCGGGAACAGATTGTTCTCGGGTCCGAAGTGACTGAAGTGCTTGTCGCCGGCTCGCTCGGCCTCGGCCTGGCGGGTGCGCATCTCCTTGCGGTCGAAGCGGTGGAAACTGTCGCCTTCGATGACCGCAGCCCTGACGTTCTCGCGCCGGAAGATGGCCTCGAAGGTCCGCGTCACCGACGAGGTTCCAGCGCCGGACGAGCCGGTGATGGCGATGATGGGATGGCGTTCCGACATGGGGTGTCCTCGATACGATGAAGCTCTTCAGTCACGAAACAGGCTGCGCTCGGCGAACAGCGGACTCTCGCGGCCGGACCGGGCCGGCTCGGCGTGGTAGCGCTCGATGCGCTCGACCTCGTTCTTCGAGCCGAACACCAGGCCGATGCGCTGGTGCAGCGCCGTCGGCTGTACCGCGAGCACGTTCTGGCGGCCCGTGCTGGCGCGGCCGCCGGCCTGCTCCATCACGAAGCCGATCGGGTTGGCCTCGTAGAGCAGCCGCAGACGCCCGGGTCTGGACGGGTCCTTCGTGTCGCGCGGGTACATGAAGACGCCGCCGCGCATCAGGATGCGGTGGGCTTCGGCGACCATGCTGGCGATCCAGCGCATGTTGAAGTCCTTGCCGCGCGGGCCGGTCTTGCCGGCCAGGCACTCGTCGACATAACGCTTGACAGGCGATTCCCAGAAGCGGCTGTTCGAGGCGTTGATCGCGAATTCCTGTGTGTCCGGGGGCACCTTGATGTGCGGATGGGTCAGCATGAACTCGCCGAGGCTGGGGTCGAGCGTGAAGCCGGCCACACCGTTGCCCACCGACAGCACCAGCATCGTTGTCGGTCCGTACAGGGCATAGCCCGCGGCCACCTGCTGCGCGCCGGGCTGCAGGAAGTCGGCCTCGGTCACGTCGCGGCCACTTTCGATCGCGTCCTGCGGCGCGCGCAGCACGCTGAAGATGCTGCCCACCGAGACATTGACGTCGATGTTGCTCGAGCCGTCGAGCGGGTCGAACACGAGCAGGTACTTGCCGCGCGGGTTCTCTGCCGGAATCTGGTACGGCGCTTCCATCTCCTCCGAAGCCATGCCGGCGCAGTGCCCCCCCCATTCGTTCATGCGTGTGAAGACCTGGTTGCCGATGACGTCGAGCGCCTTCTGCGTCTCACCCTGCACGTTGAGATCGCCACCGAACTCGACGCCAGGCGAATTCAAGGCATGGCCCAGCTCGCCGAAGGCCACCGCCCGCGCGATGGCCTTGCACGCCAGCGCCACGTCGAGGATCAGGGCGTTGAAGTCGCCGCTGGCCGCGGGAAAGCGCCGACGCTGCTCGATCAGGTACTGCGTCAGCGTGAAGCGATGCGACAAGGGCATGATGTTCCTTCGAGGTCGGCCGATGGGTGCGGCACAGTTCAGCGCGGGGCGGCCGCGTGCCAGGCGCGCAGCTCGCCGACCGTGACCCCCTGCAGACCGCCGAGTACGCGCAAGGCGCCGCCGAAGTCATGATGGGCCGTGAAGGCGTTCGACGTGACGATCGTGGCCAGCCCGGCGCCGAGCGCTGCGCGCAGACCGTTGGCGGAATCCTCGAAGGCGAGCGCTTCGGCAGCAGGCAGGCGCAGGCGCCTCAAGGTCTGCTCGTAGACCTGCGGATGCGGCTTCTTGCGCGGCGCGGTCGAACCGTCTTCGATCACCTCGAAGCGTTGCGTCCAGTCGGGGCCGATCGCTCGCCGCAGCAGGGCCGCGACATTGATCGGCGACGTGGTGGTGGCGATCGCCAGCCGCAGCCCGGCCCGGTGTGCGGCCTCGATCAACTCGAGCACGCCGGGGCGCAGTTGCACCTCACCCTGCTGCACCCTGCGCTCGTAGGCAGCGGTCTTGAGGTCGTGGATGCGCTGCACCGTGTCGGCCAACGCGCCCGCGTCGATCGCCCTGATGTCGCCGCGGACCTGGGCCCAGTAGTGCGCAATGCGCTCCTTGCCGCCAGAGACTTCGAGCAGGCGCGTGTAGAGCGGCACGTCCCAGTGCCAATCGAGGCCCGCCTCGGCGAAAGCGTGGTTGAACGCCGCCAGATGCGTGCTCTCGGTATCGGCGAGCGTGCCGTCGACGTCGAAGATCAGGGCGCGCAGGATCACGGGGTTCACAGGGAAGACTCCAGGGGTGCAATGTTGCCGTGCGGCATTGCGGTTGACGCCGGCTCGAGCCGACTGTAGGGTGACGATTCGTTCAATGAAAGTCAGAGTTACTTTCCTCTGACTTAAGAATATCCTGAGCCATGAACATTACCTTCCGCCAGCTCCGCGTCTTCGCCGAGGTCGCGCAGCACAGCAGCATGGCACGCGCGGCCGAGCGGCTGCATCTCACGCCGCCGGCGATATCGATGCAGATCAAGGAGATCGAGTCGCAGGTCGGCCTGCCGCTGTTCGACCGCCACGGCCGCGCAGTGTCGCTCTCGACCGCCGGCGAGTACTTTCTCGTGCACGCCCGGCGGCTGCTGGCGGCGCTGAAGGACACCGACGATGCGATGGCGCGCTTTCGCAAACTGGAGTCGGGCCTGCTGAACGTGGGCCTCGTGAGCACGGCCCAGTATTTCGTGCCGAGCCTGTTGACGCGTTTTCGCGAGGAGCACCCCGGGGTGGAACTTCGCCTGCGCGTCGGCGCCAACCGCGAAGAGCTGGTCACGCTGCTGCAGCGGGGCGAGGTGGACCTGGCGATCATGGGCCGACCGCCGAAGGAATTGGCCACGCGCGCCGAACCTTTCGCCGCGCACCCCCATGTCTTCATGGCGCCGCCCGGCCATCCCATCCTGGCCATGGGCCGGCCACCCGTCTCTGCCCTCGCCGACTTCCCGCTGATCGTGCGCGAACCGGCCTCGGGCACGCGCGCGCTGATGGACCGCTTCTTCCAGGACCACCGCCTGCAGCCGCGCATCGCGATGGAGATGCCTAGCAACGAGACCATCAAGCAGGCGGTGATGGCCGGCATGGGGCTCGGGTTCCTGTCGCTGCACACGCTGGGGTTGGAGTTGCGCACCGGGTTGATCGAGATCGTGCAGCTGGAAACCGGTCCCATCGTGCGCACGTGGAATATCGTTCACCTGCAGTCCAAGATGCTGTCGCCGGCGGCCGAGGCTTTGCGCTACTTCGTCCTGCAACACGGTGAGGCCCACCTGGCCGAGCATGACCGGCAGTGGCTGCCGCCGCCCGCCGAAGAATCCGCGCGCGCGTCGCTGCGGCAGCGCAAGCGCCCGAAGCGATAGCCTGTCTCAGCGGTGCAGGCCGGCCAGCTTGTCGCGCCAGCCTGGATACAGCGCATCGGCATCCTTGGGGAACGAGTCGAAGGCGCGTGCGAACTCGCGGTGTTCCCTCGCCCACGCTATCGGGTCGGCCTTGGCCTTCCAGCATTCGTAGGCCTGGCGCAGCGATTTCGCGCCCGCTGCCGGCGAATCGACATGGCCGTACGCGCCGCCACCCGCAGTGTTGATCACGTTGCCATGGCCCAGGTTCTCGAAGAAGCCAGGCAGGCGCAGCGCATTCATGCCACCGCTGATGATCGGCGTGGTGGGCTTCATGCCGAGCCACTCCTGGTGGTAGGCCGGGCCGGAGTAGCTGTCGCGCTCGATGATGTAGGCGATCGCGCGGTCGTCCTTCTCGCCTTCCATCTTGCCGTAGCCCATGGTGCCGACGTGGATGCCACTGGCGCCCTGCAGCCGGCTCATCTTGGCCAGCACGTAGGCGGTGTAGCCGCGCTTCGCGCTCGGGCTGGTGATCGCCCCATGGCCGGCACGGTGGTAGTGCAGGTACTGATTGGGGAAGTTGCGCCGTGCCGTGGTGATCGTCCCCGGGCCGCCGACATAGCCATCGACGAGGAAGGCCACCTTGTCGGCATCGGGGCCGAACTCGCGCAGTATGAACTCACCGCGCGCCAGCATTTCGTAGTGGTCGTCGGCGGTGATGTTCGCCGAGAAGAGCTTGGCCTCGCCCGTCTCGTCCATCGCGCGCTTCATCGCGTCGTAGACGAGCGGAATGGTCCGCCGCATCGGCGCGAAGACCTGGTTGCCCTGGGGCTCGTCGTTCTTGATGAAGTCGCCGCCGAGCCAGAACTGGTATGCGGCTTGCGCAAACGGCTCCGGGCGCAGACCGAGCTTCGGCTTGATGATGGTGCCTGCAATATAGCCACCGTCCCTGACCGGGCGGCCGAGGATGCGCCAGAGGTCGGTGATGTCCTTGCTCGGGCCGTCGAACAACTGGATCGCTCGCGGCGGCACGTAGAAGTCATACATCTTCGCGTGCTGGATGTCGCCCATGCCCTGGTTGTTTCCGATCGCCAGCGTCAGGAACGAGACCATCATCATCCGGCCGTCGATGATGTTGCGGTCGAACAGGTCCAGCGGATAGGCGATGCGCATCTCTTCGGTGGACTCGTCGATCAGGTAGACGAGCGCATCGACGCCCTTGGTGAAATCGTCGGTCGTGGAGACCTCGACGTTGGTGCCTGTCGACGATTCGGCCGCGAAGTGCGCGGCGGCCTCGAGGTACCCGTGGCCCACCTTGGGCTTCATCTTGTAGGCGGCCAGGATATGCCCGCCGCCACGGATCAGTTCTTCTTCGCGCAGGCTGAGATCGGCGTAACGATTCGACTGGTCCATGATGGCTCCTTCGCCTGGGGTTGTGCTGGCAGGCACTGTAGGAGCGCGGGGTGATAAGCACAACTAAGCAATACTGACATGCCGAGTAAGTAATTTCTGAACATATGGACGTGAGGCCGACCCCGAGCATTCCCAGAAGCATCTGGGTGCTTGGCTTCGTGAGTCTGCTGATGGACGTGTCGTCGGAGGCGATCCACAGCCTGCTGCCGCTGTTCATGGTCAAGACGCTCGGCACCGGCGTTCTGATGCTGGGACTGATCGAAGGCGCGGCCGAGGCGACGGCGCTGATCGTCAAGGTGTTCTCGGGCGCCCTGTCGGACTGGTTCGGTCGCCGCAAGCTGCTGGCGACGCTCGGCTACGGCCTCGGAGCGCTTTCCAAGCCGCTGTTCGCTCTCGCCACCAGTTCGGGCATGGTGTTGTCGGCGCGTCTGATCGACCGCGTCGGCAAGGGCATCCGCGGCGCGCCGCGCGACGCGCTGGTGGCCGATCTGGCTCCCGAGACCGTGCGTGGCGCAGCGTTCGGTCTGCGCCAGGCATTGGACACGGTGGGCGCGTTCGCTGGCCCGCTGCTCGCGATCGCGCTGATGCTGCTGTGGGCGAACGACTTTCGGGCCGTGTTCTGGGTGGCCGTGATCCCGGCCCTGCTGTCGGTGGCGCTGCTCGCGTTCGGCGTGCGGGAACCCGAGTGTGCCTCGGGGCAGCCACGCCTGAACCCGATCCGGCGCGACAGCCTGAAGCGCCTGCCGTCCGCGTACTGGTGGGTGGTGGCGATCGGCGCAGTGTTCACGCTGGCACGCTTCAGCGAGGCCTTCCTCGTGCTGCGCGCGGCCGAAGGCGGCCTGGCGCTCGCCTGGACGCCGCTCGTGATGGTCGGCATGAACCTCGTCTATGCGTTGGCTGCGTACCCCTTCGGCAAGCTGTCGGACCGCATGTCTCATGGCTGGCTGCTTGCGCTCGGCCTCGTGCTGCTGATAGCCGCCGATCTGGCGCTGGCGGCAAGCAACCACTGGAGCTGGGTCTGGGCTGGCATCTCGCTCTGGGGCCTGCACATGGGCATCACGCAGGGCCTGCTGGCGACGATGGTGGCCGACACGTCGCCGCCCGAGCTTCGCGGCACGGCCTACGGCTTCTTCAACCTCGTCAGCGGCTTGGCCATGCTCATCGCCAGCGGCCTCGCCGGCGCCCTGTGGGACGGCCTCGGCGCGAGCGCGACCTTCCTCGGCGGCGCCGCCTTCGGTGCGCTGGCGCTCGCCGTGCTGCTGCTGCGCGCTCGATCTGCGCGGCGATGAGCGCCGGCATTGCGACCGGCTTGGCATCGTGCTTGGCGGTCGTTAAACTGTATGCATGTACAGCCAACCGGAGCGCTCGTTCAATGGCTGAAGTAGCGCCCGACGGCAGCGTGCCGGCGAAGGCGAGACGCCTGATCGCCCACCTCGACATGGATGCCTTCTACGCGTCGGTGGAGTTGTTGCGCTACCCGGACCTGCGCGGAAAGCCGGTGGTGATCGGCGGCGGGCGCGACCATGCACCACGCCTGCAGCCCGATGGCACGCGGCGTTATGCACGGTTGCGCAGCTACGCCGGGCGCGGGGTGATCACCACCGCGACCTACGAAGCGCGAGCCTTCGGCGTGAATTCGGGCCTCGGCCTGATGAAGGCCGCCGCGCTGGCCCCCGATGCGGTGCTGCTGCCGGTGGACTTCGATGAGTACCGAAAGTACTCGCGACTGTTCAAGGCGGCGGCGCGGGCAATCGCACCGGTGGTCGAGGACCGCGGCATCGACGAGATCTACATCGACCTCAGCGACCTGCCCGGCGTGCAACTCGACGCTGGACGCGCCGCCGGCTGCGCGCTGAAAGAGGCGGTATTCGCAGCCACCGGGTTGACCTGTTCGGTCGGCATCACGCCGAACAAGCTGCTGTCGAAGATGTGCTCCGAATTCGACAAGCCCGATGGCCTGACGCTGCTCACGCCAGCCGAGATCCCGGCGCGCATCTGGCCGCTGCCGGCGCGGAAGATCAACGGCATCGGCCCCAAGGCGTCGGCGAAGCTGGCCGGCCTGGCCATCCACAGCATCGGCGATCTGGCCGCCGCACGCCCGGCGCTGCTGCTGGCCGAGTTCGGGAAGAGCTACGGCGCCTGGCTGCACGCGGCGGCGCACGGGCGCGACGAGCGGCCGCTGCTGACGAGCAGCGAGCCCAAGAGCATCAGCCGCGAGACGACGTTCGAGCGCGACCTGCACGCGGTGCGCGACCGCGCCGCGCTCGGTGCGATCTTCACCGAGCTCTGCGTCGCGCTCGCCGGCGACCTCGCACGCAAGGGCTACGCGAGCCGGACGATAGGCATCAAGTTGCGCTTCGACGATTTCAGGATCGTCACCCGCGACCTCACGCTGCCGGCGCACACGATGGATGCACGCAGCATCCGGCGCGCCGCCGGCGAGTGCCTGAAGCGCGTCGACCTGACCCGGCGGCTGCGCCTGCTCGGCGTGCGCGCCGGCGCGCTGGTCAGGCTGGCCGACCTGGTGGGCCCGTCGGCAGCGCTGGAGCCCGCGCACGTCCTGCAAATCGAGGAATCGACGGCACACTATGGGTTGCCGCTGTTCGACAGCCCGCCTGAACTGCCGGGATACCACCAGGAGATCTGATGCCCGTGATCACGAATATCGAAGACCTTCGCGTCCTCGCGAAGAAGCGCGTACCGCGGATGTTCTACGACTATGCCGATTCCGGAAGCTGGACGGAAAGCACGTACCGCGCGAACGAGGCCGACTTCCAGGGCATCAAGCTGCGCCAGCGGGTAGCCGTGAACATGGAGAACCGCAGCACGTCGACGAAGATGGTCGGCGTCGACGTCGCCATGCCGGTGGCGCTGGCACCCGTCGGGTCGACAGGCATGCAGCATGCGGACGGCGAGATCCTGGCCGCGCGCGCCTGCGAGAAGTTCGGCATCCCGTTCACGCTGTCGACGATGAGCATCTGCTCGATCGAGGACGTCGCGGCGGCCACCCAAGCGCCGTTCTGGTTCCAGCTCTACGTGATGCGCGACCGCGACTTCAGCGAGCGCCTGATCGCGCGCGCCAAGGCCGCGAACTGCGGCGCGCTGGTGCTGACACTGGACTTGCAGGTCCTCGGCCAGCGCCACAAGGACCTGAAGAACGGCCTGTCGGTCCCACCCAAGCCGACGCTGGCCAACTGGATCAACCTCGCGACCAAGCCGCGCTGGTGCCTGGGGATGATGGGCACCCGTCGTCGGCAGTTCGGCAATGTCATCGGCCACGTCAAGGGCGTCGAGGACATCAGCTCGCTGTCGGAATGGACGGCCAAGCAGTTCGACCCGCGCCTGAACTGGGGCGATGTCGAATGGATCAAGAAGCGATGGGGCGGCAAGCTGATCCTGAAGGGCATCCAGGATGTCGAGGACGCTCGGCTCGCCGTCGATTCGGGTGCCGACGCGCTGATCGTCAGCAACCACGGCGGGCGCCAGCTCGACGGCGCCGAGTCGAGCATTCGCGCGCTGCCGGCCATCGTCGAGGCTGTCGGCTCGCGCATCGAGGTGCACATGGACGGTGGCATCCGCAGCGGCCAGGACGTACTCAAGGCCTGGGCGCTCGGCGCGCGCGGCACCTACATCGGCCGAGCCTTCCTCTACGGCCTGGGCGCGATGGGCGAAGCCGGCGTCGGCAAGTGCCTCGAGATCATCCACCGCGAACTCGACCTGACGATGGCCTTCTGCGGCCACACGAGCATCGGCAATGTCGACCGCCGCGTGCTGCTGCCGGGGACCTTCCCGAACTGAGCGCACCACGCGGCGCGCTCAACGCTCCCGCGCTGCGAACGTATTGCAGGCGTTCGGGCTGCCCGCTTCGAAGCCGCGCCTGAACCAGCCCACGCGCTGCGCGCTGCTGCCGTGGGTGAAGCTCTCGGGAACGACCTCGCCGCGCGCCTTGCGCTGCAGGGTGTCATCGCCAATCTGCGAAGCGGCATTGAGAGCGGTTTCGATATCGCCCGGCTCGAGCCGCCACCCCTGCTCGGCCTGCGATCGCTTGGCCCAGACGCCCGCAAAGCAGTCGGCCTGCAGCTCGAGCCGCACGCTCATCGCGTTGGCCTGCGCCTGCGATTCGCGCTGGCGCGCCGCGTCGACCTTGCCGCTGATACCCAGAAGGTTCTGCACGTGGTGGCCGACTTCGTGTGCGACCACGTAGGCCTGCGCGAATTGCCCGGGCGCACCGAGGCGCGTGCTCATCGTGTCGAAGAAGCTCATGTCGAGGTAGACATGGGCGTCGGCAGGGCAGTAGAACGGCCCCGTCGCCGCATCCCCCTCGCCGCAGCCTGTCGGATACCTGTGGCGATACAGCGTGAGCCTGGGTTCGCGGTAGGTCTTGCCGGACTCGCGGAACACGTCGGCCCACACCACCTCGGTGCTGCGCAGCACCTGCGACACGAACCTGGCTTGCGGGTCGTCGGCCGGCGGCTTCGTCGCCGGGCCGGGCGCGGTCTGTGCCACCGGCGCGCCGCTGCCGCCGCCGAGCAGGCCGAGCATCGTCAACGGGTTGATGCCGAAGACCCAGCCCGCGACCAGCGCAATCGCCACCGTGCCCAGGCCGATGCCTCGCCCGCCGCCGAAACCGATGCCGCCGCCCCCGCCGGAACCGCGCGCGTCTTCGACGTTCGAACTCTCGTCCTGGCCGTCCATTCTCATCGCGGTCTTATATGGACGCCTCCCGTGTGGCAAGCGAGTTCTTGAAGTTCAGACTTGGCGGTAATGACTGCGGTCTTATATCCGGCCTGTGGTTGCAGTCCGGGCCAAGC
>Ga0209048_10003078_pt1 | contig 16341 bp, 16 predicted proteins | sample FrelakmetCRP12CR_FD_187146 | JGI IMG/M metagenome (GOLD analysis project Ga0209048, IMG submission 187146) | Freshwater lake sediment microbial communities from the University of Notre Dame, USA, for methane emissions studies - CRP12 CR (SPAdes)... | ecosystem: Environmental > Aquatic >... | reverse complement strand
CCTTGATCTTGTGAGTCATTCGCGACCGAGCCATCTCTTTCCAGTGCGGGCCAATGTCCGCTGTTACCCCAATAACGGACAAATTGTTGCAGCGCCGCGATTGTCCGCTTTGTGCCAAAAGCGGCCATCGACCAGCGGTCAGCCTTGCTAAAAAAGCCGAATGGGGACAAGCTCGACTTCCGATACAGGTTCATCCTGGAGATATCGGCTCAGACGGTGACTCTAGGGCCTTGTGGCCGATACGGCGGTGTATTTTTTGAATTGAAACCGCGCGCGCGGGCTCGCACACAAGGGAGACGGGGTCATGTGTAGCAATTGCGAGAACGAAGGGATTGGTTGGAGGGATCTGCTGAAGTTCGGCGCGGCGGGGATCGTCGCGCTTGGGCTCGGCGGCGTATCGTGGCCGGTGCGCGCCGCCGAAGGGGCGGCAAGCGCGCTCTCCCCCGGTGAGGCGCTCGCCGCGCTGAAATCAGGCAACGAGCGCTATGTGAGCCATCCTGAACTCTGCTCGATCGACCTCGCGGAGCAGCGGAGCGCAGTCGCCGCGCACCAGGCGCCCTGGGCGACGATCATCAGCTGCGCCGACAGCCGTGTGCCTCCAGAGCTTATTTTCGGCGGCCACGGCGTCGGCGAACTCTTCGTCGCGCGGAACGCCGGCAATCTCGTCGACACTGCGACCCTCGGCACCGTCGAATACGGCGCCGCCGTGCTCGGTTCGCCGCTCATTGTGGTTCTCGCCCACACCAGCTGCGGCGCAGTGAAGGCGGCCTGCGATGTCGTCACCAAGAACGCGACCTATCCCGGCGCGATCGGCCCGATGATCGAGCCGATTCTGCCGGCGGCGCTTGCCGTGCGGAGCGACCCTGGCGATTTCGTCAACAACGCCGCCAAGGAAAGCGCCAAGCGGACCGCCGGGCGGCTGACCGCGGCGAGCACGCTCATCGCCGGCCTCGCCGGCGTGGGGAAGCTGAAGATCGCCGCAGCAATCTACGACCTGGAAACGGGTGTCGTCACCTATCTTGATTGAGGGGAGTTGCGCGGCGCTCCGGGTCGATATGTCTTGAGGTACCGGACCGGGATCGTCGTCGTCTGCACAAAAAACGGGGACGTACCGAAGCCATGACGCCGCGCATCGACTCTTTTCTGTAATCGATTACTATTCGGCGGTTAGGGGTGGGAGAGCAATATGGTTTGCGATTTCCTACAAAAGATCGAGCTTTTGCACACTACCGGAACTCAATTCAATCCGCCTAATGCTAAGGAAATTGCGAAGTCCCTTTATGAAATTCTGACCGTCCTCGACGGAAAGGGATTAGCTTTATTGGCCTTTGACGGCATCATTATTGCTGCCACCACATTCGCCGCAGAAAAAGGCCGCGTCTTTCACAAGCGCGGATTGGCTCGATGGCTAGCCATTGCAATTATCGTCTTGTCGCTCGTGGCAGCAGCATTATGTCTCGGCGTTTCCGAAGTTTCTTATCGGTTCTTCTATTATGTTGAGTGCAGCACGCCTGAAAAGCTGGATTTCTCCAACGAGATAAATCGCCTCGCGACCTTGGTTGATTGGCGGACGGTGTATTACCAAATTGCTTGGACGCTTTCGATCGTCGCGCTTCCGTTGTTCTTGGCGATGTTCTGGGTGTCGCTTGATTGGAAAAAGCAAGATAGCGAATGAAACAATCATCTATCTCGCGATCGGGGCTTTACCCGGTCGGAGGGACCTGCTGAATGCGACCTATCCCGGCGCGATCGGCCCGATGATCAAGCCGATTCTGCCGGCGGCGCTTGCCGTGCGAAGCGACCCTGGCGATTTCGTCAACAACGCCGTCAAAGAAAACGCCAAGCGGACCGCCAGGCGGCTGACCGCGGCGAGCACGTTCATCGCCGGCTTCGCCAGCGTAGGGAAGCTGACGATCGTCGCAGCGATCTACGACCTGGAAACGGGTGTCGTCACCTATCTCGATTGAGGGGAGTTGCGCGGCGCTCCGGGTCGATACGTCTTGAGGTGCTGGACCGGGATCGTCGTCGAGCGCCGCGGCGCCAAGGTTGCCGACAAGGTAATCGCTAAATTAGTCCCTGTGTATACCGAAGACCCTATCCGTATTGATTAGCTGACGAAATCACCTAACGTCAGCGCCCAATGATCTCGCTGCTATGTTTTGCCCTGGCCGTCTTGGTCTCGCCATTCAAGTCGAAAAGTCGGCTTGAAGCCGAGAAAGCCGTGCTCCGACACCAATTGGTTGTGTTGCACCGCATGGTGCACAGGCGCGTCCGGCTTACGAACAACGATCGCTTGTGCTTTGATCCAGCTGTATCGCTGGTTTCCATCGGTTCTGAAGGTATTCACGATCATCCGTCCCGAGACGCTCATGCGTTGGCATCAGGCCGGCTTTCGTTGCTACTGGCGTTGGAGATCGCGTCCACTGGGAGGGCGGCCGCAGATTGAGACGGACGTACGCGCACTGATCCGGCGAATGAGCGTCGAAAATCCGCTTTGGGGCGCGCCGCGCATTCACGGCGAACTCCTCAAGCTCGGCTTTGCCGTCGCTCAATCAAGCGTCGCCAAGTATATGGTCAAGCGGCGTGGACCGCCAAGTCAGGGATGGCGCACCTTCCTGCGTAATCACGCGCCGGATATCGCCGCTATGGACTCGTTCGTTGTCCCGAACATTGGCTTCAACCTGCTCTATGCCTTCATCATCGTTCGGCTAGACCGCAGAGAGCTCGTCTGGATCAATGTCACAGCAAATCCGACCGCAGAATGGATCGCGCATCAGATAACGGAGGCATTTCCTTGGGATGATGCCCCGCAATACCTCATTCGCGATCGGGATCGACCCTACGGGGCCATCGTCACACGCCGACTGCGCGCGATGGGCATCCGGGACAAGCCTACTGCACCAGCCTCCCCCTGGCAGAATGGCTTCGCTGAACGGATGATCGGGTCGATCCGGCGTGAGTGTGTGGACCACATTATTGTCTTGGGCGAGGCGCACCTTCGTCGGATTCTGAAAGCTTACGCCCGCTATTACAACGACATCAGAACGCACCGGTCGTTGGACAAAGATGCTCCGCTCTCTCGCCCGGTTCAGCGGACCGGAATCATTAGTTCACACGCGATCCTTGGCGGACTTCATCACCACTACGTCCGGGCTTAGGTTTTCGGTACACACAAGGGCGTGGCGGTCACCTATGACGTGGCCGCAGACTTCGCGGTGTTATGCGCCAATTGCCATCGCATGACTCATAGGAGCGCCGATCCGAGCAATTTAGCGTTGTTTCGTGAAAACCTTACCCCAAACAAAACTTGAATTCGCAAAGCCTTGCGCGGGCGTAGGGATTGGATTAGCAGAGTGGCAGGTTATGGAAATTGGGACCGCGCGGCGATAAGGGCATGCGCCAAAACTCTGGCGCCGGCGGTCAGAAATTGATTCCAAGCCAGGCTTTCACCTGCTCGTGCAGATCGCCAGCGAAAGCCTCGGGTCCGCCTTGTGCGGTGATCTCGCCGAGGCTCAGCACATAGATATAAGTGGACATCTTCACAACGCGGCGAACATTGTGGTCGACGAGTAGGATCGCGGTCTGCTCGGACGCAAAAAGGCCGATCCACTGATAGACCTCCTCGGCGACCTTAGGTGCTAATCCGATACTCGGCTCATCGACGAGGCACAGACGTGGCCGAACCAAATAGGCCTTGGCGAATTCGACCATCTTCTGCTGGCCACCGGAGAGATCACCGGCCTTGTCGCGGCGCTTTTCCTTGAGCATCGGAAATTTTGCGTAGGTATCCTCGAAGCGATCGGCGATCTCGGCGCGTGTAAGACCGTCCGTTCGCCGGGCGAGATGCTCAAGCGGCAGGCGCAGATTGTCCTCGACGCTCATGAAATTGAACAGGCTCGATTCCTGCGGGATATAGAATATGCTACGGTCGATGATGGTATGCGGCGCGATCCCAGTGATATCGGCGCCGTCGAACATGATGAGGCCCGAGCTTGGCCGCAGGAACCCGCAGATCGTCTTCATGATGGTAGACTTGCCGGCGCCGTTGAGGCCGATCAGGCCGGTGATGACACCCGGCGCGACCTTGACGCTGACGCCGCGCAAAATGTCGATGTCGGCGACGTAGCCGGCGCTCACGTTGTCGAGCACGAGAAGCGCGGTCATGCGGCGGCCTCGCCGAGATAGGCCTCGATCACGACGGGATCGGTGAGTACCGCGCGTGTCTTCTCGTCGGCGATGACGGCACCGGCGTTCATGCAAACCGTGCGCGGGCAAAGCTCGACGATCACCGGCATGTCGTGACTGACGAGCAGGAAGGTCTGGCCGGCGGCGTGCCGGCGGCGGATGACGCCCGCCATGATCTCCTTCATGGTCGGGTGGACCGCGGCGAACGGTTCGTCGAGCAGCGCGATGCGCGGTGGCACCATGAAACAGGAGCCAAACTCAAGCAGTTTGCGCTGACCGCCAGACAGTTGGCCGGCGTCGAGATGCATCATGCGTGTAAGTGTAAGATCTTCGATGAGTTCGCGCGCGCGCCCGTCGGCCTCGGCTTCGGGAAGCCCCAGCGCACTGCCGGTGACTAGCAGATTGTCCAGCACGCTCATGCGCGGGAAGACGCGCGTGAGTTGGAACATGCGCAGCACGCCGAGCCGTGCCAGCGCCTCGGGCCGCAGCCCGGTGATCGGGCGGCCGTCGAGAACGACGTCACCGGAATCAGCAGAGAGATAACCGCTCAGGATGTTGAGCAGAGTCGTTTTGCCGGAGCCGTTCGGGCCGATGAGGCCGACAAGTTCGCCCTCGTTGACGGAGAAAGTCACGTCGTCGAGGGCCTTGAGGCCGCCGAAAAACTTGGTCACGCTATCGATGGAAAGGCAGGCCATGGCGCCTCACTCCGCCGCGGAGGGCGCGGGCGCCGGCCGGCGTCCGGTGCGTTCGATGGCCCGGCGAAAGAAGCCCCACAGGCCTTCGCGGAAGAAGCGACCGAAAATGATGACAAGCAGCGCGAATACGATGAGCTGATAGCCGCCGAAGTCGCGCAAGAACTCGGAGGCGACATAGACCAGGAAGGCGCCGCCGATCGGACCGGGGAGGGTGCCGAGGCCGCCGATCACCACCATGCTGACGATGATGCCGGTCTGCGAAAGGAGGCCGAGTTCGGGACTGACGAATTGTGCGAAATGCCCGTAGAGCGCGCCGGCAAGCCCACTAATGGCGGCGCTGAGCGTAAAGGCGTTGGTCTTCCACAGCACGATCTTCACGCCGCGGCTCGTGGCAGCGATCTCGTCGTCGCGAATGGCGCGCAGATAAAGACCTGCGGGTGCGCGCAGAAGGAAATAGAGCCCGAGCTGGATGACAACGAGCACGCCGAGCATCACATAATACCAAGTGAGCCGGTGGTCGAAGATCCCCGGCACGTTAAGGCCGAGGTCACCGCGCGTGACCTCGATTGAATTGCTGATCACGAGGCGGCAGATCTCGGCGAACGACAGCGTGGTCAATGCAAGATAGGGGCCCCGCAGTCGAAGGACGATGCGGCCAAGCCCGAACCCGATCGCCGCTGCAACCACCACGGCCGCGGGAATGCCAACGAGCGGCGGCGCGTTGAAATGATAGGAGAGCAAGCCGGTCACATAGGCGCCGATCATGCCGAATGCTGCCGGTGCGAGCGAGAATTGTCCCGTGTAGCCGGCCAGCAAGTTCCACGCCGCCGCCAGCATCGCGAAATACATCGAGACGATGAGGACGCCTTGCCAATATTCGTTGCGTACGATCGCGGGCAGCAGGGCGACCAGCGCGAATATCCCAAGTGAGAACACGAGCTGGGTTCGGTCGCGCATGCGCGTATCGTTGAAAATTACGGCCATTAAACCTCGCGGCTCCGCTCGCCGAACAGGCCGTGCGGCCGGAACAGCAAGACCAGGATGAGGATCACCAGACCGAAGGTGTCGCGATAGCCGTAGGAGATATAAACCGCGCCGAAGCTCTCCAGCACGCCGAGGATCAGGCTGGCGACGGCGGCGCCGGGGATCGAGCCCATGCCGCCCAGCACGACGATGACGTAGGATTTCACGGCCGGAAAGGCGCCGACATCCGGCGTCGCATTGATGATCGGCGAGAGCAGTGCCCCGGCCAGCGCGGCGAGCCCGCCGGACAGCGCAAAGACGATGCTACTCGCCTTCGCCGTGTCGATGCCGGCGAGCGAGGCTCCCAGCCGGTTCTGCGCCACCGCCTGGATCTGCCGGCCCCAATAGGAATAGCGCACGAACAACCCGACGGCGATGAGGACCAGGAGCGCGATGCCCGCCGCCATCAGGCGATGGCCGCTCGCCATGAACGGACCGATTTCCACCCGCGCCGTGGCGACCAGCGACGGTCCGCGATAGCCGTTGGGGCCGATCACCTTATCGACCAGATTGATCAGCAGCAGCGACAAGGCGAAGGTGATGATGACGGCATATTCGTCCTTCATCACGCCCCAGCTCGCGTAGCCGGAATAGAGCGGCCGCATCAGCAGACGTTCGGTCGCCCAGCCCAGCGCCATGCCGGCGATGAAGGCACAGGGCAGCGTCAGCCAGGGCGAGATGCCGAAGAACAGCGCGATCAGCGTATAGGCGTAGGCGCCGATCATGTAAAACTCGCCATGGGCGAAGTTCACGATCCGCAAAATGCCGAAGATCAGCGACAAGCCGATCGCCATCAGCGCATAAAATAGGCCGATGATCAGCCCGTTGACGGTGAGGTCGATGAGTAGCATGGGCGATTAAATCAAGGCGACGACGCGCGTCGTTCGGTCGGTTGCGAAAAAAACCGGAACCGGCACGTCATCTGCCGATCCCGGCCTCACGCGGGTTACTTCGCCGGCTTCTCGAGCTTGCTTACGTCAAGCGGCTGCCCGGGGTCCTGCACCAAGCGGGTATCTGCTATCGGCTGCTTCACCGCGGTGATCTGGAAGGTGATGTAGGGGATGTCGATCCACTGGTGGTATTTGTAGCCCGCCTCGGTCGAGAAGGTGACGACGCCGCGCGTGCCTTCCCACTTGATCGCCTCGAGCGCCTTGATCATGGCGTCGGCATCGGTCGATTTGGCAGCCTTGATCGCCTCGGCAAGCAGGAACAGGCTATCAGCCGATTGGGACAGCAAGCGGTTGGGCTCGTTGTGGGTCTTCGCGGTATAGGCCGCGGCGACTTGCTTGCCGAGCGGCGGCATCGACATCTTCGGGTGATAGAGGCCGAAGACGATCATATCCTTCGCCGCCTCCTGGACGTTCTGCCAGAAATCCGGATAGTCGGCGAGGCCCGAGCCGTCATAGAGCCAGGTCTTTGCCGTCGGCGCGACGCCTTGCTCGTAGAGTTGATTCAAAGCGAGATAGGCGGCGGGCGGCAGCATCACCTCGACGATGGCGTCGGGCGGGTTGGCCTTCAGCGACAGGATCACCGGGGAGAAATCCTTGGCGGTGCGGTCCAGCGTCTCGTAGGAGAATTGGATGTCGGGCGCCGCGATCTTGAGTTGATCGCCCAAGCTCTTGGCGGCGCCGATGCCGTAATCGGTATTCTCGGCCAAGGCTACGACGCGCTTCGCGCCGAGGCGCTTCATGGTGTCGGCCATGGCGACGGCCGTGCGGGTGCTATAATTGCCTGGATTGAACTCTTCAATATAGCCCTTCGCGCGGATGGCGTCGGCCCAGCCATTCACGTTCATGTAGGGGATGCGGTAGCGGTGCGCCACTTCCATGCCGGCGAGCACGTTGGAGCTCTGATGCTCGCCGGTGATGGCGACCACCTTGTCGCGGGTGATGAGTTTCTCGACCGCGGCGCGGGCCTTCTCGGGCAGGCCCTGCGTGTCCTCGACGACGAGTTCAATCGGCCGGCCGAGTACTCCGCCGCCGTCATTGATGATCTTTTGCGCGACCTGCAGGGCATCCAGCACTTGGGTTCCCTGGATGACCGAGCCCGGCGGGGATTGGGCGATTGTGACGCCGATCTTGATTGGATCGGCGGCGATTGCGGCATGGGCAAAGGCAAACACACCGGCGGCAACCGCCAGCAGACCGATGCGATGAGAACTCGTGACGGTTTTACGGCTCATAATTCTACTCTCCTTACTGAGACGAACGTTTTTGCGCAGTTTGGAATGGCGAATTACGCTAGAACACTAGTTGAACAGCCCTGGGAGGTCGAGGTCTAATCGCGCAAGAAGGCAGGCCGCCACAGACACCCACGCACATGATCACCATGACGTCGCGTCCGCGCGAATGGCGGATCTTGCTGGCACTGCATCCGACCTGGATCATGGAAGGACTCTCAGTTTGAGAATTCGATCGCAGCCGACGATGCCGGCAGGTCCGGTGCAATGCGGTAGATCAAATGGATCGCCCGGGCCATCTGACGTTAGGTGATTTCGTCAGCTAATCAATACGGATGGGGTTTTCGGTATACACAGCAGATTACATCACCGGTACGCACGAATCTAGTTTTTGGAAGCGACAGCGCTGAACCGCCTCGGCGGTGGTTAGCTGGGGAAGGCGACGGTCACAGCTCTCATGCCTACGGATTTTCTCTTCAACATGGCATTCTTGATAAAGCTGGTGCTGACGGCAGCCATCGTCGTCACCGCATCAATGGTGACTGAACGCGCGGGGCCGTTCATCGGGGCACTTGTGATCACGCTGCCGGTCACGGTATGGCCGGCCTTCGTGTTTCTTGCACTCGACCACGACGCGACCTTTCTTGCCGCAAGCGCGGTCGCTGGCCTCGCAATCAACGCCATCACCGCTATCTTCATGCTCATTTATGTGGTGCTCGCGCGTAGGCTGGGGCTTGTTGTTAGCCTCGCCGTGGCGTTGTCTACTTGGATTGCGCTTGCTCTTGCGGCGCGTGCGATCACCTGGACATTCGTCACCGCTGGCTTGCTCAATATTGTCCTCTACCCTTGCTGCCTCTGGCCCGCCAACCGATTTCGCGCCGCGGCGATGCCGGCGTTCGCAACAAAGTGGTACGACGTGCCCGTGCGCACGCTTCTCGTTTGCTCGCTGATGGCCGCGGTGCTCGTGATCGGTAATTGGGCGGGACCGGTCGCGACGGGAATGATCGCCGTCTTTCCGATTTCGACGACATGCACCATGCTAATTCTGCAGCCGCGAATTGGCGGCCCGGCCACCGCTGCAGTTGTCGCGAACGGAATATGGGGCATGGCCGGCATCAGCGGAGCGCTTACCGTACTGCATCTTGCCGTCGAAGGACTCGGGATAGTTCCGGCGCTTGCGCTCGCATTGGCGGTCCCAGTGACCTGGAATTTGTCGGTCTGGATCTTCGGTCGCCGCAGCAGCAGACCGGTCAAGACATAGTAGTATTTTTCGTTTTTCGTGTCACACACACAAGAAGCCACCAAAATCACGCTCCGCGATGTGATGGGCCAGGCCGATCTGATCGATCAATGCATTCAAGGTGCCAGCGCGAGACGTCACCCTCCGCCAGATCACATCAGTGTGTGGCCAACTGAGGTGGTCTATTAGTCTTCGATTGCTTTAGTGAATGCGACGCGACATGGCCGACACTCAAAGCTTTGCAATTCTGACAGGCCCTTTACTTTTGGAATGAGCACCATGATCCCCTAGCCCGCGCTTTCGGAAATGAAGCCCTGCAATGCTTCAGGTGCCAAAACGATTACGCCGCTTCGTTCCAGCTTCAACCATTTGCGACGTTGCCAATCACGCAACTGCTTGTTCGTACTCTCGCGGGAGGCCCCTATCATTTGGCTAATTTCGTGCTGCGTGATGTGAATCTTATTGGACGCATCGTTGGTCGACGAGCGCCGATAGAGATGCATGAGAACTTTCGCAAGACGGTGCGGCAGGCCGAGAAAGATAATGTCTTCGACCTGTTCGCTCGTTCGGCGTAGGCGCGAACACAATAATTCAATTAGTCGCATGGAAACGTCAGGGTGTTCTCGAAGCAATAGAATGAAATCACGACGTTCAATAACCATGACCTCGCCGCTTTCGACAACGACTGCATCGGCGGTCCGCGGGCCTCGATCGAGAAAAGCGATTTCTCCAAAGATATCGCCAGGGGTGATCAAATTGAATATTGCGTCTTTTCCTTCTTCGGATGGGGCGCTGATTCTCACTGCGCCCGCGCAAACGGCATATAACTGCGAACCGGTATCTCCCTTACGAAAAAGTACAGCACCCTTTTTAACTTTGCGCGAAGTGGCGCGCGGAATAAGCCACTCAATGACGACTTCGTCCAGACCCTTAAAGAATGGATGTGCGCGAAGCAACGAGCGCTTATCAACCAATGCCAACCGAGTCTGATCGTTTAAGCGAAGAGTCATGTTGAACTCTACCAAATGTGAACCGTGAAATGAACTATAGCAAAAAACATGGAATATCGAAGCTTCGCCGCAATAGTCTGATGTCAGTTACCACAGCCTTTGCTCTGGCGGCGACCGAGAATTTTCGCTAATTTATAACGGATTTCGTAAGCGGCGGTTGTAGCGTCCATCTGAGACTACGCGCGTGTATTCAAGGATCTGGCGTTGGGCCTATTGGTGGTCCTCGCCTGAGCGAAGGACAAAAGTTTCATGAAAAGAGCGATCACGCTTGCCGGCGGCGGCCCGGCTGCCGGTTTGCATATCGGCGCATTGGAACGTCTCCATGAGGCGGGCATCAAGTTTGATGTATGGGCGTTGTCTTGTATCGGCGCATGGGTTGGGATCGTTTACAATCAGTGCGATCCTGGCAAAGAGGTCGAGCAAACTTACAAGTTTTTTCGTGACGGTGTATTTCGAGACGACGTGTCGTACTCTCGCTTTCCAATAAACACCGTGTTCGGGGCCGATAACGTTGCCAACATGAAGGCGATGCGGGAGTTCTGGATGGATCCGCAGACCTACAAGAATCTGTGGCTACCGGACCGGATCATGAAGGCCGCGCAGGAATCGATCAAGTTCATGTCGGACCGTTCTCTCTGGAACGAGGGCGACTTCAATCGCTTCATGCTTAACAGCGTCCTGGCGCCGAATCCTTTCGTTCGCTACTGGATGTCGATGATGTATCTCAGTAACATCTCGGGCCTTTCCAGGATCTACTATCCCGAAAGCAGCTTCATGCGGGCAATCAAGTTCAACCGACTGTACGACGACAAGAAGCCGTTCATATTCCACAACGCCTGGAACATCACCAAGCAGAAGCTTGCGCTTTTCTCAAACCGGCCGTCATTTAAACCGAAGTCGAAGAAGCCGAAGCAGACTCTGCAAGAGCCATACCAGAGCATCACGTCAGCCAGCTTATGTGCCTGCTCAGCGCTTCCCTACGTCGAAGAAACGGTCGAGATCGATAGCGACATCTACTGCGAGGGGGCACTCATCGATACGGTTAACTTCGAACGGTTGCTCGAAGATCATCCCGATCTTGATGAAGTTTGGATCAGCAGGATCGTTGATGCGAAGCAGGTGCGCCCACCGCGCAATATTGCGGAGGCGCTAGGCAATCTCTGCATGCTATTTGCGGCGACGGTCGGCCAGGACGACGTCAAGCTGTTCCGTTATCACGTCAAAGAAGACAAGAAATGGCACGGGCGCATCTACGAGATCGGCGTCGCAGACGTCATCAATTTCGAGTGGACCCATGCCAATCTGGATAGCGGTCGCAAAGCCGGCTACCAGCACGCCAGTAAGGTTCTGGAGGATTACAAGCCTCACAAAGCCAAAAACGGACACTAAAGGGAAGAGGCCGGCTACCGCGCCTCTTTGAGGAGCGCCCGGGCTTCCCTCAAGTCCCGCGTGCCTTCGCCTTCCTTGAACCAATCGCAGATGGGCGCGAGCAAGTCGCGCGCCTTTTCGCGTTTACTCTCGCTGAGCCACATTCGGGCAAGATCGCGCGCAATGCGGAGTTCTAGCGATCTGGCGTGCTGCACCTTCGCCGTATGACGTGCGTGTTCAAACAAGCGTTCCACCTGAGCCCGCGCATCTATGGGGCCCATGTGCTGCAAAGCGAGCGCTTTCAGCCGATACAGTTCAGCCTCGAATATCTTTTCGGAATTTTCGTCTACTGCCGCGAGGCCTCGCTCGAGGATGTCCAGCGCTCCTTCGAATTGGCCACGAAGCATGAGAACGGAGGATAGCAGGATGTAGAGGGCGGTAATGCCGAGTTGATAGCCAGCGTTACGGTAGTCTTCCAGTGCTGCCTTAACGTCATCGAGTGAGTCGGATGTTTCATCGAGTAGCGTCGTACAAATGCCCAAAATCGCCCGCGATAGACCATGCCACTGTCGAAAGCCGTGAGTTTCGGAGAGAGTCAGGCAGCGTCTGGCGTGTATGCGCGCGATATCAGGCTCGCCACGGAGCGCGTAGAGAACGGACGCGTAGTAGCATGCATAGGCTTGCGTATGCGGATGCCCAATGGCGTCAGCCCGCTGCAAGGCCGCACCGATTCGTTCCGCTGCCGTATCTGGCTGACCAAGCAGCCAGAGCGTCCATGACATCAGCGCCAGATCAGCCACGCCGGCGTCCTGCCCTGCAGCGCGCGCAGCCATCCTATCTTCTTCGCTGCTATTGTTAAAAGTTTCGAATGCGCGTGCGATCATCTTATCGGCCTCGACGAGATGTCCCATGAACATGAGGATCATCGCTCTACCGCGCATGGCGTTGAGCAATGCCGGCCGATCGTCGCGTGCTTCAGCGCGCTCTAGTAACGAGGTGATGGTTTCCTGAGCCAGTGGAAGTTCACCACGCATAACACTGGCTGTCGTAAGCCAGAACATCACCTGAAGGTACTCAACGGGATCCCCAAGGTGTTCACAAAGCTTGCGGGCGCGTGTGAATGTGGCCATTGCGTCGCTTCCGGCCGGCCCCTGGGTTGCAATAAGGCAAGGGCCCATTGCCATCACGAGATCGAGCTCCTTGCGATACTGTTCCGGTCCGGCAGCGATCGAGCGAACAGCATCCAAGCCTCTTTTTAGGTGGGCGATGGCTTCAATGTGGGTGGAGCGCTGGGCGGCCTTATTTCCCGCTTTCAGCCAATACCTTACGGCGCTGTCAGTCACCCCCGCTTCCGTAAGGTGGTGCGCAACAGTTTCCGGCTCAGCCTCGATGATTTCGGGAAATTTCTGCTCGAAGGCACTGGCAAGCGCGGCATGCAGCTGTGCGCGTCGGCTCTTTAGGAGGCCCGCATAGGCGGCATCGCGCACCAGCGCGTGTTTGAAGCTGTAGACCGATTGCGGAATGGTGCCCCGGCAGAAGATCAGTTCTGATTGCACCAGCTGCTCAAGCGCCTCATCAAGCTTGTTCTTGGGCAGCCCGGCGACCGCACTTAGAAGCTCATAAGTAAATTCTCGCCCGATGACGGCGCCAATCTGTGCGACATCTCTAACAGGCGCCAAACGGTCGAGCCGCGCCACGAGCGAGGCGTGCAGGGAGGTCGGGATAGCCAAAGTAGGCAGCGAATGCTCCAGAACGTATTGACCGTTTCGCTCTTGCAACTGCCCACTTTCAAGCAGGGTCTTTGTCAATTCTTCGACGAAGAGGGGAACCCCGTCTGTGCGAGCGAGAATTTGTGTCAATACCTCATCGGGAAGACGTTTGCCACCGGTGACCCGGTCCACTAACGCAGCGCCGTCGCGATGGCTCAGTCTTGTTAGCAGCAAAGTAGATACGTGCGCATGACCTGGCCACGGCGGCGTAAAATCCGGCCTCGCGGTCATAAGCAGGAGAACTCGTAACTTCGGAAGACGCTCCACAACCTGCGCAAGCAGTTCAAGGGAGGTGGGATCAATCCAATGAACGTCCTCGAAAATCATCAACACCGGCTGCTTCGCGGCTGCGTCATCAAGTTGGGCCAAGAGCGCTGCCAGTGTGGCTTCCTTCTGCCTTTGAGGGCTGAGCACGGGCAGCGGGTACTTCGAATCCGCAGGCAAGGACAGCAGTTTACTCAGAAGCGCTATGGTCTCCTTCGCAGGCGCAGCCGATCTCCCGATCAATGACGCGAGCTTTGAAAGCTTGGCCGCGGGCGAGTCGCTTCGCTCAAACCCCGCAGCACGCTCCAATTGGCCAATGTAGGGAAACAGCGCGCTGTTGGTGTGGTGCGACGAACAAAAGTAGTTCTGGGTAATATGCGGCTCAGATTGCAGAAACGTATCGAGCGCGAGTGCGATGTGGGACTTGCCGATCCCTGGTTCCCCCGTCAACAATACGGCGCGGCCATCACCTTGTTTGGCGGTCCGCCATCGGCGCAAAAGCAATTCGATCTCTTCATCTCGTCCTAGCAGTGGCATCAGTCTCGTCTGATGCTGTGCTTGAAACCGACTCTCCAGGTCGCTTGAACTAAGCGCCTGCCAAGCATGTATCGGATCCGACCATCCCTTGAGAGTAACAGCACCGAGGTCGCGATACTCGAAATGCCCATCAGTCAGTCGACGGGTATTGGCACAAACGACGACGGTTCCCGGACGAGCCAAGGTCTGCAGACGGGCGGCCAAATTCGGTGTGTCGCCCACAGCTTCGTACTCGCGTGTACCGCTATCGGCTGTCAAAGTGTGGCCAACGACGACCGTGCCTGTCGCGATTCCGACGCAGACCTGAAGCGTTGCATCGATACCAGTGTGAAGCTTCGGTATAGCTTCGACAAGTGCGAGGCTGGCGTGCACTGCCTCTTCAGCATCGTCTTCGTGCGCTTGCGGATAACCGAAATAGATCAACGCACCATCGCCCATATAGCGAGCAATCATGCCGTTATGGTGGCCTACTATCGTAGTGATACAACCATGATACGTAGAAATAACTTTCCGCATATCTTCTGGATCGAGCTTGGCCGTTAGAGACGTCGATCCGACCAGATCGCAAAACATTACTGTCAATTGGCGCCGCTGAGCATCGTCGTCAGTCGTGATCGCCGGCACTGACAACGATTGCGCAAGATCCGAGATCGCCCGCAAAATCTTGCGACGATGGCCGAGTGGGATCTCAAGATCCTTTAAATCTTGCTCAGTCAGATCTTGAAGGACGGAAAGGTCAACTGCGTTCGCGACGAAGCGGTCGGCGTATTCGCTCAAGCCAAGTGATGCAAGCCAATCTTCGATTGTATTCATTGCCGACCAAGGACTTTCCATCTTTGACAATCATATCATGCCACAAGGAAGAATAAATGAGGTGTGAACCTGATCTAGCGAATTGAATAAAAACGCAAATTCTAGACCGCAAAATCGGCAATCATGGAGTGACGTAGCAAACATTTGTGGTTTCAAGCACGACGCGTCACTGTCCCGCAATTGAAAGCTGCCTTCCTGGCGCAACTATATGACCTTTTGGCGTGACGTTGGCTTTGCGACGCGCGGGGCGAGGCTGCCCCGACGGCGGCAAAACTCGAGCCGCCGATGCGCCACCCAAGGGACGAAATCCGGATTGGCCCAACGTGAGCTAGTTCACAGTCATGCTCGAAAGCGCATGCTAGCGCTTTTCGTAATGCTTTTGGTCGTCCGTTCGACAACACGCCAATCAGACCAATGGAGGCCTGCATGCGCGTTATATCCGTAGCTGCCGTCATGATTGCAATACTTGCGGCGGGTCAATTTTTGCGACCCGCGCCGCACGCGACCGCGTCACCACCAGATCAGGCCGACGCGGCGATCGATCCTTATGCACTGCAATTGACGATCGATATCAAGTCGCTCCCGGAACAAGAAACCGGAGACCCGATCTGACATACGGCGCGGTTAACCGAACCGATAAGACACTATCTTTTCGAGCAATCTCATCTTTGAGGGCAACCTTGGTTTCACTTTTACAAATGACAGTTCTGGACAACGCCGCTGCTGTGCTCGCAGTGCTGTTGGCCGCGGCCCTCATTCAAGTGGCGGCAAAAGGATGCTTTAGGTTCAGTCTGCTTAACCAACTGCGGCCGACCGATGTCGGCCTGTAGCTCGCACACGGAGGCAAAGATGCACAGAACCGTTGGAATCGCCGCAGCCGTTGCGCTGACGATTACAGCCATCGCTGCCTGGGCGAACGCGTCCTTCCGCTCGGAAGCGACATTGAAAACGCTCGGCCCCATGGCGACCGAAGCCCAAATTGGCACAATCGAACTGACGAAGACCGCGCGGACTCTTCGCGCTGAAACATTCGATGCTTTCCAGGGAGCACAACCATGATGTTCATCTTGCCACTGAAACTTACTGATCAAGGAATCCGCGGGATCAAGGATGCTCCCAAGCGCGCGCAAGTGGCGCGCGACCTCACGAAGAAAGTGGGCTGTGTGTACCGAAAACCTAAACCCGAACGTAGTGGTGATGAAGTCCGCCAAGCAGTGCGTGTGATTTAATGCTCCCTATCCGTAGAACCGGGCGAGAG
>Ga0209048_10003077_pt1 | contig 16342 bp, 14 predicted proteins | sample FrelakmetCRP12CR_FD_187146 | JGI IMG/M metagenome (GOLD analysis project Ga0209048, IMG submission 187146) | Freshwater lake sediment microbial communities from the University of Notre Dame, USA, for methane emissions studies - CRP12 CR (SPAdes)... | ecosystem: Environmental > Aquatic >... | reverse complement strand
GCAGTCGATCGATGCCCGCGTCGCAGCGGGCGCGCGACTCGAATGGCTGCCGCTCGAAACCATCGTGCATTCGGGCGCGCTGGCCGAGAACCGGATGCGTTTCGAACTTGCGCCCGGCGCCGAGATGATCGGCTGGGACGTGCTCGCGCTCGGCCTGCCGGCCGCTGGCGAGCGCTTCGACCGCGGCAGCTACACGCAGAGAATCGAGCTGCCGGGCGTCTGGCTCGAGCGCACCCGGCTCGATGCTGCCGACCGGCGCCTGTTCGATTCGCCATTGGGTTGGAACGGACACACGGTGCTCGGCACGCTGTGGTTCGCGGCCGGCGAACCGCTGGACGATGCGCGCCGCGATGCACTGCTCGACGCAGCGCGCGAAGGGGCCGCGCTCAGTGCCCTGACCGCGTGCGCGGGCGCCAGTTCGCCCCACGCGGAAGCGGTGGTGCTGCGCGTGCTCGCACCACGGGTGGAGCCTGCCATGGCGTTGCTGACACAAGTCTGGTCCCGCTGGCGCACCCTGGCCTGGGCCCTGGCGCCCTGCCCGCCGCGGGTGTGGCGCACCTGATCCGACCGCCCTCGCCGCAAGATGCTCGGTGTTTGCAGCGCTGCGCCGCCCCTTCCGCCGCGTCACGAGTTGTCTTAGGATGCCAGGCCCCACCCGGAGGATCACATGCCTGCGAAGACCATCACCGCTGACCCATTCGACTTGGTGTTCGATCCGGCGACCACTGCGCTGGTCATGATCGACATGCAACGCGACTTCGTCGAGCCCAAGGGCTTCGGCGAATTGCTCGGCAACGATGTGTCGCTGGTACGAACCGCGATAGCGCCGTGCCAGGCCGTCCTGGCGGCTGCCCGCAAGACCGGCCTGTTCGTGATCCACACCCGCGAAGGTCACCGCCCCGACCTGTCGGACTGCCCGCCGGCCAAGCTCACCCGAGGCGGCAAGACCTTCATCGGCACCGAGGGGCCGATGGGCCGCATCCTCGTCCGCGGCTCGAAAGGCCACGACATCATCCCCGAGCTGTACCCGATTGCCGGCGAACCGGTGATCGACAAGCCGGGCAAGGGGGCGTTCTTCGCCACCGACCTCGACCTGATCCTGCGCGACCGCAACATCAAGACGCTCTTCGTCTGCGGCGTGACCACCGAGGTCTGCGTCAACACGACGGTGCGCGAGGCCAACGACCGCGGCTTCGAGTGCGTGGTGCTCGAGGACTGCGTGGGCTCTTACTTCCCCGAGTTCCAGGACTACGCGCTGCGCATGATCAAGGCCCAGGGCGCCATCTTCGGCTGGGTCTCGAACTCGCGCAACGCCATCGCCGCCATCGGGTCCTGATGCCCGACGCGGTGGTCGTGTCCGCCGGGCCGCTCGCCCGCATCGACGGGATGCGCGGCATGGTGCACGCAGCGTTCCCGAGCTCGGCCTATGTCGAGACCTCCGACGGGTCGATGCTCGTCATCCACGACGCAAGCCACGGCCACACGCCCACGTCGCTGATCGTCGACGGCGCCCGGCCCGCCACGTGGGGCGGGGCGCCGGGCGACGCCGTGGCGGGCAGGCTCGGATACCTCCGCTTTGGCACCATACTGCTCGATGCCCGCCAGGCGCGAGGCTGGCGGCCGCGCCCCGCGACGCGCCGTGACGCCCCCGTGCCAGTGGGGCCGCTCACGCAGATCGTCCGCGGGACCGCTGGCGACGCGTTCGAGCACCTCGAACCCGACTGCCGCCGGCTCGCCGCGGCGCTGGCTGCTGGCGACGCCGCCGCTACCGCCGCCAGCACCCGGGCCCTCGTCGGCAGCGGACCGGGTCTCACGCCGTCGGGCGACGACGCCCTGGTCGGTGTGCTCGCCGTGCTGCACCGGGCCGGTCCGAGCGCTGTCACCGTCGGCCTGCGCGAGCTCCTTGGCGCCAGCATGGTGCCGCTGCTCGGCCGCACCACGGCCATCAGCGCGCACTATCTCCGCCTGGCGCTGGCCGGGCACTTCGGCGAGCACCTCACGAACCTCATCGACGGCCTGGGTGCGGACGGCAACGTCGGCCCCGAGCTCGTGGCCCGCGTGCGGTCCGCCGGCGCAACCTCGGGCACCGACGCGCTCGTCGGCGTGATCACCGGGCTGCGCCTTCTCTGCTCCATCCCTTCAACCGACCCGGTCAAGGAAATGGCATGACCACCCGGCACCGCATCGTCCCGAATCTCTACAAGGACTCGGTCGCCCTGATGGCGATCTCGTCGAAGCTGCTTGCGATCGAGGGCCTGCAAGGCGCCTCGGTCGTGATGGCGACGCCGACCAACCTCGACAACCTGGTCGGGGCCGGGCTCGGCGGCGAGCTCGCCACCAAACCGTCCGATCTGGTCGTCGCCGTCTGCGGCACCGACGCGGCCTGCGACGCCGCCCTCGCTCTCGCCGACGAACTGCTGGCCGAGCAGCCACACGGTGACGGCGGCAGCGTGGCCGAGCAGCCGCCCTCCAGCCTGCAGATGGCAGCCGTGCGCGACCCGGCGAGCAACTTCGCCCTGGTCTCGGTGCCTGGCACCTACGCCGCGGCCGAGGCCATGAAGGCGCTGCGACTCGGCATGAGCGTGATGGTCTTCAGCGACAACGTGCCGCAGGACCAGGAACTCGCCGTCAAGCAGTACGCCGCCCGCCACGGCCTGATGGTGATGGGCCCCGATTGCGGCACGGCGATCGTCAACGGCCTGCCGCTGGGTTTCGCGAATGTGGTCCGGCGCGGCCCGATCGGCGTGGTGGCCGCATCGGGCACGGGGATGCAGGAGGTGACGAGCCGGATCCACAACCTCGGCTCGGGCATCTCGCAGGCGCTCGGCACCGGGGGCCACGATCTCAGCGAAGCGATCGGCGGCATCTCGATGCTCGAAGGCCTGCGTGCGCTCGAGCGCGACCCGCAGACCCAGGTCATCGTGCTGGTCTCCAAACCGCCGTCGCCATCGGTGGCCAAGCGCGTGCTCGACGAAGCCCGGGCCATGACCACGCCGCTGGTCGTGATCTTCCTCGGTGCCGACCCGGCATCCTTCAGCGCTGGCGCCATCCGCGGCGCGTCGACCCTGGCCGGCGCCGCCGACCTGGCGGTGGCTCTCGCGTCGGGACGGCCCGTGGATACAGCAAAGGCGGGCATCGACCCGGCGGCCCGCGGCCGGCTCGACGACGCCGCGCGGCGCATGGCGCCGGGGCAACGCTTCATCCGCGGCATCTTCTGTGGCGGCACCTTCTGTTTCGAGGCCCAGCTCATCTGCCGGGCCGAGGGCATCCGCGCCTGGTCGAACACGCCGGTCGCGGGCAATCCGACGCTGGCCGACATCCGGGTCAGCCGGGAACACACCGTCGTTGACATGGGCGACGACGAGTTCACCCAGGGCCGGCCGCACCCGATGATCGACCCGTCGCTGCGAAACGACCGCATCGAGCGTGACGCCGCCGATCCGGCGACCGCGGTGCTGCTGGTCGACGTCGTGCTCGGCTACGGTTCGGCAACCGACCCGACCTCGCGCCTGCTCGAGGTCCTCGGCCACGCGCGCAGCAGCGCCAAGCAAGCGGGCCGGCACCTCGCCGTCATCGCCCACGTGTGCGGCACCGACGCCGACCCGCAGAACCGCAAGGACACCATCGCCAGCCTCCAGGCCGCCGGCGCCTTGGTGGCGTCGAGCAACGCCGAGGCGGCGAGCTGGGCGGCCTACCTCGTGAACCGTCTGGCCAGCGCTGAAGGAGCCCGCCATGTATGAGCTGTTCACCCAGGAGCTGCGGGTCGTCAACGTCGGCCTGGCGAGCTTTGCCGAGAACCTGGTCAAGGCCGGCGGCCACGCCGTGCAGCTGGCATGGCGGCCGCCTGCGGGCGGGGACGTCGACACGGGGCTCACGCTCGCCTCGCTGATCAACGCCCCGGTCGTCGAGTCCGCCAACCGCACCGCGTTCTCGCGCTACCTCGACGCCCAGCCGGTCCTCGTCGACGTGGTGCTAGCGCGCGAGGCCGTGCCTGCGCTGAACGGCGAGCGCCGGATCCTGCACGCCGGCCCGCCCATCGCTTGGGGCCAGATGTGCGGCCCGGTGCAGGGCGCCATCGCCGGCGCGATGGTCTACGAGGGTTGGGCCGCGTCGCCCGCGGAGGCGATGGCCCTGGCCGCGGCCGGCAAGGTCGCGCTGGGGCCGGCCCACGACCACGGCGCCGTCGGCCCGATGGCCGGCATCATCAGCCCGTCGATGCCTCTCTGGGTGGTGGAGAACGCGGCCGCCGGCAACCGGGCCTTCTGCAACTTCAACGAGGGCCTGGGCAAGGTGCTGCGCTTCGGCGCCAACAACCCGGCGGTGATCGAGCGCCTGCAGTGGATGGGCACCGAGCTCTACGAGGTGATGAAGGCCGCGGTGCAGCGGCTCGGCCGCCTCGAGTTGAAGCCGATCATCGCCCAGGCCCTGCACATGGGCGACGAGGTGCACAACCGCAACGCGGCGGCCACCGGCCTGCTGCTCAAACGCCTGCTGCCGGCGCTGCTGGCGACCGACACCGAACGCGACCGGCTGCGCCGGGTGATCGAGTTCGTGGCCGGCAACGATCACTTCTTTCTGAATCTGTCGATGGCGAGCTGCAAGGCCATGCTCGATGCGGCCGCCGGCGTCGCCGGCAGCTCGATGGTGACGGTGATGGCACGCAACGGCGTGAACTTCGGCATCCAGTTGAGCGGCACCGGCCGCCAATGGTTCCAGGCCCCGGCCAACCCGGTCGATGGCCTGTTCTTTCCGGGCTACGGCGGCAACGACGCTGCTGCGGACCTGGGCGACAGCGCGATCACCGAGACCGCCGGCCTGGGCGGCTTCGCCATGGCCGCGGCGCCCGCCATCGTGCAGTTCGTCGGCGGCACGCCCGCCGACGCCACCGAAAACAGCCGCCGGATGCGCAACATCACCGTCGGCACCAACCCGGCCTTCACGCTGCCGGCGCTCAACTTCGGGCCGACGGCGGCCGGCATCGACGCCCGGCTGGTGCTCGACTCGGGCGTGCTGCCGATCATCAACACCGGCATCGCCCATCGTGAAGCCGGCATCGGCCAGATCGGCGCCGGCCTGACGACGGCGCCGATGGAATGCTTCATCGAGGCCATCGACGCACTGGCCGCGGCCATTGCAACTTCGGAGGTGACGTCATGAGCGTGGCAGTAGTGGCCCTCGGCGGCAACGCGCTCGTACGCGATGCGCAGCATCAGTCGATCGCCGACCAGTACGAGACAGTGCAGTCGGTCGCCCCGCACCTCGTCGACCTGGTGCAAGCCGGCTGGAACCTCGTGGTCACCCACGGCAACGGCCCGCAGGTCGGGTTCATCCTGCGCCGCTCCGAGCTGGCGATCGCGGAGGTCGCCCCGGTGCCGCTGGACTACGTCGTCGGCGACACGCAGGGGGCGATCGGCTACATGTTCTTGAAGGCGCTGGGCAACGAACTGCGCCGCCGCGGTCTCGACCGCCAAGTGGTGGCCGTGGTGACGCAGACCGTGGTCGCCGCTGATGACCCGGCCTTCGCCCACCCGGTCAAGCCTGTCGGCTCGTTCATGGACGAAACCCTGGCCCGCCGGCACCAGGCCGAGCACGGCTGGACCATCGCCGAGGATGCCGGCCGCGGGTGGCGCCGGACGGTGGCCTCGCCGATGCCGCAGGAGATCGTCGAACTGCGCACGATCGGCTCGCTGTGCCGCCAGGGCGCGATCGTGGTGGCTGTTGGCGGTGGTGGCGTGCCCGTCGTGCGCGGGGCCGACGGCAGCCTCTGCGGCATCGAGGCTGTGGTCGACAAGGACCTGGCCTCGGCTCTGCTGGCCGTGCAGCTGGACGCCGACCTGCTGATCATCCCGACCGGGGTCGACAAGGTGGCCGTGAACTTCGGGCAGCCGAACGAGCGCTGGCTAGCCTCGCTCACCGTCGCCGAGGCCATGGCGATGGCCGAACAGGGCCAGTTCGGCGAAGGTAGCATGCGACCGAAAGTGGAGGCGATTGCCAGCTTCGTCTCGCGCCGCCCTGGCGGCGCCGGGGTCATCACCTCGCCCGAGAGGCTGGGCGATGCGCTGCGGCGCGCGACGGGCACCTGGATCGAAGGCTGATTTCTGCACCGGGAGTGGACATGGAAAAGACCTTGCTGGCAGTCAACGGCACGCTGATGCGCGGCCTCGAACTCAACCCCAACATGCTCGCCGTCGGCGCCACCTTCGTGCGCGAGGACGAGACCGACGCGTGCTATCGCATCTGGTCGATCGGCGATCGCCATCCGGCGATGCTGCGCACACCAGGTGAAGGCGTTCGCGTGGCGCTCGAACTGTGGGAGGTCCCGGTCGCAGGGCTCGCGACGATCCTGCAGAACGAGCCGCCGGGGCTGGCCATCGGCAAGGTCGCGCTGGCGGATGGCTCTTTCGTCCTCGGCGTGCTGGGCGAACCGTTCCTGTGCCAGGGACAGCGCGAGATCACCGCGTTCGGCGGCTGGCGCGCCTACATGGCATCGCAGCCCTCGCGCGCGGCACCGTGAGGGTGCGTGGCGCAAGGCAGCGGTTCACGATCGGTGGTTAGCGCGTAAACCATCATGCGCAGTTCGGGCCGCGCGCGCAGAATGAAGCGCAGCACCGGCGCCAGACGTGGGCGCCGGTGCTTGCGGCGCGAGGCACAGAAGCTGCCTGCGCGCGTTCCGACAACAACCAGGAGACACGCATGAATGCTGGCACCAACGCAGGTGCGGTACGGCTCTGGGTCCCGGGCGACTGGAACGGCTTCTTCGGCCTGTTCACCAACGTCCTGCTCAATGTCATCGTCTTGACCGGCCTGTGCCTCGGGGTCGTGCAGTTGCCCGCCGACACGGTCTTCGGGCGCATCCTGCCGGCACTCGGTATCGCGCTGCCGCTCGGTAACCTGTTCTATGCCTACCTCGCGTGGCAACTCGGCAAGGCCGAGGGCCGCGACGACGTGACTGCAATGCCCTACGGCCCGAGCGTGCCGCACATGTTCATCGTCGTCTTCCTGGTCATGCTGCCGGTCTACCTGGAGACGAAAGACCCGACGCTCGCCTGGTACGCCGGGCTTGCGTGGTGCTTCATCATCGGCGTCATCGTGCTGCTCGGCGCCTTCGTCGGGCCGTCCATTCGCGCGATGACGCCGCGCGCGGCGATGCTGGGCACCTTGGCCGGGATCTCGATCGCCTTCATCTCGATGCGCCCGGCGTTCCAGATGTGGGAAACGCCCTGGATCGGCCTGGCCTGCTTTGCCATCGTGCTTGTGGCCTGGACGGCCAACGTGCGCATGCCGGGCGGCCTTCCCGGCGGGCTGGTCGCGGTGATCGTCGGCTCAGCGATCGGCTGGGTCGCCTCGCTCGCCGGCATCAGCGACTACATGCAGGCGGCTGCGGTGGGCAAGTCGCTGCAGCACTTCGGGCTGCACCTGCCTGTCTTCTCGAACGACGTCTGGACCGGCCTGGCCAAGGTGGCCCCCCTGCTGGCCACCGCGATACCGCTCGGAATCTACAACTTCACCGAAGCGATGAACAACGTCGAGAGCGCGTCAGCGGCGGGTGACAACTACAACCTGCGCAAGATCCTCCTCGCCGACGGTCTGGGCGCGGTGCTCGGTTCGATGCTCGGCAGCCCGTTCCCTCCCGCCGTGTACATCGGGCACCCGGGCTGGAAGGCGGTCGGTGGACGCATCGGTTATTCGCTCGCGACCGGCGTCGCGATCGCGGTGGTGTGCTTCTTCGGCCTGACCGCGCTGCTGCTGGCGCTGATCCCGCTGGTCGCGATCCTGCCGATCCTGCTCTACATCGGCCTGGTCATCGGCGCGCAGGCGTTCCAGGCCTCGCCGGCCAAGCATGCGCCGGCGATCATCCTCGCGCTGATCCCCAACATCGCCGAGTGGGCGAAGACGCAGATCGACGGCGCGCTCGGCGCAGCCGGCACCTCGGCGGCAGCGGTCGGGCTGGGCAAGCTCGCCGGCTTCGGCGTGCTCTACAAGGGCCTCGAGTCAGTGGGCGGCGGGTCGGTGCTGGCCGGCATGGTGCTGGGCGCCATGGCTGTCCACGTCATCGACAGCAAGATGCGCCAAGCGGCTACGTGGGCCTTCGTCGGCGCGGCCCTGTCCTACGTCGGACTGATCCACGGCGCACAACTCGGCTTCAACGTGTCGCCGCTGGTCGCGCTCGGTTATGTGATGTTCGGCGCGACCTGCCTTCTCCTCGGGCCGGGCCAGCCACCGCAAGCGGCGGGATCGTGAGGTGAATCGCTGCGATTGGCCGGGCTCGCGCAGGCGGGCCGGTACGCTACCGGGCAACGGTGCGTCGATGATGGCCATCGTGATGGGCGACACGCAGGTCGGCTGACCGGCGTCATTCGTCAGGTCGATCTGCCGGTGCGGCCGACCTGCACCGGGGCGGCAGACCCCGGTCACCCAGCCTCACGTGATGCCACGCAGGTGGTTGGCGTTGATGTCCAGCCCCACCGCGCGCGCCGCCCGGGCCGCGCGGTGGAGGCGGCGCCGCACGACCCCAGCGCTTCTGCCAGCACCACCGACACGCCGCCGTGCAGCAGCCCGAACGGCTGGCGCGTGCGGGTGTCGACCGGCACGCGAGCGCGGATGAAGTCGTCACCGACTTCGAGGAATTCGATGCCGAGATGCTCGAACGCGGTGTTCTCGTGGATCACGGCGACTTGCTCGATGGAGATGGCTTGCTACCAGATTGGCGTGGGCGCTCTCGCGGGTTGATCGACGAACAACGCGCATTCTGACCGCGAGCCGGCTCGCCTGCAGGCGATGCACCCCTTTGGCGCCATGACCGGGCGGCGCGTAGCCCAGAGCGGTCGTGTCGTGCGCCGTCCCGGTGCATGGCAGTGTTCTGGTGCGGGTTCGGCACGCGGCGGCGACGGGCACGCCTCTTGCTGACTTCGATGCTTGATTCCAACGCGTGCAACCCTGCTGAAACGGCCCGGACGTCAGCGGAACACGATCTGCATTGCACTTGTCGCACCCACTGAAGGACCACCATGCCGAACGACCTCAATGCCTCACGCCGCCGCGCGCTGGCCCAGATCACCGCCGCTTCTGTCGCCACGCTGTCGCCCTGGGCGCTGCGCGGCGCGCTGGCACAGACCACGCTGACGATGGGCGTGATCTACGTCGGACCGAAGGACGACTTCGGCTACAACCAGGCCCAGGCCGCGGGCGCCGCCGAGATGAAGAAGATCCCCGGCGTCAAGGTGGTCGAGGAAGAGAACGTTCCCGAGACCACGGCGGTCACGAAGACGATGACGGGCATGATCGCGCAGGACGGCGCGAAGCTGCTGTTCCCGACCTCGTTCGGCTACTTCGACCCCTACATGCTGACGCTGGCGGCGAAGGAACCGGGCGTGCGCTTCTCGCACTGCGGCGGCATGTGGACCGAGGGCAAGCACCCGAAGAACACCGGCAGCTACTTCGGCTACATCGACGAGTGCCAGTACCTCAATGGCGTGATCGCGGGCCACATGAGCAAGAGCAAGAAGCTCGGCTTCGTCGCCGCGAAACCGATCCCGCAGGTGCTGCGCAACATCAACGCGTTCACGATGGGCGCGCGCTCGGTCGACCCGAAGATTACGACGACGGTGATCTTCACCGGGGAGTGGTCGATGCCGGTGAAGGAAGCCGAGGCGACGAACAGCCTCGCCGACCAGGGCATCGACGTCTTCACGATGCACGTCGACAGCCCGAAGGTGATCGTCGAGACCGCGGCCAAGCGCGGCAAGATGGTGTGCGGCTACCACGTCAGCCAGGCCAAGCTGGCGCCCAATGCCTACCTGACCGGCGCCGAGTGGAACTGGACGACCGCGTACAAGACCATCGTCGATGCCGCGATGACCGGCAAGCCGCACCCGAACTTCCTGCGCGGCGGCCTGAAGGAAGGCTACGTCAAGATGTCGCCGTATGGCGCGATGGTCGCGGAGCCGGCGAAGAAGCAGGCCGACGACATCAAGGCGAAGATGATCGCCGGCAGCTTCGACATCTTCACCGGGCCGCTGAAGGACAACAAGGGCGCGACCGTCATCGCCGCCGGCAAGACGATGAAGCAGACCGACATCGAGCTGGAGAGGATGAACTACCTCGTCGAAGGCGTGGTCGGTTCTGTGTAACCCTGCTTCTGCCGCTGCCACCATGCGCGATGCGGTTGCCGCCGTCGCCCTGCCCGTCGCGGCGCTCCTCGCCGCGCTGGCGCTGTTCGGCCTGTTCGTCTGGCTCGGAGGCGCGAGCCCGGTCGAGACCTGGGTGCTGCTGTTCAAGGGCGCGTTCGGCGACTGGTTCTCGTGGCAGAACACGCTGCAGCGCGCGGCGCCGCTGATGCTCACCGCGCTGTGCGTCGCGCTGCCGGCGCGCGCCGGGCTCGTCATCATCGGCGGCGAGGGCGCGCTGGTGCTCGGCGGGCTGGCTGCCGCGGCGCTGCCCTACGCCATGCCACTACCCGGCAGCATCGTGGGCACGGCACTGGTCTGCCTCGCCGGCATGGCGGCCGGCGCGGCGTGGATCGCGCTCGCCGGTGCGCTGCGCCAGTACCGTGGCGTCAACGAGACGATCAGCAGCCTGCTGCTCGCCTACACGGCAATCGCGATCTTCAAGCAGCTCGTCGAAGGCCCGCTGCGCGACCCGGCGACACTGAACAAGCCCTCGACGCGCGCGCTCGCAGAGGGGCTGCGCATCGGCGGCATCGCCGGCTACGACGTGCACTGGGGGCTGGCGCTCGGTGTCCTCGCCTGCGTTGGCCTCGGCCTGTGGCTGGCGTTGACCGCGCGCGGCTTTTCGGTGCGCGTGGTCGGCGGCAACCCGCGTACGGCGCAACTCGTCGGGCTGCCGGCAAGCCGGCTGATCCTGCTCGCCTGCGCGCTCGGCGGTGCCTGCGCCGGGCTCGCCGGAGCGGTCGAGGTGGCGGCGGTGCACACCAACGCCAACGCGTCGCTGATCGCGGGTTACGGTTATGCCGGGATCCTGGTCGCATTCATCGCGCGGCAGAACCCGTTCGCGATCATTCCGGTCGCGATCCTCTTCGGTGGCTTCGGCGCGGCGGGCAGCCTGCTGCAACGCCGGCTCGGCCTGCCCGACGCTTCGGTACAGGTGCTGCAGGGCATCGCGTTCGTGCTGATCCTCGCCAGCGAGGCGTTGCGCGACCTCGACTGGCGCGCCGTCTGGCAGCGGCCGAGGCTGCCTTCCGGGACGGTCGAGGCGCAGGTCGCGCTGGCCGGGAAGGCGGCGTGACGCGCACTCTCTCAGCGGGCGCATGCGGTCATGGAGCGCGCCATGCCCGCTGACGCGCTGATCCCGTTTCTCGCCGCGATCGTCGGTGGCGCGCTGCGCGTCGGCGTGCCGTTCCTGTTCGTCAGCCTGGGCGAATGCCTGACCGAGAAGTCGGGCCGCATCAACCTCGGCCTCGAAGGCGTGCTGGTGCTGTCGGCATGTGCAGCCTTTGGCGGCTCGTACCTGAGCGGCTCGCCATGGATCGGCGTGCTGTTCGCCGCCTGCACCGGCGCCGCGCTGGCGCTCTTGCACGGTGTGCTGTGTTCGCTGCCGCGCGTCAACGACGTGGCCACCGGCATCGCGCTGATGCTGCTCGGCACCGGGCTCGCGTTCTACCTCGGCAAGCCGCTGATCCAGCCGCAGGCCGCACAGCTGCCACCAGTCGCGCTCGGCGGCTGGAGCGATTCGCCGGTCGTGCAGGCGGCACTGCAGATCAACCCGCTGCTTCCGCTGGGCCTGCTGCTCGCCGCCGCGCTCTACGCCGGCTTCGCGCGCACGCGCTGGGGCCTGCTGGTGCGTCTGGCCGGCGACTCGGCGAGCGCGACCAAGGCGCTCGGCTACTCGGTCAACGCGATCCGAATCGCCGCCACGTCCGCCGGCGGCGCCGTCGCGGGGCTGGGCGGCGCGTCGCTGACGCTTTTCTACCCCGGGAGCTGGAACGAGGGCATCTCGAGCGGCCAGGGCCTGATCGCCGTGGCACTCGTGATCTTCGCCCGCTGGAGTCCGCTGCGCTGCGTAGGCGCGGCGCTGTTGTTCGGCGGCGCGGGCGCGATCGGCCCGGCCTTGCAGTCGATCGGCATCAGCCAGGGCTACTACCTCTTCAGTGCCGTGCCCTACGTGCTGACGCTGGTGATTCTCGTCATCAGTTGCCGACCCGGCAAGGTGGCGGCAGGCAGCCCGGGCGAGTTGTCGTCGGCGAGGTGAGTGTGATGACACCGACCGCGGCGGGATGCCATTCGACATCGGCCCGTGCCCGCCGTTCGGTGTTGCCTTTCGGCCCAAAGCCGTCCTTGGCGCGCGCAGCCGGGAGCGGGGTTACCGACTCCGTTCAGCCAATTCTTATTCACTCCGTCGGCGACCCCGCTCCCGGCTGGGACGGTGGCTCTCGTGGCATCGCAAAGCGACGCGGTCCCCTGCAAAGCCGTGCTCGGGTGCCTGGCGCAGTGAGTAAGAATTCCCTGAACGGAGCCAGGCACCCGAGCGCGGCTTTGCTCGCACCAATGCGTGCCAGTTTCGACCGATATTCGCTCTCCGCTTTGGGCCGCAAGCAGATCATCGCGCCGCCTTGCAGTTCCTTTCATGGCGTGCCGCGCGAGGCACAACGGAGCCACTGAATGAGCGCACTGCACATTGACGCCGACCCGTACCCCTGGCCGTGGAACGGCAACCTGCGGCCCGACAACACGGCGCTGGTCGTGATTGACATGCAGACCGACTTCTGCGGCCCCGGCGGCTACGTCGACAAGATGGGTTACGACATCTCGCTGACGCGTGCGCCGATCGATCCGATACGGCGCCTGATGGCGCGGATGCGCGAGCTCGGCTACGCCATCATCCACACCCGCGAAGGCCATCGCAGCGACCTTGCCGACCTGCCGGCGAACAAGCGCTGGCGCTCGCGCCGCATCGGAACGAATGGCGTCGGTATCGGCGACGCCGGGCCGTGCGGCCGCATCCTGGTTCGCGGCGAGCCCGGCTGGCAGATCATTCCCGAACTCGCGCCGCTGCCCGGCGAGGCGGTGATCGACAAGCCGGGCAAAAGCTCGTTCTGCGCGACCGACCTCGAGCTGATCCTGCACACGCGCAGCATCGCCAACCTGCTGCTCGCCGGCATCACGACCGACGTGTGCGTGCACACGACGATGCGCGAAGCGAACGACCGCGGCTTCGAGTGCCTGCTGCTCGCGGACTGCACGGCCGCGACCGACCATGGCAACCACCTGGCCGCGCTGAAGATGGTGACGATGCAGGGCGGCGTGTTCGGTGCGGTGGCGCCTTCGGCCGCGGTGCTGGAAGCCTTGCCATGACGCCGGCGCCGATCAACGCCCTGCCGCCCCACACCGGCGCGCTCGCGCTCGACACCTACGAACTGACCAAGCGCTTCGGCAGCTTCACCGCGCTCGACCGCGTGACGATGAAGGTGGCCGCCGGCTCGGTGCATGCACTGCTGGGCGAGAACGGCGCGGGCAAGAGCACGCTGGTCAAGTGCGTCGCCGGCTCGCGGCGGCCCGATGGCGGCAGTGTGCTGATCGACGGCCGCGAGCACGACATCGCAACGCCCATCGTCGCGCGCACGCTCGGCATCGGCATGGTCTACCAGCACTTCACGCTCGCGCCGGGGATGAGCGTGGCCGAGAACCTGCTGCTTGCCGGCGGCCGCACGCCGGCGCTGATCCATTGGAAGAAGGAGCGCGCGGCGCTCGCCGCCTTTCTCGAGACGACACCGTTCAAACTCGACCTCGACGCCACGCCGGCCGGCCTGGCCGCGGGCGAGAAGCAGAAGCTCGAGTTGCTGAAGCAGCTCTATCTCAAGCCGCGCCTGCTGATCCTGGACGAGCCGACCTCGGTGCTCACGCCACAGGAGGCCGACGAGGTGCTGGCCTACGTACGCGCGGTGGCGCGGCGCGGCGAATGCACGGTGCTGATGATCACCCACAAGTTCCGCGAGGTGATGGCCTACGCCGACGAAGTGACCGTGCTGCGCCGCGGCTGCATGGTGCACGGCGCCGTCGTCTCGAAGACCACGCCCGGGCTGCTCGCACAGGCGATGATCGGCGAGGCGGCGGCCGACGCGTCGGCGGTCGTCGCAGAAGGAAGCGCGGCCCCGCGCGAGGCGACCGACCCGAACGCACCGTTCGCGCTCGAGGTCGAGAGCCTGGCCGCGATGGGAGACCGCGGCACGCTGGCGGTGCAGGGCCTGAGTCTGAATGTGCGCCAGGGCGAGATCCTCGGCATCGCCGGTGTCTCGGGCAACGGACAGCGCGAACTCGTCGAGGCACTCGTCGGACAGCGACCGCGTGCGGCGGGGTCGGTGCGCGTGGCTGGCGAACCCTACGCGGCGCGGCGCAGTGAGAACCGCATCCTGCAACTGCGCGCGCTGCCCGAGGAGCCGTTGCGCAGCGCCTGCGTCGGACCGCTCTCGGTGGCGCAGAACATGGCGCTGCGCGACTTCGACCAGCCGCCGCTGCAACGCGGCTGGCTGCGTTTTTCCGTCTGGCGCGAGCGGGCGCGGGCGTGGATCGCCGAATACGGCATCAAGACGCGCGGCGAGAACGCGTCGATCGCGAGCCTGTCCGGCGGCAACGTGCAGCGCGCCGTGCTGGCGCGCGAACTGGCGGGCGAGATCAAGGTGCTGATCGCCGCCAACCCGGTTTTCGGGCTCGACTTCGCGGCCGTGGCCGAGATCCATTCGCGGCTGCTGCAGGTGCGCGCGCGCGGCGGCGCGGTGCTGCTGATCAGCGAGGACCTGGACGAACTGCTGGAACTCTCGGACCGCATCGCCGTGATGAGCGAAGGCCGCATCGTCTTCGAGACCCCCGCCGCGCTCGCCGACCGGCGCACCATCGGCGCCCACATGGGCGGCGGCGATCATCATCATCATGAGCCGTTGCCGGAGGCCGCTTGATCGAGTCCGTCGTGCCGATCGCGGCGACGCCGTTCGCGTACCCGTTCGCACCCGGCCGAACCGCGCTGGTCGTGATCGACATGCAGCGCGACTTCGTCGAGCCCGGGGGCTTCGGCGCTTCGCTGGGCAACGACGTGACGCGGCTGCACAGCACGATCGCGCCGATCGCCGCGCTGCTGGCTTGCTGGCGCGCGCGCGGCTGGCCGATCGTCCACACGCGCGAAGCGCATCGGCCCGACCTCTCGGACTGCCCGCCCGCCAAGCGTTTGCGCGGCGACCCCAGCCTGCGCATCGGCGACCCGGGGCCGATGGGCCGGGTGCTGATCGCCGGCGAGCCGGGCGCGAGCATCATCCCGGCGCTCGCGCCGCAGGGCCGCGAGAACGTCGTCGACAAGCCCGGCAAGGGCATGTTCTACGCCACAGGCCTGCACAAGACGCTGCACGCGCAAGGCATTACGCACCTCGTCTTCACCGGCGTGACGACCGAGGTCTGCGTGCAGACCTCGATGCGCGAGGCCAATGACCGCGGCTACGAATGCCTGTTGGTCGAGGACGCGACCGAGAGCTACTTCCCCGAATTCAAGGCGGCGACGCTCGCGATGATCGCCGCACAGGGCGCGATCGTCGGCTGGCATGCGCCGTCGGGGGCGGTGCTCGGCGCGCTGGCGGCCGTTTGACTTGGCATTGCCGAGCAGGCTGCCAAGTGACCGTGCCACCCGTGCGTGTTGCGAAACCCTATTCCGACCTTGGTGACGCGGCACTGACAGGCCGTTGGCAGGCTGCGTCTTGCTTCCATTGGCAACCTGCTATCGGCCATGAGGCGTCGGTCACCTTTCCTACCAGGATGGCCATGAAGCGATTGCTGGTACAGGCTACGCACCCTCGATGGCGCCCCTACCGTCGATGAAGCTTCGACCGGGGTTTCCTCAGCAATCCCGTCTCGCTCAAATCCGAGTGCCTGGGTGTGACCCGAAGAACATCGCTCGTACCTTGTCTGCCCCGATGACGCGGGCGAGTTCACGGATGAAGCAGTAGTTCAGAATCAGTACCAACAATATGATCTGAATGGCCCAAAAGTGCGGCCAGACAATTTCCGCGAGCAATTTCTGGTTGCCAGCAACAAAGCTGCCGGCTTCTCGCCAGAAGTCGACGAGGCGCTCCAGATAATGGATCAGCAAGGCAACCAGGAAGTAGATGGCCGTCTTCCAGATGATGTTGTAGATGAGTGGTTTGTCGGGATAGCGGTTGACGACCGGCAACAGGTCTGCGATCAACACTGCCTTCCCCAGTATCAGGGCGCCCACGGCGATTTGGGCGGTGGTAGCGACCGGGAGTCCGGTTCCCTTGACCATCAGCACACGGACAATCGCGATGATGTGCAGCGCAACAAAGAAGAAGAGAGTCGGTGGGACGAGCGCGATGATCTCTTCTTTG
>Ga0209048_10003076_pt1 | contig 16343 bp, 18 predicted proteins | sample FrelakmetCRP12CR_FD_187146 | JGI IMG/M metagenome (GOLD analysis project Ga0209048, IMG submission 187146) | Freshwater lake sediment microbial communities from the University of Notre Dame, USA, for methane emissions studies - CRP12 CR (SPAdes)... | ecosystem: Environmental > Aquatic >... | reverse complement strand
TGCGGCCCCGAGCCGTCGCGCGCCTCGTGCTGGTGGCGCCGGCCGGATTGGCCCGCTCGCCGCGCGGCACCGAGATGCTGCTCGCCGCCGGCGCCGGGCGCGTACTCGGAGCCGGCGCGGATGCGGCCCTGACGGCGCGCCGGGCGCTCGCGCCGCTGGCCGAGCTCGGCTGGGGACGCCGGCTGCTGCTCGGCCTCGCCGCCGCCGACGGCGCCGCGATCGGGCCCACCCAGGCGCGGCTCATGATCGGCGCCTCGGCCCAGGCGCGGCGGACCGCGCCGGCGCTGCGGGCGATCGCCGCCACCGACCTCCGGTCCGTCCTGGCCGGGAGCACGCTCCCGCTGGGCGCGATCTGGGGTGAGCAGGACCGGACGATCCCGGCGCGTCAGGCCAGGCCGCTGCTCGACGTCCGTCCCGACGTCCAGCTGATGAGGATCGAGCGCGCGGGGCACGTGGTGATGATCGAGCGCCCGGAGGCGTTCGCCGACGCGCTCCAGAGCCTGCTCGCGCGGCTTGACAAAGATGCAACATCCGTTGCGTCGGATCGCTCTAGCGTGCCGTGAGCGGGCGTCTCCCGGTTCGTCATGCGCTCCGACCACACCGACCGCCACGATGTCGTGCGCCTCGCCGGAGGCCGGCGACTGGCCTACGCCGAGACCGGCCCCCCGTGACGGCGTCCCCGTTATCTACTACCACGGCGCGATCGGCTCGCCGCTGGAGGGCTCGGTCGATCTGCGACGGATGACCCGTGAGCTGGGCGTTCGGCACATCGCGATCAACCGGCCCGGGGTCGGCGGCTCGGACCCCGATCCCGGCCGCACGATCGTCGGCTTCGCCGCCGATGTCCGCGAGCTCGCCGACGAGCTCGAGCTGGAGCCTCGGGCGGGGTCCGGGGGCTGATCGACGATTACCTGACCTACTCTCGGGCGTGGGGCTTCTCGCCGCGCGAGGTCGAGGTCGAGGTCCACCTCTGGCACGGGCTCGAGGACCCGCTGGTGCCCGTCGACCACGCCCTGCAACTGGTCGCCGCGCTGCCGCGCTGCCGCGTCTTCTTCGATCCCGACGAGGGACACCACTACTTCCGTCGCCGCCTGCGCGACATCCTCGCGATGGTCGTGGGCGATCAGACCGGCGCCGGCGCCCCGGCCGCCAGGACGCCCCCCACCAGCGCGACCGGCAGGGTGACGAACATGATCGCCGCCAGCCGCACGCTCCGGAACGCGGCCTGGAGCTCGTCTGCGGTCCGGTCGAGCTCGACCGCGCGATCGAGGACGCGACGGCGGCGCTGCATGGGCTCGCCGATGCGCGGGAGATCGTGCTGATCCGTTCGGGCGGCGGCGGCACCGTGCAGGCCGACGAGCAGCGCCTCAAGCAGGCCCTGACCAACCTGGTCGAGAACGCGATCAAGTATCGCGCTGACCCTGCGCGCGGTCGCGACAGCGGGGGCAGCGGTCTCGGATTGGCGATCTGTCAGGAGATCGCGACGGCCCATGGGGGCAGCATCTCGGTGCAGAGCGAGGAGGGCAGCGGCAGCACCTCCACGCTGGCCCTTTCGGCCGGTGCCGGCGCGCGGGACATGGTCGGCGCCGCTTGACGGACCCACTCCGCGCTGCGAGTCTTGCGGGCGATGAGCAGCCAGGAGCTAGGACCCGCGGACGCCAATCTGCAGATCAAGACCTATCGCGAGGGTCGCGCCGCCAAGGTGGGGCACGACCTGATCATCGAGGTCAGCGACTGGCAGGCCAGCCTCGAGCTCGGCGACGGCTCGTCGCCGTCAAGCGCCAGCTTCACCGCCGACTCCCGCTCGCTGAAGATCCTCGAGGGGCTGCACGGCCTCAAGCCGCTGAGCGATCGCGACCGCGGCGAGATCGTCAAGACGATCGACGCCAAGGTGCTGCGCGGCGCCCCGATCTCGTTCACCTCGACCGACGTGACCCGGGACGGCGACACGCTGACCGCGACGGGTGAGCTGGAGATCGCCGGCGGCCGGCACGACATCACCGTCGCGCTTCAAGGTGCGGCCGAGGGTCGGTACTCCGGCACCGTCGTCGTCAAGCAGAGCGCCTTTGGGATCAAGCCCTACTCGGGACTGATGGGCGCGTTGAAGGTGCGCGACGACGTCGAAGTCGTGCTCTCACCCCGCTGAGGCGACGCGGGCGAGCCCGAGGCAGTCCGATCAGAGGCACCCACAGGCCGTACTCGCGGGCGGCCGCGGTGGCGCGCTCGAGCACGTGCAGGTCCATCTCGCCGGCGATCGTGGCCAGCGTGTGCTGGGACTCCGGGGGCAGCAGCGGCTCGAGCGGGAGCACGAACTGCCAGATGTCGTGCCGCGACGCGGCCTGGGCGTCCTGCTCGGCCGCGATATCGGCCAGCTTGCCGCGGAAGCGTTCGTCCACCTGACCGAGCAGATCGAGCACCTCGGGCCACAGCTGCTCTGACCCGGCGATCTCGATCACACGCTCGAGCCGCTCGCGGGACAGCAGCGACAGCACGTGGTCGAGCCGCTCCTTGCCCCCGAGCACGAACGCGATATGGAGCAGCGACGCCTCGTCGGTCTGGCTGATGCGACCCGCGGGCACAGCAGCGGACCGAACACGCCCTGCGCGATCTTCGTCAGCACCGGCCCCGGGATCACCCGCGCCGCGGCGGCCATTCGCTGCAGCGAGCCGCGGTCGGCGTCGAACAGCACGTCGGTCGTCTGCCCGCGCAGCTGCCGCAGGTCCTCCGGGCCGGCCTGCTCCAGATACGCGAGCGACTCGGGCTCGACCTCGAGCAGCCGAGCTCCGCGTCCTGCAGGGCACCGACCAGACCGTCCGGCGGCGCGCCGCCCAGCTCACGGCTCAGCGCCGTCACTCCCTCTGCCTTCATGCTGACTGCCTCCTGTCGCTCCCAGAGCCGCCGCGGCCAGTGCCGCCGGCTACGGCCGGTACAGCCGCTCGAGCAGGTTCAACATCGCCGGCGAGGTCTGACGGTTGCCGGGACAGCAGGTGGGGCCGCCGACAGCGCTGATCCCGATCTCGATGTGCGGTCCCGTCGAGATGCCGACGATCCCGCACCCGACCTCGGCGATCGGCTGACCCGCGTGCACGACGGTCCCGACCCGCACGAGCGCGGGGTAGGCGTGGCCGTAGTAGATGTAGCGACCGTTGAGCGGGCCGCCGGCGACCCGCAGCACCGGCGCCGCGGGGCCGAACCCGGACACGCCCTCCTGCACGATGATCCCGTTGGTGACGGCGACCTCCACCGCTTGCGGGCCGCACGCCGCTCCGACGGTCGAGATGTCGACGCCCTGGTCGGGCTCCCAGGTGCTCGGCGGCTCGACGATCGACAACGGCGCGAGCGGGAACACGAATCCCTCGCCGGCGTTCAGCGAGTTCAGCTCCTGCACGATCTTGAGCTCCCGCTTGACCTCGGCCAGCGAGACGGCGTGCGCGGTCGGATCCCCGACCGGCGTGTCGGTCGAGTACGAGGGCAGCACCGCGCCGGCGGCCGGATCGATCGCCTGAGGGTGGGCGTGGAGCGCGCTGCCACCGCTGGCGGCCTGATCCTGCCCGGCGCCGGCGCTGGCGCTGCCCGCGCCGGCGGCGCTCGATCCGCAGCCCGCGAGGGCGAGCGCGAGCGCAAGCGCAAGACAGAGCGTGGCCGCAAGCGCGATCCCACGAGCGATGTGCATAGTCAGAGTTCAGCAGACTGCTGGTCGGGCGGCGCCGGACAGACGGTGGGTTCAGGCGGCAGCGCGCAGGCCGGCGATCGGAGGCCGCTCGATCGGTTCGCGCTCGAGCGTGTCGGGCCCGTCCGCCCCCGGCACCATGAACGTCGCCGGCAGCGGGCCGCGCAGGCGGCCCTCGCGTTCGAGCCGCGTGGCCACGGCCTGCAGCACGGCATAGGCCATCGGCCCCAGATCGCGCAGCGGCTGATGCGCGTTCTGGCGCACGTCGAGGTCGACCTGGGCCAGTCCGTCGAGCCCGACCTCGCGATAGGCGTCGAGCAGCAGGGCGATGTCGACCCCGTAGCCGGTCACGAACGGCAGCCGCTCGACCAGCTCCCGGCGCGCGGCGATCTCACCGGCGAGCGGCTGCTCCACGGCGGCGAGGTCGGGATAGAACAGGTTCAGCAGCGGGCGCGCGGTGAGCTCGGTGACGCGGCCCCCCTCGCCGGGCAGCGTCATGCCGCCGACGCGGAACGGTCGCCGGTAGTAGCCCTTGACGAACGACAGGCGTGGCTCGCACAGCAGCGGCCCGAGCAGGCCACAGGCGAAGTGCGCGCCGAAGTGCTCGGAGTCGGCGTCCAGGAAGCAGACCACGTCGCCGCTCAGCACGTGCAGCGCGCGCCACATCGCATCACCCTTGCCGAGCACCGGTCCGAGCTCGGGCATCAGCGCCTCCTGGTCGTGCACCTCGACCCCCAGCTCCCGCGCGATCCGGGCGGTGTCGTCGGTGGAGTCATCGACGACCACGATCTGATCGACCGCGCCGGCGTCACGCAGCGGGACCAGGCTCTCGAGGATCGCGCCGATCGTCCGCGCCTCGTTGCGGGCCGGCAGGCAGATCGAAACGGTGGCGTTCCGCTCCGCCGCCAGCCGCTCGGCCGGAAACGCTGTGTGGCTGAAACTGTTGCGCCCGTACCAGGCCCGGGCCCCGATGGACATGCTCCGAAGGATGACGGACCGGGCCGACGGGGGTGCGGCCGAGACCGGACGCGCCGGCTGCTACCGTCGCCGGCTGACTCGTCCGAGACCCCGCCGAGTCGCCGACGCGCCCCGACCCCCGGCGCGGCTGTAGATAGCCAGCCGCCCGGGAGGCCCAGGACGTCCACTGAAGGTAGCCCCACCGAAGCCGCATCGAGCGGCGACGCGCGCGCGGGAGACCCGCCGCTTGCTGGAGCGCTACCGCGTCGAGGGCGACATTGCGGCGCGCGACGAACTGGTCAAGCGGTTCCTGCCGCTGGCCGGTCAACTGGCCCGGCGCTACCAGAGTGGCGGCGAGCCGCTCGACGACCTCACCCAGGTCGCCGTCGTCGGCCTGATCAAGGCGCTCGACCGCTTCGATCTCGATCGCGGCGTGGCCTTCTCGAGCTACGCCGTGCCGACGATGCTGGGCGAGATCAAGCGCTACTTCCGCAACGGCGGATGGGCGATCCACGTGCCCCGCGCTGCCCAGGAACGCGCCCTGAAGCTCCAGCGCGTCACCCGCGAGCTGTCCGGGACGATCGGTCGCGCGCCGTCGGTCCGCGAGCTGGCCGAGGCGATGGGCTCGACCGACGAGGACGTGCTCGACGCGATCCATGCCGGCAACGCCTACGACACGATCTCGATCGACGCCCAGCGACCGGGGTCCGACGGCGAGGCGGGCAGCTACGCCGAGACGCTGGGGGCCGACGACGAACGGCTCGACCTCGTCGAGTACTCGGCCGTCATCGCCGAGCGGCTGCAGTCACTGAGTGCCCGGGATGGCCTCGTCCTGCATCTCAGGTTCGCCGAGGACATGACGCAGTCTGAGATCGCCGAGCGCATCGGCGTCTCGCAGATGCAGGTCTCCCGCCTGATTCGGAGCGCGACGCCGAACTACGCGAGGCCGCGGGTCAGACCTGGACCTGACCGCCCGTCGGCTCGCGGGTCAGCCGCACCTTGAGCGACTCCGCCGGCGGGCCGGCGCCGCTCACGGGCTCGGAGGTGACCTCGTCGCTGAGGCGCTCGAGCAGCGACCCGACCCCGGGCAGCGCGGTATCGGCGACGAGCGCGTTCGCGCCGCCCGCCGCGAGCGGTCCGATGCGGAGGTCGAACCCGCCCTCGCACTCGGTGACGCCGATCCGCACGAGGCCGTCAGCCATGCGGGCGGGGGCGTGGGTGGCGAGCGCGTCGCTGATGAGCTGAGCGTCGGAGAGGCGGTCGATCGAGAAGTCGGCGCGGGCCGCCAGCAACGACACGAGACGTCCGAGGACGCCGGTCACCGGTGCCCCGGCGCTGAGCGCGAGAGCGATCCCCTCGGGCGGCGCGGGCTCATCTCGGGTCAGCTGGCTGGTGTCCGCGAACACGGTCGCGAAGTCGGTCGGTGGCACCGAAGGGTCCGCGGTGGCGCTACCGCGAAGCGCGAACAGCATCTGGATCTCGGTCCCGGACGCGCCGGCCCGGATCGCGAACTCGTCCGACAGCGCGGCGATCAGCGAGAGCCCGAAGCCGAGCGCCGGATCGCCCGGGGTCTCCGGCTTCGTCGCCAGACCGAGCGTCGGCTTGAACTCGGTTCCTCGGTCGCGAACGCTGACGACCAGGCTCCCGGGCAGCACGGTCATGGTCGTCTCCAGCGGACCGTGGCCACCGGGATAGGCGTGCACGACGACGTTCGTGCACGCTTCGGTGACGGCGATCTTCATGTCCGCGCACTGCGCGGCGTCGACGGCGAGATCGTCGGCCAAGCCGGCGAGAACCTGGCGAGTCATCGCAACGTTCACCGGCGCGGCCGGCATCGTCAGGCGCACGCTGGGCCATAGCTCCGTCGCTGCTGCTGGGCTTGCATCCTCATTCACTCTCGAAATCACCTTTGCCGTCTTGGCGCGCGCGTTTTCGGAACGCTGTCTCGTGTATTGGCGCTAGTGGCAGGACCCAAACCTGGGTGGTCTCGTCCCCTCCCGGCTTCGGTCCGGCCGCTCGTGGGGCGGAGGCTACCCCAACTGGCCCCCGGGAATCGAGCATCAGTCGCGCTGCAGGCGGGCGGCGAACGCCCGCAGCCTGCCCGGATCGCGCAGCGGCGCCCCGTGTCCGAAGCACACGAGCTCGGGCTCCAGGGCGGCGAGCCGCCGCGCCGACTCCCGGTTATGCGCCGGGTCGGGGGGTGAAGAACGACTTCGGCTCGTGCAGCCCGGGGAGCCCCGTGATCGTGTCCATATTCGTGATCACGTCGCCGCAGATCAGGGCCCGGGCCGACTCCCGCCAGAACGCGATGTGCCCGGCCGAGTGTCCCGGCACCTCGAGGACCGTGAACCCGGCCACCGTGTCGCCCTCTCGCAGCCGGCGTGCGACCGGGTGCGGCGGCCCGGGGAACGCGAGCCCGATCAGGGAGTCGATCGGGTGAGGGGGCATCCGCTCCCGGATCCGCCCCGTCCCCACCGCCTCGGCGTCACCCTCACCACACCACAGGGGAAGGCCGAGCGCTTCGCACACCGCGTGGCTCGACCCCTGGTGGTCGGCGTGCGCATGGGTGAGCGCGTGCGTGGCGACCGTGCGTCTCTTCAGCTCGCTCAGGATCCGGCCGCGGGCATGAGCTGGGTGGCGGGTCTCCGCGTGAACGGCTTGCTGGGGAGGGGCCGCGTTGCACGGGGGGGCTCCCGTGGGCGGTCCGGTCCTGGTCGCCGGCTCTTCGTAGCCTCTCGCCGGGTTTCCCGGGGCGGTGCGCAACGTTCGGCCGGTATAGGCGGCCAAACGTTGCCCGACCGCCCGAAGGCGCGCCGAGATGCAGCGTTATGCCGGTTGTTCGGGCCTCACCGCGTCCCGCCACTGGTTCACGGTCACGGCCGACCCACATTTCGTGGTATCTCGCCCCGACCTACCGGGAGTCAGGGAACGAACTGTGCGTCAGACACCACTTTCGTAGCCTCTCGATCGACCGGGCAGGCGAGAGGCAACGAAATGTGGGTTCCGCGCCCGCAGAGCGTCCCGACACTCGCCCTCAGATCCACTCTTCCCCAGCAGTTCAACGGTGGCCTCACCAGGCGCCCCACAGCCAACCGCCCCTACATCCGCGCCTTGCGAATCCGCCCGGCCACCGTCTCCGTCCACTCCGCCTCGCCGAAGCGCTCGAGGACCGCGGCGGCCGCCGCCTCGTGGTCGTACTCGACCCGGCGGTGCTCGATCCGGCCGTCGTCGTGCAGCAGCGCCCACGCCGCGCGGGGGTCGCCGTCGAACGGCATCCCGACGCTCCCCGGGTTGACCAGTTCAACACCGCCCGCATCCGAGACCCGGGCGAACGGCAGGTGCGTGTGGCCGAACACGAGCCGCGGCTCGGTGACGCCGGCGAGCAGCTCGGCCTCGTCGTCGGCGGGCTCGGGCAGGAAGGACCTCACGTCCGAGACGGGGGAGGCGTGGCAGTAGCGTGTGGTGCCGAGCACCGCCTGCTCGTCGAGCCAGGCGAGCTCGGCGACCAGCTCGGGCCCGAGGGCGGCTCGGCAGGCGGCGATCGCGCCGCGCACGACGGGGTTGTCGGGCGCCTCATCGGGGCGCGCGGTCCAGCGCTCGCCGTTGCCGCGGATCCAGGTGTGATCGCCCAGGGCACGGAGGCGGGCGACGGTCTCGAACGGGGAGGGACCGAACAGGGCGTAGTCGCCGCCGAGCACGAACGCCTCGACGCCGGCTGCGCTCGTGTCGGCCAGTACCGCCTCGAGCGCTCCCAGGTTGCCGTGGATGTCGTAGAGCAGGGCGGTCGGAGGCACGAGCACAACTAATAGCATCGCGGGGGTGCAGCTGGTCGGTCCGTCGCTCACGCTCCGCTACGCGACCGCGGCGGATGCGCCCGCGCTGTTCGAGCTCGGCTCGGACGCTGGCGTGACGCAGTTCTTCTCCTGGGGTCCGTACACGACGGTGGCGCAGCCGGCGGGCTACATCGCCGGACTGGCCGGCGAGCGCGAGCGCGGCGACCGGGTCGACTTCCTGATCGTCGCGCGCGACTCCGGGGGACCGATCGGTGTGACCGGGCTCTCGGAGCTGGGCCGCCGTGACAAGCGCGCGGTGGTGGGCACGTGGCTCGATCGTCGGCGCTGGGGCACCGGGGCCAACCGGGAGTCCAAGGCGCTGATCGCCCATCTCGCCTTCGTCACGATCGGCCTCGAGCGGCTGGGGGCGTATGCGGACGTGGCCAACGGGCGCTCGCAGACGGCCCTGACCCGGCTCGGCTTCACGCGCGAGGGCGTGCTCCGGCGCTGGCACCGCCACGGGGACCTCTACCGCGACGTGGTGCTGTTCTCGCTGCTGCGCGACGAATGGGAGCGCTCGCCGCTGGCCGAGGTCCCGGTCGAGGTCCACGGCGAGCCGCCGGTGGCGTTCAGGCTCGCCGCTGCTCCCAGCTGAAGCCGCGAACCGCGAGCAGGATCCCGAGCGCGGCCCAGACGGCGATCACGCCGAGGGCACTGATGTTCGCGGACAGGCTGGTGCCCTTGACCATCGATCCCGACAGGCCGTCGATCAGGTGCTTGAGTGGCAGCGCTTCGGCGATCCCCTTGAGGAAGCCGGGGGCGTTGGCGGCGTCGTAGAAGACCCCGGAGACGAAGATCACCGGCAGAAACACGGCGTTGACGTAGGCGGGGGCGGAATCGAAGTTCGGGATCGCGTGCGAGAAGGCGACGCCGAGCGAGGCGAAGCAGATCACGCCGGCGCTGACGAACACGAACAGCTCGAAGTAGTCCTTGGGCCAGCCGGTGCCGAAGAACACGCGCCCGGCCACCGCGATGATCGCGATCTGAATCGCGGTGTTGGTGATCGCGTTCCCGGCGATGCCGCACAGGTAGGAGAAGCTCGGGATCGGCGTGCCGCGGATCCGCTTGAGGATCCCCTGCTCGCGCAGGAAGGTCATGTTGAAGGCCAGCGCAGTGAACGTGGTCGACATCACCGCCATCCCGGCGATGCCCGGGACGATGACGTTCAGGTCCTTCTGCTTGCCGTGCAGGATCGCGCCGAAGAAGGCCAGGAACAGCAGCGGCAGCAGGAAGTTGAAGAACGCGGCGCTGGGATTGCGCCAGAACAGCTTGCGCTCGAGGCGGTACTGGCGCCAGGCGAGACGGGCGACCTCGGTCATCGCCGGCCACGCCTTCGCCGACCGCGCGCCGGCGGCTCCTCGTCGACCACGGGCTCCTCGGACGCCTCGGCGGTCAGCTCGAGGTACACGTCCTCGAGCGTCGGCCTGGTCACGGTCAGCGCCTCGAGCCGGTCGCCGCGCGCGAGTGCGGCGCCGGTCAGCTCGTGCAGGAGCGTGGTCGGATCGTCGGTCCGGTGCTCGACCAGGCCGCCGCTGCCGTTGCGGTAGGCGACCATGCAGGGAGCCGTGCCCGCGGTTCCCGTGAGCGTGCTCGGCGGCCCCTCGACCGCGATCCGCCCGTCCTTGATGATCGCCACCCGGTCGGCCAGCTCCTGGGCTTCGTCCAGGTAGTGGGTGGTGAGCAGCACGGTCTTGCCGAGCGCCTTGAGCGAGCGGATCGTGTCCCAGGCGGCGCGCCGGGCGGCCGGATCGAACCCGGTCGTCGGCTCGTCGAGGAAGATGAGCTCGGGATCGCCGATCAGCGCGAGCGCCAGATCGAGGCGGCGGAGCTGGCCGCCCGACAGCGTCCGCGCGAGCGCGTCCTCCTTGCCCTGCAGCCCGGTGAGCGCGATCACCTCGTCCACGTCGCGGTGGTGGGGGTAGAGCGAGGCGAAGTGGGCGACCGCCTCGCGCACCCGGATGTGGCGGTAGATCCCGGTGCTCTGGAGCACGATGCCGACCTGGGCGCGGAACGTGCGCGAGCGCTTGCCGGGATCGAGCCCGAGCACGCTCACCTCACCGGCGGAGCGCTCCCGGTAGCCCTCCAGGATTTCGACGGTCGTCGTCTTGCCGGCCCCGTTGGGCCCCAGCAAGCCGAACACCTCGCCCCGGCGAACCTCGAAGCCGATTCCCCGGACCGCCTCGAAGTCGCCGTAGGACTTGCGGAGGCCCTTGACCTCGATGGCTGCACCTGACACCGGCCTGATGATGCCAGTGTGGGCGCCGCCTACGCGTGACCGGCGCCCGCCAGAGCGTGGGGCAGGGTCTCCCGGCGTACGCTGCGGGGCAGCGGCAGCCGGTGCAGAACCGGCTGGAAGGCCTGCTCGGTGGCCCACGGAAGCTCCGTGTGCACGACTTCGCCGGCGGCGGCCACGACGGTCGGGTCGAGCTCCGACCCGGCGGCGAGCTCGAGCGCCAGCAACGCCTCGGTGTGCGAGAGCTGCTGCGTGGATCGCGCGGTCAGCCTCGCCCACGCATCCGCCACCGCCAGCACGCGGCACTCGAGCGGAATCATCCCGCCGCGCAGGCCCGCCGGCCCGCCCGTGCCGTCGAAGCGCTCGCTCGCGTACATCGCGGCGAGCATCACCTCGTAGAGCTCATCGGACCGAGAGTGCCGCTTGTAGGTCTGCGTGTACATGAACCGCGAGGCCTGCGCGATGACGCGCCGGCGGCGTCGCGGCAGGCGCAGCACGTCGGCGAGTGCGGCGGCGTAGAGGCCCGTGGCCGACGGCCGGTCGAGATCGGCCATCGGGCGGTTGCGGACCATGGCCGGCAGGACCACGCTCGGGGTCAGGACCACGGGGGCCAGCAGCGCGAACGCGCCGATCCCGAGCGGCTCGATCAGCATCGTGGCCAGCGTGCCGAGCGCGACCTCCACGAGCACCGCCGGCAGCAGGCTCGAGAGCTCGGAGCTGATCAGCGGGCCCGCGCGGTACCCCTGGTACAGGGTGCCGTAGAGCAGGCGCGCGATCGCGAACTGGACCAGGGCCAGGACCACGCCGGCGGTGAACAGGCCGGCGAGTGCCCGCGGCTCCAGTGAGGTGACGCCGGCGAGCCTGAGCACCTCCGCTGCGGCGATCGCCGACCAGCCGTAGGAGGCGAGGTTGGCCAGCGCCCCCGGCGTGAACACGGCGAACTCGCGCACGATCAGGCGGTGGGCGATATCCCAGGTGAGGTACACGGCGAGCCCGGCGACCGGCCCCCAGAACGCAACCGCGATCAGGACGACGGCGAGGGTGCCGTCCACCCTGACCGGCACGCGCGTCTTGAGCGTGACCTGCCCCGTGTGGCAGGCCAACGCGATCGCGACCAACGCCGCGAACAGCAGCGGGTCGTGGAGGCGCTCCGGGGGGGCCAGAACGGCGAGTGCGGCGGGAAGCGACAAAGCGGCCACGCCGAGCAGCGCAAGCGCAGCCCGCCGGCGGGCCGGTGTACTTCCGTGTCGTGTCGAAACCGCTACGTCCATGGCCAAGTCGTCCCCACCGGGCGCGCACAGGCGCGATCGCCGCCATGCTACCAGCATCGAGGCGTGGCTCAGACCGTCATCGACGGGTGTTTGCCGTTTTGCTCATGCGGTTCCTCAGCACGTCGCCCACCGCATGAGCGTAGGCACCGAGATCAGCCGTTGCGCCAGGTCATTTGGCAACTCCTTCCTTGCGGTTAGCAGGAAAACTATCGGCAGGTCAGCCGAGCGTCGATACTTCCCGGACGTGACCCGGGTACTCGCCCTTCCCGTGTACCGGCGGTTGCTCGTCGCGTACACGCTCAACGAGCTGGCCTGGTCGATCGGCACCGTCGCACTCGCGGTCCTCGTCTACCGCCGCACGGGCAGCGCGATCGGGGCCACGGCGTTCTTCCTCTGCGCCCAGACGATTCCTGCGCTGATCTCCCCGCTCGTGGTCGCGCGGATCGATCAGCGGCCGGCGCGGCGCGTGCTGCCCTTCCTGTACGGGATCGAGCGCGCTGACGATGCTGACGACCGCCGGTCTCCCGCCCGCGCCGCACGAACCGGCACCGTCGGCGGGCCGGCTGCGGCGGGCGCTTGAGCACGCCCGCCGGACCCCCGCGATCCGGATCCTGCTGAGCCTGCAGGCAGTGGCGCTGCTCTTCTTCACCATGTCGGTCCCGGTCGAGGTCGTGTTCACCAGCAACACGCTGCACGCGGGCGCCGGCGGCTACGGCGCGTTGCTGTCGGCCTGGGGGGCGGGGGCGGTGGTGGGCAGTCTGATCTACGCGCGTTGGCGCGAGGTGCAGTCACGGACGTTGATCGCCGGTGGCGCGGGCGCGCTCGGGCTCGGGTTGCTGGGCATGGCCGTGAGTCCGGCGCTGGGGTACGCGATCGCCGCCGCCGCCGTCGCGGGGGCGGGGAACGGGGTCGAGGCGGTGTCCGTGCGCACAGCGCTGCAGGAGGCGGTGGAGCCGGCGTGGATGACGCTGATGATGAGCTTCAGCGAGTCGATGGCCGAGGCGGTGCCGGGGCCCGGAATCCTGCTCGGTGGCGCCGTGGCCGCGCTCGCCAGTCCTCGGGCCGCGCTCGCCATGGCCGGCGCCGGGGCGCTTGTCGTCACGGGCATGATCGCCTACAAGCTCCGCCCCGGCCGATTGGCCGCCGGGCCGGTGGCCACCGACGGGCCGCTCGAGGTGGGACAGTCGAGCGCGTCGATGCGCTCGGAGCAGCCCTCAGAAGCAATAAGGTGAGCGCGACGTGCGCCGCGCCTGCATCGACATCGGCTCGAACACGACGCGTTTGCTCGTTGCCGAGTGCGAGGAGGAGCATCTGCTCGAAATCCACCAGGAGCGGGCGTTCACGCGCATCTCACGGGGGCTGCGCGACGACGGGACGATCTCGGCGGCCAAGATCGTCGAGGTCGTCGAGGTCGTAGCCGAGCAGCTCCGCCTCGCCCGGGAGCTCGGGTCCGAGGATGTCTACGCGGTGGCCACCGCCGCGATCCGGCGGGCCGGCAACGGGCCCGAGCTGGTCGCGGCGATCCGCCGACACTGTGGCCTCGGGGTGCAGATCCTGTCCGGCGAGGAGGAGGCGCGGCTGGCCTTCGTCGGGGCCGCCAGGACGCTCGGCCACATCCCGTCGGGCGAGCTCGGCGTGGTCGACGTCGGCGGTGCGTCGTCGGAGCTCGTCGTCGGTCTGGCGCCCGACCGGATGAGCTGGTGCACGTCGTTCGGCGTTGGGTCGGGCGACCTGACCGAGCAATTCCTGACCTCCGATCCTCCGTCCACCGATGAGATGGCGGCGGCCCGAGCCCACGTCGAGCATTCCCTGGCCGGGATCGATGTGCCCAAGCCGGCCGAGGCGGTGGCGGTGGGGGGGAGCGCCACGTCTCTGCGACGGCTCGCCGGCCCCGTGCTGGACTCGGCGGCGTTCGAGCGCACGTTCGGGCTGCTGGCCACCGCGGGCACGACCGCCGTGGCCCGGCGGTTCGCCTTGGACCGCGAGCGCGTGCGGCTGCTGCCGGCCGGTCTGATCATCCTGCAGGCCGCCTCGGATCTGTTCGGCGCGGCGCTCCAGGTCGGGCACGGCGGAATCCGCGAGGGCGTCCTGCTCGAAGCGCGGTCGTGAGCGCGGACGAGCAGCCCACCGGCGGCGTCGAGCCCGAGCGCCTCGAGCCGGAGCCGCCACAGCCCGGCCCCGCGGAGCCGCCGCGGCCCCTGCGCGAGGCGATCGCCGAGGTCCGCGTGCGCGCGCCCACGCGCGGGAACCGCCGCCTCGAGACGTTCCTCGAGGCGGTCAACGCCGACGATCAGGTCAAGGCCTGGTGGCACGTCTCATCGGTCAACGCAACCCGCCGGCTGGGGATGTCGGATCACAGCTGGGTCCACATCCAGATCGTGCTCAACATCGGCCTGCGCGTGGCCCGGCTGCTCTGGCGCCGCGGCGTGACGCCGTCGGTGGTCGCCGACTTCGGGTTGAGCGAGCGCGATGCCGAGGTGGTTGTCGCCGCTGGCTGCCTCTTCCATTGCGTGGGGATGTCCATCCACCGCACCGACCACGAGGCCTACAGCCTGTTCCTGACCGCCGACAAGCTCGGATCGCTGCTGGCCGGCGCCTACGAGGAGCCCGAGCGCTCAGTGATCGTGGCCGAGACGCTGCACGCGATCATCGGCCACCGGCGCAAGGGCAAGCCGTTCACGATCGAGGCCGGGATCGTCCGCGTCGCCGACGCACTCGACATGGCCCGCGGCCGCTCGCGGGTGCCATTCGAGGCCGGCCATCAGAACATCCATTCGCTCTCGGCCTACGCGATCGAGGAGGTCAAGATCGTCCCCGGCGAGGATCGGGCGGTGCGGGTGGAGATCGCGATGTCCAACAGCGCCGGCATCTTCCAGGTCGACGAGCTGCTGGCCACCAAGCTCCGCGGTTCGGGGCTTGAGCAGCACGTCGAGGTCATCGCCAGGATCGAGGCCGAGCACGAGCAGCGCCTGATCCAGGTGTTCCGGATCTAGTAGGGCGCCCTTACCAGTGGACGCCGCGCATCAGGTGCGCGAGTGCGACCTGCTCGGTCGACGCCGCCGCCTCGCCGCCGGGCGTCTCGCCCTTCGCCGCCGCGGAGTCGGGGAACACCTTGTAGGCCGTCGAGAGGATCTGGTCCACCGCCTTGGGGAACAGGGCGTAGGAGACCTCGCCGAACGTCCCCAGCCGGGTGTTGATCTGCTTCGGCGTGGCCCGGATCGCCTCGCAGATCAGGTCGGCCGCCTCGTCCGGGGAGATCGTGGGGAAGCTGTCGTAGATCTTCGTGGGCGCGATCATCGGCGTGCGCACGAGCGGCATGTGGATGGTCGTGAAGTGCACGTCGTCGCCGATCGACTCCGACCCCACGACCCGGGTCCAGGCGTCGAGCGCCGCCTTCGAGGCGACGTAGGCGGAGAACCGCGGCGGGTTGGTCTGCACCCCGATCGAGGAGATGTTCACGATGTGCCCCGACTTGCGGTCGCGCATGTGGGGCAGCAGCCCCATGATCAGCTTGATCGTGCCGAGGTAGTTGAGCTGGATCGTGCGCTCGAAGTCGTGGAAGCGGTCGTAGGAGAGCGCGATCGAGCGGCGGATCGAGCGGCCCGCGTTGTTGACCAGGATGTCCACCGCCGGGTGATCGGCCAGCACCCGCTCGACCAGGCCGTCGATCGAGTCGGTCGCCGACAGGTCGGCCGAGTAGGCGTACGCGGTGCCGCCCATGTCCTCGATCTGCTGCTTGGTCTGCTCGAGCTTCTCCATGTTGCGCGCGACCAGGATCGGAATGCCGCCGGCCTTGGCGATCTTGATCGCCGCTGCCTTGCCGATGCCGCTCGAGGCGCCGGTGATCAGGACCGTCTTGCCGTTCACGGCGCCCTCGAAGCTGCGGTCCTTGAACAGGTCGGGGTCGAGGTTGCGCTCCCAGTAGTCCCACAGCTTGTCGGCGTAGCTCTCGAGCGGCGGCACGGTGATCCCGGTGCCCTCGAGCGCGCGCTCGGTGTCGCGGGTGTCGAACTCGGCTGTGAGGCCGATGTAGCCGAGCACCTCCTCGGGGATGCCGAAGTCGTCCAGGATCGCCTTGCGGACGCCGCGCGCGGCGGGCAGCGCCATCAGCATCGAGAGCGTTCCCTTCGGCAGCGCCTTGAGGATCCGGGTGTCGACGCGCAGGCTGAGCTGCGGGGCGTGCGCGGCGTTCGCGAACGCATTGACCACGTCACCCGAGCGCTGCGACTTCGGGGCGGCGAGATGGAAGGCCTGTCCGTCCAGCCCCGGCTGGTGGGCGATGTGGTCCATCGCCGCGGCGGCGAAGTCGACCGGCACGATGTTCGTGTACCCGAACTCGGGCCCGACCAGCGGAAACCAGCCGGGTAGATAGTGGCGGG
>Ga0209048_10003075_pt1 | contig 16344 bp, 14 predicted proteins | sample FrelakmetCRP12CR_FD_187146 | JGI IMG/M metagenome (GOLD analysis project Ga0209048, IMG submission 187146) | Freshwater lake sediment microbial communities from the University of Notre Dame, USA, for methane emissions studies - CRP12 CR (SPAdes)... | ecosystem: Environmental > Aquatic >... | reverse complement strand
ATGCAGGCATCTTTGGCCGGATCGCCCGGCGCTCCGCAGCCGACCCATGTCCCCGTGCCTGGGTAGTCAAGATACCACATACCGTATCTGAATACTCCAATTTTAGACTGTTGAGACGCGGTCCCCTGCATAACGGTGAATGTCTGACCCGCTATCGTAATCGTTCCGGTTCGCACTCCATCGGTATTTGAGGCAACTGAGAATTGCACTGTCCCGTTGCCGGTTCCGCTGCCTCCTGAGGTAATTGTTATCCAGGGCGCATTGCTCACCGCCTGCCAGGAATCGGCATTGGCAGCAGAGATCTCCACGCTTTTACTGCCACCTGCTGGCGGAACCGTGACATAGGATGTGCTAAGCCTAATGAATCGTACAAGAAAAGCCTGTCCATTAGATAGTTGTCCAACAATTACTTTGCCATCAGCAGAAATTGCGTAGGCAGCAGAAAATTCGCCTGGCGAAGTTGAAATCCCGTTGTCAATTTGCCACTGACTGATAGTTTTCATACCTATCGCCTGAGTCCAGAAAAAGGCCACTGTATTGCCGTAACTATCTTCTGTTGAGCCAACTATGACATTTCCGTCAGCAGAAACTCCATAAGCAACTGCATTTACACCGCCCGGCAATGTTCCAAGGTCTGCCATTCCGATCCCCTGTTTCCATCGGAATGCACGCACTTTGCCGGCACTATCTTCCGAGGCGCCAACTATGATAGTTCCGTCTGCGGAAACTGCGGAAGCAACTGCATTTACACCGCCCGGCAATGTTCCAAGATCTGCCATTCCGCCCCCCAGTGTCCATCGGAATGCACGCGTTCTGCCGGCGCTATCTTCCGAGGCGCCAACTATGACAGCTCCGTCTGCGGAAACTGCGGAAGCAACTGCATTTACACCGCCCGGCAATGTCCCAAGATCTGCCATTCCGCCCCCCAGTGTCCATCGGAATGCACGCATTCTGCCGGCGCTATCTTCCGAGGCGCCAACTATGACAGTTCCGTCTGCGGAAACTGCGGAAGCTGCAGCATTGGCCCCGCCTGCCATTGTTCCAATGTCAACCATGCCATCGGCCTGAGTCCAACGAAAGGCACGGATAGAACCATCGAGGTAATTTAGCATGCCCACGATAACAGTACCATCTGCCGATACGCCATCAGCTGAAGAATACCACTGATGCTGATAGTGATCCAGATTTACCATCCCCTCAGCTTGTGTCCAGCGAAATGAATAAAAATTGTAAGGGGTCTGCTGAAATCCAAATTCACCAACAACAGTAGCACCATCGGCTGATGTTCCATAAGCAACTGAATACGGCGATCCATCGATGGACCCAAGATCCCACCGATAAGGTCTCAGAACAACGTTCACAGTCGTCGTATTAGGGTCAGTAACACTAATCAAATCGGCGGTTAGTTGATCCGCCTTATTGTTATACCATTGACTTAAATATCCTGTCGTGGGAGGCAAAGGCGAAAATTGAAGCTTGTAACTGCCAGTAGGTAAAAGAGGTATGGCGTAGCTGCCCACAAAATTCGTATTATATTGTCCATAATAATTGCCGTTGCTGTCATATACTGATATAAAGACGTTATCAATTCCATTCCCTGCAGCATTGGAAACCCTGCCTGATATAGTGCCGCCTGATGCATATGACGGAATTGCTGCAAATATAAACAGTGATAAACTTAAATAATAAAAGGCTCTTTCAATCCTTGGATAAATCTTTTTTAGAGACATCAAATCCCCCCTGCTATAGAATCGAAATTATATTTTATTGCGTCGCTCTCTCAAGCTGTCAGGTTCATCAATGCTGTGCTAGTGTTCCATGTTTTCAATTAGAACACACTACAGCTTCATTGTCAAGATTTCTTCTGCAGATTTCTTCTGCGGAAAGATCAAAGGAGCAAACTTATAACATCATATGTAGGGGTTGAATAAAGGGCGATGCTGCAGCTATCCCTCCTGCACACCGCATCGCCAGCAGAGGGTTAAGAAGTAAATATTTCTTCTGGTTTTCATTACAGTAGTCAGCGATAAGCAGCTAGCGACCCTGCACTTTGTTCCAAAAGTTAGCACAGTATGCTAGTATTTTCTGAGATGATGTAAAACTGCAAATACAACTGTCGATAAGATAGCATTCCATTTTGGATGTAATACAGAGCTAGAGAATAACTTGTCGGACATCAGGAGATAATCATGACTGAATCACTGCTGCAACTGTTGGCCGAACTCGAACGCTTTGGCAAAGATAACGACCGGATGATTTCTGAGCGTCCTCGGCGCATGTTGAATATCACGCGTGAGACTGGTGAGTTCCTGTCCGTTGTAGTCCGTGCTATGAATGCTCAGCGGGTGCTGGAAATTGGAACCTCAAACGGCTACTCTACTATCTGGCTCGCTGATGCCGTTCACGCGATAGCTGGCAATGTTCTCACGGTTGAAATTTCAGAGTTCAAGGTCGCCCTGGCTACTGAAAACTTCTCACGCTCCGGGCTTGTATCAGTCATCACGCAGCTCAATGACGACGCGGGTCGAGTGCTAGGTGGGATGGGAAGTGAGGCATTTGATATGATCTTTCTCGATTCTGAGCGCACGGAATATACTGGTTGGTGGCCTGATATCAAGCGAGTACTTCGGCGGGGCGGGCTACTTGTTGTGGATAATGCCACCTCCCACCTCGACCAAATGGCCCCCTTCGTCGCGCTCGTCAAATCGGATCCTGAATTCACTACCTGTCTGGTACCGGTTGGCAATGGTGAGTTCCTCGCGATACGTTCCGCTAAGTAATCATGACGTCCAACGTCGCAGCACTAACTTTATCTTGTCACCACTACAATTCCTGAGTCCGTGACCGTGAATCCTCTGTTCTTATCCTTTTCATGGTCATAGCCTATCTCCATGCCGTCGGGGATTTTCACGTTTTCGTCTATTATTGTTTTCTTGATACGCGCGTTTCTGCCTATTTCAACATTCTCAAAGAGAATTGAGTTCTCGACAAGGCTAAAACTATTAATTTTGCCGCACGGTCCGATGATTGACCTCCGCACCGTGCTACCGCTGTTAATACATCCCCCACACACATAAGAGTCAACATTTTGACCTCGACGCCCTTCGTCATCGAAAACAGTTTTAGCGGGAGGGACATTTCCTTGATTTGTCAGTATAGGCCACTTGTAATTGTAGAGATTCAATTGAGGGGTTACATTCACAAGGTCCATATTGGCCTCGTAATACGAGTCAATTGTGCCCACATCTCTCCAGTAGCCCCTTTCCTCAGGCTTCATCCCAGGCACATAGTTGTCTACAAAATTATATGCAAATATTTTGTCACCCTTTTCGAGCATCATCGGAATCACGTGTTTACCAAAATCGAGATCTTCATGTTTTTTCTTGCCCTCTTTCAGTACTTCGATGAGCTTCCTCATAGAGAAAATATAATTGCCCATCGATGCAAAACAAGTATCTCGTCCTGGAATCGTAATAGGATTTCTTGGCTTTTCTGAAAAGGCTGTCACCTTGAAGTCATCATCTACAGAAAAAACCCCAAACCTCTTGGCTTCTTCAACCGGCACCTCAAGAGCCGCCAATGTGATATCTGCTTTATTCATGCGATGGTACTCTATCATCTGGCTGACATCCATTTTATAAATGTGATCGCCACCGAATATTGCTACGTATTCAGCATCAGAGGATTCAATGAATCTCAAAAATTGAAAGATAGCATCAGCGGTACCTTTAAACCACTCCTCACTAACACTGCTCGTCTCGGGCGATATGGTGTCATAAAACTCTCCAAGCCCAGTCCATTTGGCCCATGATTCCTTGATGTGTTTGTTCAATGAGTATGCCTGGTATTGCGTCAAGATATACACCTTCTTGATACCCGAATTGAACAGGTTGCTTAATACAAAATCTATTATTTTGTATTTCCCGGCAAAAGGAACGGCAGGTTTTGGCCTGCTAGATGTGATAGGGCTGAGTCGTTCTCCTTTGCCTCCGGCCAGAACCATTGCTATTGTGTTCCTTGTAACATTCCCCATTATATACATTTAGATCTCTCCTTTCTGAGAATTTCCAGCACCACACGATTGCCAGATCCTTCAACCCCAGTAGCTATCTAAGGCCCCATCCATCTGATTTATATATTAATAAAAGCCTCTTCTATATCCCATGCAGGTTATCAATCTGCCATGTCAAGTCGCACACACTTTCGCAATAAAAAAACCACGGCTGTCGGCCGTGGCCTTGGAGTCACTATGTCAGAGCATGCAAGATTAAGGCTAATAAACCCTCTCCTCAGGCCGTGGCGTTAAGATACGAAGCGGTCGAATGATGCTTTTAACCTTAACTCGCAGTTTAAACATGTTTAAAGTATATTTTTTACCTGACGTATTGTCAAGAGGAGAGCAAATCAGAAGTTCCCCCAATATTTTCATGAGCTGGACGGAAAAAGCCTGGCGTGTCCAGCATCCCGTGGCCCTGGTCTTAAGATTCGTCCTGCATAGCGCCTGAACATGCTCATTAAACTGTCTGCAATGCTGTAATAGTGAAACTCTGGGATACCGAACACTCGCTTCGCTTAATCGCACCGCAAAGCGGATAAGACCGCCGCATGTTGAAAAGCTTCGAGGTATCAGCTACCACCCCTAAACAACGCGGCGGCTTGGTAGGCTGGCGTCGCTTTCCAAAAATAATCAGCACTACTCAGATCCCCAGCTGCGAGAAATACCATTTGTAAGATGCACAAAAACGGGCTGATGCGCGATGGTGCATCACCGTTAAGTGAGAGAAATGATTTCACATCAAAGGTTCAAAAAATATCGCACAGACGAATTAACAATTTCGAGTTCTAGCAAACATTATTGATGCCCTTGCAGTGACCCTGATAAAGGATGAAAAGCTCGAAAGGGCCAATGGGGAGAGTTTTATTTTTAACCTCTCTTTGTCTTTAGCTGAAAGCAAGGTACAGCTCGGTTGCAGCTGTTAGATTTCCTGATCCTATCACTCAGAGGGGGAACTATCGACAGAGAGTATTTGCAGGAATGATGATTACCATCAGTATCTGGAGTGGTTGAGATTGAAGTGCGCAGGACTGTCTCTGGCATATTCCGGACCATGTCTGTTAGTCAGACCGATTCTTTCACTGCCGGCTGGCCCATTATATTCGGGCTGCGCGTTCCGCGGCAAATCTGCCACCCACGGGGCACGAATCGACACCATCCCCTAATATTGAGAGAGATTTCTTCCTGTAGTCAAAGCCTGTCGCAGGCCATCATCAGCGTTTGTTATTTTCGGAACTAGACGTCCACAAGGTTGTCGGCGAGTGTAATGCACATCTGCTTACCAACGTCACCCACACGCCCAAGGTGCGGATAAGAAGTACTGCTGAAAAGAGATTTGGTTATAATAAAACAACAGGCGGCAAACCATGTTTGAAGGAACTTACCAAATAATTTATTCTCTTATAGAAACTTCCCCCTATATTTCGCTTTTTGTCTTATTGATTCTCGGCGGCATTGGGCTCCCCTTTTTCCCTGAAGATGCCATCTTTATCCTGTGTGGTTTCTTAATTCAAGCCGAATCGGTAAAACTCTTGCCTGCCCTGTTTGTTCTTTATATGGGAGCCCTAACAGCAGATTTTATAATCTATTCTTTTGGCAGAAAATATGGTCGCATGGTTGTCTGTCACAGATGGTTTCATAGGTTGTTATCTCCTGAAAAACTCACCGAACTTGAAAACAAATACAAAAAAAGAGGTAGTTGGGTTATGTTGTTCGGTAGGCATATGATCGGGCTAAGAGCTCAGATATTTATTGTCTCGGGCATCATGAAGATGCATCCATTGAAATTCTTATTAACAGATGCCTTTACTGTCACCTTCACCATTGCATTGTGGGTTTCAATAGGTTATGTGGGCGGTCACAGCCTGAAAGATATAGGAATTGACATTAGCAGAACTGAGTATTTAATTTTCTTCATGATCGTTAGTTTCATCATAGGATTCTTCCTTTATCGATATATCCAAAGGAGAAGAAAAGCAAGGGAATACCCCATTGAAAAATAAATCCCTAGCAGTCTGGCCCGCCTTCACATTCCCTATCTAAGTCCTCATAACTCGAGCAGCACAGGGGCAGGTCTATAATTGTTACCTTTCCTATTTGCCAAGCAGTGATAGCCTATCACAATATGCTGATCGGAAAACAACCTTGCGGAGATTGCTACGATGTGAAGTATGCACTATGAAGAGTTAAGAGCCCTACTGACATGTTTTTGAATTAAACGTTTTCATTCCTGTTAATGTGTTGCGTGTTAGAACCGGACAGAAACAACCTTGACCTGCCCGTTGCATAACACACACATCAAGAATGAACACAAATCTACGCAACATGCCTCCTGTTTGGATAAAAATTGAAATGATGAGTAACAAAATCAACCGAACTAGGATGTCACTGATAATGAGATGCAAGGCCACTGTCCTGAATAAATTCGAGACTGCTGTTAATTTTATTAAGGCGACGAAAGTATCAAAAGCTCTATGATGAATAACTTCGAAACAGACGATCAGCTGAAGGCTGCTGCAAAGGACATCGGTTTGACGTAAAGCTTAAAAAAGGGAGGTATATCATGGGGCTCCTTCCGTCTTTCCCCTCTCTCCATTCATGAAGCGGACGAGATATACGGAACAACTGTCTGCTATACTTCTAAGCATGCACCTTTTCTGTTTTTCAAAAAAGAGCCTTGTCAGTATGGTAACCTTTGTCACTGCAATCACTATTGTCAGCGTGGTGGTATTTGCATCAGCAATGCCGGGTACCGCAGCGGCGTTTTCAGCAGAATCCTCTATGCCCTGGTGGGGCTGGCCGTTGATATTATTCATCACAGCCTTTTCCCTTGGTATTATTGCTGTACTTGGAGGCATAGGAGGTGCCGTGCTTTTTGTACCGGTTGTTGGGGCTTTTTTCCCGTTCCATCTTGATTTTGTGAGAGGCGCCGGCCTGCTGATCGCCCTCACTAGTGCTTTGCTGGCAAGCCCCGGCCTGCTCAAAAAAGGGATGGCTGATTTAAGGATCGCCTTGCCGGTAGCGCTTATCGCCTCTTCAGCCTCTATTGCCGGAGCCTTGATAGGACTTGCACTGCCCGCGAATATCCTGCAGGCAGGGCTCGGGATACTGATTTTGGGGATCATCGCCCTTGTGGTGGCGGCCAAAAAAGAGGAGTTTCCTGAGGTAAAACAGGCAGACCATCTTTCATCTGCCCTCAGGATACAAGGCATGTATCACGATATAACAATCGGGCATGATATAAACTGGCAAATTCACCGGACCCCGCAAGGTTTCGCAATATTTGTTCTTATTGGCTTTATAGCCGGCATGTTCGGCATGGGGGCCAGGTGGGCGAATGTACCGGTCCTCAACCTGGTAATGGGGGCACCTTTGAAAGTGTCTGTTGCCACCAGCAAATTCCTTCTGTCAGTGACTGACTCATCAGCGGCATGGATATATTTGAACAATGGCGCTGTTTTGCCCCTAATAGCGGTTCCATCCATTTTCGGAATCATGCTCGGCTCTGTTGCCGGGGTCCGACTATCTGCACGGACAAGGCCTGCGTCGGTCAGATATGTGGTTGTCACCTTGCTCCTTCTTGCCGGTGGAAGACTTCTCCTAAAGGGCCTTGGAATCTGGAACTGATAATTCTGGCATCCCACCATGAAAAAGGTCCTCTGCTTACTTAAAGGCAGGAGGGCTCAGGAAAACACGATAGGCGGCGAGCCAAATCGCAGTGCAATATGGATTACGTCGCTTTCAGTCGGCTGCACGGAAACTATCTTTACCGGACTCTTCCGTGACACCTGTAACCCGTCTGCCAGATCCCGCCGGCCAACAGCATGTTGGAGTAGCAAACCCATCGCATCATTTTTTCTGTTTATCTTCTGTCTGATCAACCATGATCAGTGGCCTGCTGCATCGCCCCATAGTTCCTTGAGTCGCTGGTCACGGCCGCAGCTAAGACGGTAATATTTGTAGCGAATCGGGTTCTTCTTGTAATAGTGCTGGTGGTAATCCTCGGCCGGGTAGAATTCAGTTGCCTGAACAATCTCGGTTGCAATTGGTTCTTTGAAGGTTTTGTTTTTTTCCAATCTCTCTTTAGACTGTATTGCCAAACGATTCTGTTCCTCGTTGTGAAAAAAAATAGCACTGCGATATTGGTGCCCTGTATCACAGAACTGCCGGTCCTTGGCAGTCGGGTCGATGTTATGCCAGAAGACTTCCAGGAGTTTCTCATAGGTTACTTTTGTCGGGTCATATACGACCTCGATGGACTCGGCGTGCCCGGTCCCCCCTGCGGAGACCTCTTTGTATGTAGGATTCTTTTTCTGTCCTCCAGTGTAGCCTGATGTGACTGCAATAACGCCGGGGATCTGGTCAAAGGGGTGCTCCATGCACCAAAAGCAACCGCCTGCGAAAGTTGCTTTCTCAAGAGTAGTTGCCGCCATGGCTGTCGCCATGGCGAAAAGCACTGTCGACAGTCCCATCACTGCCATAATAATCGATTTCATGATCGCTCCTCCCTAATAATTGGATACACTAAAATGCTCTTCGGTCAGTTCCAATATCAAGCAGCTAGATTGATATTGGTGAATTTATCCTGTATTGAAAACATGGACGTTTAACTATTTAACAGTTCCGAGGTAGGTCCTGGCCTTCTTTAAGGCCATTTCCATTTCCTCAATCGCAATTACTGCCGGATCATAATGAACAGTGTTTATCTCTTTGAAGCAGCGAAAGCCTTTTTCAACTCTCTGCGCTCCCTTCAGCCCTTCCAAGGCTTCCTTGCCAACATCAAATCATTTAACATAAAAGATCACCTCGGATGTTTCGGCATCTTGTGTGAGAGAAATCCCATAACCTGACAGGAGGAAGACCATTAAAACAAAAAGAGTCAAAGGCTGAGCGATCCGGCTCTTTCTATAATTCATTTTATCGCCTTACATTCAGTGTACGGGTTAACCAAGTCATGTCAAGTAGCTGATGAACGAATGTGCCATTCGCCGCATCTGCTCAGACGGCGAGCAAGTCAAAACAAACTTCATGATCGTAATGAACAGAGAAATTATGAAGACCCCAGTAAGTCCGTCTACGCAACAACGTGTGCTGCTATCGACAGCCGTTTGTTCCTTCAGCAAACTTGGACGAAAAAAGGGCATACTTTAATATTTCCTTTGATTTCAGGAGTACTGTCGTAAAGAAATGCTTTTCTTGCATGCGCGAAAACCTATAGTAGATGTTGTCGCCAAAATTGCCATGCATAGTCCGGAACGAAAGCTACAGGGTAAGTGACAAGAGTCTTTCGGCAATACTGCTTTTTTAATCCTTGCCGGCTAGTTACGCACAAACCTTTTTTATTATTTTGGGAATAAACACTATTGCATCCAGTTCTTAAGCATGTTGCTTTCATCAGCAAGCGAAATCGTAGACCAATGCATATTGATTGTCGATCTTTATATGCTTTTCCTCCCTCTTCGACAACTACTCATGCCGCCCATTCATCTGTTATAATTAGAACATTAAAGTTTATTTGCAATACTAACCGATTTGAAGGGACGATTAATATGCACGACAAAATACATGGGTTGAATCTGATCAGGTTTCTTTTATGCGGGCTACTTATTGTTCAAATAGGATGTGCAACCGCGACTGGTGGTGGTACGGACATCGGAACGGTCATCAATGCCAATAAGCAAGTTGTCAAAACCTTAGAAGTATCGGCGTTTTCAGCCTACAAAGCGACAGTTGCAGCTCTTAGAGAGCTCAACATGTCAATCACAGGCGAGTATCAAACTGGAACATCAATGGAAATGAAGTCCAAGTTTCCCGATAGCGAGATAGCTTGGATAGAAATTATTTCCATAAGCCCCGTCTCTTGTAAGATTACTGTCCGTGTTGGCGTATTCGCAAACGAATCTCGCTCGCGCTCCTTGCTCACAGCTATCCTGAATAATCTACCGAATGAATCTGCTGCATCAGAAATGCAACCATTAAAAAATAAATTGCATGAATCCGAAAATATCAGTCCAGGTAGTTTCCAACAACCTATGCAGAATGATGAGGATCAGTCAACAGTTGACAAGAAAGCAGATGAGCTTAAACCGTTGCCTAAAGATGTTGTCACAGAGAAGTCCCTGCTATAAGAACTCTTAACCCAGGAATCTCTTATCTATTCTGATAGAAGCTAGCTGTGTGCTATGCCGGCCAAATATAAATGAGTTTGTGTCCGCTTGCGGTTACTTTGGTTGCTTGTGCACCGGACGTGGTAACTATTAAGGGAGTTGTTAAGACTGAAGATATACAAATGAAGACTTTAATTTTAAAAATCTATGATAGGTAAGGATGTAACGATCACTATTGATGACGCGGCGCATAGCAAATTTGACAAGGGTGAGCTAAGTCTTGATTGAGTAATTGCATGGGCCTCGGTATAGTGGCGTAAATGGAGGCGACGAATGGATTCGAACCACTATGAGAGTTTTGCACACTCTTCCCTTGCCACTGGGGTACGTCGCCGTAAAGGCACACATCGAAATGCCGCTCAATATTTTGAGCATAGTTTATTGATTGAGAAATGTCAATCTGTTTTTAATGTATTTGTAAAGCCAAAATGATTATATTGCGGATTTGGTGACGATCCTCACACAAAAATGAGAATTTGAGCCGGCAGGCACGGTGCTTTGTGGAGTAATTGTGCAGCGGACAATTCAAATGGGGAGAACCGTAAATTAGCCTGTGTTTGTTTGACATGCAATTAAGATTGTAAGTTTTCTGTCAGCAATGCCGAGTACCGCCCGAGATGCCTATCTCGCAATAACATTCACTTCGCTTCGATCATGTAAGAAGCAAATGGCAACAGCACCAGCGTCACTTCATGATGATTAGCTGCGTCGGTGCAAATTGCAAGCGGCAGTCCATTGTGATCGACAATTCCCCTTATCTTAACGCCCTTGCCGCGCTTAGTTTTGCCGCTGCCTGCACCACCGCCTTCAGCGGATGCAAAGGTGGCATCTATGAAGCTCTCTTGTTCATCTATGTCTTGTTGGCCTCGTTGCGCATTGGCAAAGCTTATCAGTGCATTGTGGAGCACTGCTTTTTTGCACCAATACTGAAAATGACGATGAAACATCTTATTCTTCGGAGAGATCTGAGGAGGCATGTGCCATTGTGCACCAGTAATCTACAGAACGACTTCCAAAACTCCAGGAGTAGCAACTGGTTTTTGTCCGGCTCGACTATCGGGAATGTTCGCCAAAGGAAAGTGTTCACATATCAATTCGCATTGCTCATCGCTGAAGCGCATCCTATATGTTACATCATTTTAATTTTGAGATAGGTTCATGAAAGTTAACCACTTTACAACGGCGTTGAAAGAGTGAGTCAGACCGGCGGAATGCATCAAGCATCCAGCAACCCACTGTGGGGGAGTCGTTTATTGTGACCTGCGTCACGATATGTGCAGATTCATCTCATTGACTTCCATTTTTATGTGTTTAATGGCGCCACGTTTGGTATCATTAATAAAATTATGATGTTGTTATCTAACCTGGGGAAGGTGGACAATAATGACGATAAGAGTTCAAGACCAGAATCGCGTCTATGACACAATCGCCACCTATACAAGGTAAAAAATCCCATGCCCAAGAGATGTATTCCACAGACAACAGAGCAATTCAAACGCAAGCCAGGCAGGCCTAAGGGATCTATTGCGAAAAGCTTCAGGCCTGGCAGCGTAAGCGATAGAATTGTTCCCCTTTTGCCTAAATACAGGAATAGTGTCATTGCCAGGATGGTCGGATGCACCTCTGAGCTTGTCAGGAGGATCAGGTTAAGAGCCCGGATACCTGCACCCATTGATGAGGTTTTGCAAGACAAGATCGAAAAGATTCGTCGAATGACGGAAGCCGGACTCACGGCCCCTGAAATTGCCAAAGGTCTTGGCATTAAGTCTGTTACTATATATAAAATAGGGCGAAAATATGGGATTAATGTAATCAAGGGCATTCCAGGCGTCCGTCTTTCTTTCGATGTCAATAAGCTGAAAACTCTTCTCGCCGAAGGCAACACCTTCAGTTCGGCAGCGAAAATACTTGGCATTTGCAACACAACGGCCTTTAGGTGGGGGAAGCGCTTACAGCTCTACAGTTTTCGTAGCAACTCACACTCGAAGAAATAACATAACAGCACGAACCTCGCTGGAAGTAGCTTTCCATTAAAACCGGATCGCCAAAAGAGGTATCGAACTTATGACCTCTTGTTTCCAAACGTTATATTTAGCAAAGAAACAATGCGGTGGGGCAGTTCGAATCCCTCGATTCAGACCGCTCTGCGCACGTGATTTCTTGTTCATTCAATGATGTCATTATTTGATTGCTCAGCATGTTATAACGGGAGGCGGTCTGTTCAAGTCGCGTTGCCCCGACCAATCAAAGACATGGTGTTGCCTGATTTAAGCACGCCCTTTCTTTTTGCCAGTGTGGAGGCTTTGTGGGGAGAAAATTGATTTTCAAGCAGGGCAACGGTCTTGTGTAACTTTGATTCGCGGGCGAGGAGGTACTTCTACATTGTGGCAAAGGCTGAATTGTTGTAATTTACAGCGCAAATCGTTTATCCAAGACTACTAACCGCGTGCTGCTTGTTTACAAAAAAGGACGGCAATTACCAGGAAAATAATTGCCGTCCCATGCATGGTGACTGATAATCTAATCCGTTTTCTTTTTCTCTTCCTTTGTCGCCTGAAGCGCTTGGCGGCATGTCGCCGATAACTTGCTTTCATTCCAGGTGAGACACGCTGCAATCCCGCCGGGTTCCGGTTTCATATCCTTGCAGAATTGCGCAACGTCGTCTTTACATGACTGATGCAGCCTGACCTGTGCCCGGACTGCTTCCCTTCTTTCCATACGACTGCCACCCATCTTGCGTTCATAGTCCTTGCAAGCGTCTGTAAGTTCAGTCTCATGCTTTTCGAGACACCCCATGATGGATCCATGGTCCGGGTTGACATCCTTACAGAACTTTGCAATATCTTCGGTGCAGGCATTCTTGACTTCTGCTGATGCATCGTTGCCGAACATCCACCCTATGCATATAAGACTGATGAACAGTACCGGTAAACAGCAACTTTGTTTGTTTTGCATCATGGTCCTCCCTAATTATCTTTTTGGTTTGATATTTTCCAGAATACTCATTGTGGGTTATTATCCTAATTAATGCTTTGCAAGCGTGATAGTAAAATTATAGCAAATTTGAAGGGTAACGATGCCAGCAATAAAAAGCATCTGGGTACTTTAGTGGGCATGGGTGTCTCACACGTGAATCAATAGTCAGGCAGCACACTCAAAAGGGTTTGATCCTAAGGTTTTCAGTGTAAAACGTGTGACTTGCTGGTTAAAGTCCAACTGTGGGAATCAGGCAAGGCACCCACGCAGCGTGAAGGAAGTACAAAGATAAATGTTGACGAGGTGGAGCCGGCAATAGGGCTTTCAGCTGCTACGCCAGCTCTCTAATCTGCTGATTTTGCTCAATGGCCATGATTTGGATGGGTTGAAAGATGCAATGGATTTGCTTGCTGAGATATAAATTAGTATAATGTTTCCATGAAACGAGTTGGTAAAATGATCATTGCCGCCCTCTTTCTTTTATGCGGTCTCTTATGGGGAGGGTGCTCTCTGAACCAAAATTATATTAAGACGGAATTCGCGGATAAGACTGGGATAACAGGTAACTTTACGGTGATATTATACGGTGCAAACCATTATAATGATATTGCTACCGTTGCCTTTCTCGTTCGGAACGAAAGTGGATACACTTTTGATATTTTTGCGCCGGCATTCGATTATCGGGTCATGAAAGACCTGCCGGCCAAGGATGCTTTGGAAACGGCAGAGAGATTTGTCAGCTGGCATCCTGATTTTATAGGGTCCTGGATAAGCAAGATATTCACCGACAATTCCGAAATTATTGGATACGAGGTGAGGCCTTTGTACAGACAGACCACATTCGGCAGACAGGATGTAATGTATATAAATTACTTCCTAACGAACAAGGACAATGTTGAAGTACATATAAAACTGTATGATGATGTTGAAATGAAAATGACCAGCGGCGGCAATGACAGAGAGGGTGGCAAGTAGTTTTCATGCTACTTTTACTCTACCCTGGCTTGAATAACAATTCCCTTATAGTTTTTACTTTTTAAATCTGAAAAATTCCTTTAGTTGCAACAATCGTATAAGAGAAAAGCTTTGTAATGACAGCGGCAAGAACTATTGGCGTTTATAAACCGGTCTCTTCCTTTTCAGCATACCAAAACGATATGCTGGGGAGATGCCCTCTGGTTTATTATCATTTTTACTTTGCCTCGACAGGGATATCCATGCTGTTGACTATTATAATTCGCTGATTTATAGTAATTGAGGTGTCTTAATCACTGTTCAGATCGAGATCCAGCATCATTGCCTATGCATTCAGGACCGCTCTTGATTAGAAATGGCCGATAATAAATATCTTAAGCAGATACCTTTGTTCTCCGGACTCAGCGAAGAAGAAATTGGTGAGATTAGTTCATTTATCGAGCGAAAATCCTTTCGCAAGAAAGAGACCATCTTTTCCGAGGGAGACCCCTCCAACTGGTTCTATGTTCTTATTGAAGGGGAGGTTAAGATAACCAAGTTATCCCATGACGGCAAGGAAATAATCATTGAGTTACTCGCTGCCGGTGATTTTTTTGGAGGCTTTGCGGTTCTGAAGGGCTTTCCATATCCGGCAAACGCTATTGCCATGCGGGATTCTGAAACAAACCGGATCTCCCGCCATAACCTGATGCGTATTATCGAAAGGTTTCCGAACATCATGTACGATATCACAGCCAATTTAGGCGAACGCATGCGGGAACTTCACGATACGCTAAAAAATATCGCCCTCGAACGGGTCGAATCGAGGATTGCAGCTCTCCTGCTGAAGCTCGCAGAAAAGACTGGCGAAACGTTAACTTCGGGAGAGATTGCGATTGCGATGCGACTGACTAAGCAGGATATTGCGGAAATGGTCGGGAGTACCGTCGAGACATCGATCAGGGTCCTGAGCAGATTCAGAAAGTCGGGACTTGTTAAGGATGTGAACGGCAAGATCGTTATCAGGAACCTCGGAGCGCTGAGGTTGATTGTTAACCCTGAATAAACAATGATTTAGGCACTACAAGCTTTAGGGCATTGCGCACGATGTCGATCCGCACAGGGGTTGTGCCGGCGTAGTCGCCATCGAGCTGGATGTGGCTATCGCCTTCGATCGTGATTTCGTCGGTCCTGAAATAGCTGATATCCTTGAGGGTAAGTGTTCTTCCGGCAATTATGGCGGCCAAATACCGAATAATATCGAGCCTTCCTTTTTTGTGCCCAACAAAGACATAGAGAAAAGGCGATGCTAAGCTCGCATCCGGTGTTATTTTCATGTCTCCACCATAACAGGCAGCCTTGCTCACAATGATGGTATATCCAATAGAGTGCAGTGCATCATCGGTTACTGAGCAGTATTGCCTATGAACACGGAACCTTCCCCCTTCGATATTATCCCGATCCTTGATATTGGCACGTGCCATAAGCGGACCGGGATTATAGTTAAAGATAGAGCAGATACCGCTTAATATATAAGCCATCTTGCCAGAATACTTCTTAAGCATTTCATTGACGCCATAGACTGCGTTCCCATCATATCCGATTCCGGCCATCAATAAAAAGTAACGGGCAGGTTCAATACGTTCCGTCACCTCTTTGGCAAAAGGAAATGAAGACGGATTCCATGAAATCCTCCCCAGATGGACCTTCTCGATCCTGCCGTCCAGGGCTACTTCAAGGGCCTTATCAGTATTCAGCGGGATGCCTAATTCCCTTGCGAGCACTGATGTTGTCCCCAGGGGGAGGATGGCGAGGGGGGTGTTTGAATTGACAAGTCCGTTGGCCACTTCATTGTATGTTCCGTCGCCTCCCGCGGCGATAACTAAGGTATCGAATCGTGCGGATTCCTCGCGGGCAAAGGATTCGGCGTCGCCTTTTTGGGAGGTGAACTTCAGTTCTGCGTTGTATCCTGAAGCCTTGAGAATTGAAAAAGCTTTGGCAATCTTTTCCCTTGCCCCGCCACCTGCCACAGGATTACCGATGATCACGATTCTTCTACTCAAGGGCGCACTCCAGGAGCACCGGTTTTCGTTCAAGGTAGTCGATGACTTTTTCTCTGACGAAGTTTTCTCTAACAAAGAAGATCCTTCCGCCGTGCAACTCACCCGGCTTCTTGATGTTGGGTATTCTCAG
>Ga0209048_10003074_pt1 | contig 16345 bp, 11 predicted proteins | sample FrelakmetCRP12CR_FD_187146 | JGI IMG/M metagenome (GOLD analysis project Ga0209048, IMG submission 187146) | Freshwater lake sediment microbial communities from the University of Notre Dame, USA, for methane emissions studies - CRP12 CR (SPAdes)... | ecosystem: Environmental > Aquatic >... | reverse complement strand
AGCAGTTGCAGGATGAAATTCCCAGCCTGGATATGGCGCTCAAGTTCATGGACCGCCCCGGCAGCCATCTGCGGAATGTCAGCTTGAGCGTTGAGGAATGGCGGGTTGTTTCTTATATCAACCCACGCAATACCATCCGGCAGATTGCCAGTGCCAACAAGATGACTGACCTGGAGATCCGGCGTATCATTTATGGTTTGCTTCAAGCCGGCCTGGTTGAAACCATCCGGCAAGAAGGTGCGTTAACGCCGGCTGCCACGATGCGAGTCTTACCCACGGAAAATAAAGAAGAGAAAAAATCCCTGGTCAATCGTCTCATTGCCAGAATACGTAACCTCTAGTCTTTTACGAGGATTGTTTTAATGAAAACGGTAAAAATGGTTGTGACGGGTCCCTTTAGCGCTGGAAAGACGGAGTTCATTCGCTCAGTCAGTGAGATTGACGTTGTCTCCACGGAGCGCAAGATTTCCTCAGACTCCGAAAAGTCAATCAAGGAAGCGACGACTGTCGCCATGGATTTCGGTCGCATCACGGTGGACGACGACCTGGTGTTGTATCTGTTTGGCACGCCCGGACAGCGGCGATTCGACTTTATGTGGGAGATTCTCTCCGAGGGCATGCTCGGTTTCATCGTCATGGTGGATAGTACCCGCCCGGAAACTTTCCGCGAGGCATGTTCCATCCTCGAAACCTTTCATGCTTACGCTCCGACCCCTTACGTGGTGGCCGCCAATAAACAGGATATAACGGAGGCCTGGGATATTGAAGATATGCGTCACGTTTTGCGCCTTGATTCCAAAGTCAAACTAATCTCTTGCGTTGCCACAGATCGAAATTCGGCTAAAGCAATTCTGCTAGAATTGCTATACAGCATCCTGTCGGAAATGGAGAATGGAGAGAAATAGTCTCTCCATTTTATTGTAACAACCGTGTCATCCATCACTACCGACCAGGGTATTGTCCATTATGAAGTTTATGGGCGGGGACGGCCGGTTATCCTGTTACATGGCTGGCTGGGTTCGTGGGGACTCTGGCAGGAAACCATGGCAAATCTGGGTGCGTTCTATCGCACCTATGCATTGGATTTTTGGGGGTTTGGCGAATCAGGGAAGAAGCGCCAAAGTTATGCCGTTCAGGATTTTGTCAGCCTTGTAGATCAATTTATGGACCAGCTTGGTATCAGCCGCGCTCCATTAGTCGGGCACAGCATGGGTGGAACAGTAGGCCTGTCCGTGGCGATCCAATATCCGAAAAGGGTCAGCAAGGTGGTGGTAGTTGGCGCGCCGATCGTTGGTTCATCCCTGGCTTTCCCCTTGAAAATGGCTGGGCGGCGTCCGATCGCGGTGGTATTGTTCAACATGATCTGGGCCTTTCGAATGGGGATGCGCGCGGCCGCGCCTTTCATTTGCAAAGACCCGGGTTTTCCAGCCATGATGGAAAAAGACCTCTCACGGACAACGGTTGAATCCTTCCTGCTGAGCATTGCCTCCTTGCGCCGCACCGATTTGCGGCCAATGCTTTCGAAAGTCAATGTGCCAGCCATGGGGATGTTTGGGGATAAGGACATTATCGTCCACCCGGATCAATGGCAACCGATGTTGAAAGGTATACCGCATGCCCGGGTTGAGCGTTTCCCCAATGCCGGTCATTTCATCATGCTTGACGACCCGGATCCGTTCATTTACAAACTCAAGGAATTTCTCGACGAGGATAAACCAACCGTATGATATCCGCGCCGGTTTATTCCTACCCCAACCGCATGAGGTGGATCATATTGCTGGCGATGGAAGAGATCTTGGGGTTTAATGAAGTAAAGGTTGTTCTTAATCTCGCTCATCTACCAGAATATATAGATCATTACCCCGCTAAAGACCAGGAATTAAAATTCCCTTTTGAACACGTCAGCCAAATCCAGGTTGCCCTCGAAAGCGCATATGGATCCCGGGCGGGCCGCGGAGTGGCTCAACGGATTGGACGTACCTGTGTGAAATACGGCCTGCGCGAATTTGGCCGCGAACTGGGTATAACCGACCTGTCCTTCCGCCTGTTGCCGCTGCCCACCCGGATAAAGGTTGGGAGTGAAACGCTTGCGGGGCTGTTCAACCAGGGTACCGATCCGCGTGTCCGCATGGAAGTGGATGAAAAATATATTTTCTGGCAGATCAAGCCCTGCCCGTTATGTTGGGAGAGACACACCGATCGTCCGTGTTGTGCCCTGGCAGTGGGGCTATTACAGGAGGCTTTATACTGGGTAAGTGGGGGGAAAAACTTCCTGGTAGAAGAGAAAAAATGCATTGCATGTGGCGATAGTACGTGTACAATAGTGGTTGACCGAACTCCAATGAGTTGAGCTTATGCTGAAAGTTATCCTTCAGGCTCCCCGACACATTTCCCCTTTTAATGAACCGGCGCGGGATTTACGCATTCAAAACAAACCGCTTTGGCTCAACCAGCGCGACCTGCTGGCTCCGTATGTTGAACATGAGAAAGAAGTTCAGCCGGGAGAGCACCTGCCAATCTCCCGCGAGCCCATGATCGTTTATCGTGATAATTTATGGTTTGATAAAAACTTTATCACCGAATTTATGCATCAAGCCATAAAACGAAATCGTGCCGTGCGGGTTGCCTTTTCGATAGAAGATGGCGCGTTCCGTGAACATGCCTTGCCACTTTCCGTTTCCTATACCCCGACAGGGAATCTCCATTTTGCCGACCTATGGTATTACCCCAAGGGTCCCGAAGTGGACGTGGAGCCGTTGGTCATTGATCTGCAGGCGCGCGAGATAGGCTATTACCACGTCCCGACCTATATGGCGACCGAAAGTGGTGACCTCGTATACCAGGTCCCATTGCGGGCGATGATGGCGATTGATTGCTGGACACATGTTTTTGTCGCCGATAGTGTCTTCGGTTTATTTGCCCGCGGTGCGCGTTTCGAAGAGCGTCTCAAAAAAGACCTGTGGTTCAAATTAAAGATATTGGGGAAGGCACTTTACGAGGGTAAGCAATTGCTGGAGTGTTCGGAATTGGTTAAAGTGGGCAGGAACTGCGAGATTGACCCCACTGCCATCATTCACGGGCCGACAACCATCGGCGATAACGTGACCATCAATGCCGGGGCGGTCATCGAGAATTGCATCGTTGGAAGCAATGTGAATATTTCACAGGATTGCCAGTTGATGCTATCCGTTGTGGGGGATGGTTCCTTCCTCCCGTTCCGTGCTTCGCTTTTCATGACTACCATGATGGAAAACAGCATGGTGGCTCAAAATTCCTGCCTGCAAATGTGCGTCATTGGACGCAACACTTTCATCGGTGCAGGCAATACCTTCGCGGATTATAATTTAATCCCCACACCGATCCGGTCGCGAGATGGGCAAGACATCCTCTCACCCGCCAATCGACCGGTCCTGGGCGGGTGTATAGGACATAACTGCCGAATTGGGGCAGGATTGATAATCTTCCCGGCGCGAACCATTGAATCCGACGTGGTCTTGCTGCCTTCCCATGAAGGGCGCATAATTGACCGCGACATCACATACGAGGAAAGCGACCACCACAAGCTGAAAGATGCCAGCAAACACCCTCGCCTCTATCCCCGACGCGGCGAAAAAGAACTCGCATCTTGGTAGCAGAGTGGTCTGCGGCGTGACCTGCCCCTGTGACATTTCTATCATGGCAGTGAAACAAGGTTTTGACCTGAGCAAATTCTGTTCGTTTGAGGGCGAGGTGACAGAAGATTAAATCCAGACCATGCAGCGGCACGCCACGCGGACGCACCGACGCAGTTGAACGGGAGGCATCACAATGGGAAAAGCACGTCTTTTAGTTGTCGAAGATGATACTGATATTTCCAACATGCTGAAAATTTATTTCAGCGGCCTGGGTTACGATGTCGATGTGGCCGCGCGTGGATCGGAGGCGTTGGAAAAGACACACCAGGTGCTGCCACACCTAATCGTGCTGGATATCATGCTGCCCGATATAGATGGATATGAGGTCTGTCGCACCCTGCGCACGAGCACTCGCACCAGTCACATTCCTGTCATTTTCCTGACTCAGAAGGATGAGCGCCGTGACAGGCTGCAAGGTCTCGAGATGGGTGCAGATGATTACATTACCAAGCCTTTCGATATCGAAGAATTGAAGTTGCGCGTGATGGGTGCCATCCGCCGCTCAGAGCGTGAAGCACTTACTGATCCGCGCTCGGGTCTCCCGGCAGGACGGTTGATCGAAGAGCAACTCCGGCTAACTATTCGTGAGAGCGGTTGGGCTTACCTGGACATTCGAATCAATCACTTTGACCAATTCAAGGATATTTATGGCTTTGTTGCCGCAGATGATGTGCTAAGGTTTACAGCCATGCTGATGAGCGAAGTGGTGGATGAATTGGGAAAAACCAATGATTTTATTGGCCACGCTGGCGGCAATATTTTTGTAATAATTACCAATGAAGAAGCCTCGGAAAACATCCGCATTCGTCTCAAGACGCGCTTTGCAGATGAAGTCCAGATCCATTACAACTTCATGGAGCGCCAGCAGGGTTTTATTATGGCTCCCAATGCAGAAGGCAAGATGGAAAAGACCCCATTGATGACTATATCCATCGGAGCTGTGACTCCCAAACTGCGAACTTTCGCTGACATTCGCGAGATCACCGAGCTGGCCGCGGAAGTTCGCCGGCAGGACGCGCCCGGCACCCAAACCCACTAACGGTAACTTCTCCTCAGCAATTGATAAAAATTTCCAGCCACACCCACGTCATAATTGTCATTTTGGCTAAACCAGAGGTCGGCCCAGACCTTGCCATTGTCACGGAGCTGGTCGCCATGCACAAAGGCAAGGTTAGAAAGACAAGCGGAGGTTGGCCGGGCGAGGGGAGCAAATATCCAATTTTCAAACATTTACTCCCGACCAGTTGTAGGCGCATCCAGGCAATCCCAGTGCAATACGGAAAAAGTTGTTAGACAGGCATGAGCGCGATACTTCTTAACGATAAGGTTGTGCATTACGAGGTGCTTGGACGCGGACGTCCAATCATCTTCCTGCACGGATGGGTTGGCTCCTGGCTTTATTGGGTGCCGACAATGCAGGTGGCGGCCATGTCTTTTCGCGCCTATGCCCTCGACCTGTGGGGCTTTGGGGATACTGCCCACGATGCGTCCTGTTATTCTCTTGAGCAGCAGGCTTCCTTGCTGGAACGTTTTATGCAGGCATTGGGGATTGGCAAGGTTGCTCTCATTGGACATGGCTTGGGTGCGTTGACATCCATCCTGTTGGCTCGAAAATTCCCGGATATGGTGGACCGCTTGTTGGTAGTTAACGTGCCGCTGGAAATTAGTTCGGTTGCCACACGACTACGTTCTCCTGCCTCTCCCGCGGACCTGGCAGACTGGTTGCTTGGCAAGAATCCAGCCGCTGAGCCTGCCCGCAGCGAGGCTCCAAAAGCAGACCTGCAGGCGATTACTGTGTCGGTAAAAAACCTGGAGACGGTAAATTTCCTTCCATTTATGGATTCCATGTCCACGCCCTGTCTGATCGTGCATGGACAGAATGACCTGGCGGTGGAGACGCCGGGGTATGAACGAGTGCTGTCCATGACAAACCAGGTGCACCAAATTTTGCTCGGAAATAGCGGTCACTTCCCCATGCTGGATGAAGGTCTCAAGTTTAACCGCTTATTGACAGATTTCCTGGCACTGGTTCCTGGTGAAAGCCCACGGGAAATGCAGTTGAAGGAAGAATGGAAGCGTAGAATCCGCTGAACACCTGCAGCTCTGGGGGCGTGATTTTTAGCTTGGAGTGTTTCCTTGACATTCCTACCTCACTCAGGTAGAATACCGTTCGCCCAAGCATGGGCCTGTAGCGCAGTTGGGAGCGCGCCTCAATCGCACTGAGGAGGCCAGGGGTTCGAATCCCCTCAGGTCCACAGGATGGTAGATTGAGGATTGATGGTTGTTGCGCGGCATTCCAGGCAATCTACAATCCCCGACTGGCGATCAATAAATGAAAATGGGCCCATAGCGCAGCTGGGAGCGCGTCTCAATGGCATTGAGAAGGTCGCGAGTTCGAGTCTCGCTGGGTCCACTTGCAATCGCGATCAAAGACCTGATCGCGATTGTGCTATAATCAGCGAAATATTAAAGGTCATGACAGGAGTAGTAAGTCATCCCGTCAGCGAGAAGGGAGAGCGAGGTGGAAGCCCTTCACGGCGCAAGCGGGAGCGCCACGAGACTGAACTCGCCTGCCCTCGAAAGAGAGACCGCGCTGGTGAAGCCAGTAGTCAGCGCCGGGACAGCCCGTTACAGCACACGAGCGGTTAAACATGTCCACAAGCCCAACAGGCCCGACCTGCAAGACTTGAAAACCCAAAAGGACTTGTTTGACAATTCGGGGTGGTACCGCGGAGAAATAACCCTTCGTCCCTGAGTGGATGAAGGGATTTTTATTTAGATAACGAAAGGAGGTGCGCAATGTTTAGGAATACCAGAAGGAGTCAGGAGGTTAGAGCCTGCCTTCTCGCGCACCTCCGGGTTGCGTCCAGCCTCCAAAGTTATACGTCGGAAGTTCGAGGATAAACAATCAATTGAGTTTTCAGCATTGAGGTAAAAATGAGCGACTACATTCCACAGGAAATTGAATCAAAATGGCAAGACAAATGGGAAGCGGACGGGCTATACCATGCCAACATTGACGAGCGCAAGCCTAAACATTACGCGCTGACCATGCTGCCGTATCCCTCCGGCGACCTGCATATTGGTCACTGGTATGCCTTTATCCCATCTGATGCGCACGCCCGGTTCATGCGCATGAACGGGTATAACGTGATGCTGCCGATCGGTTTCGACGCGTTCGGTCTGCCTGCCGAGAACGCCGCCATAAAGGAAGGCATCCACCCGATGAAGCGGACCTATGAAAACATCGAGCGGATGCGCGGCCAGTTGCGCTCGATGGGCGCCATGTGGGACTGGCGGCGCGAGGCAATCTCGTCCAACCCGGAATATTACAAATGGACGCAATGGTTCTTCAGCCAGCTCTACAAGCACGGATTGGCCTACCGCAAGATGTCCCCGGTGGATTTTTGCCCTAATTGCAACACCACCCTGGCACGCGAACAGGTCTGGGGCGACGACCGTCATTGCGAACGCTGCGGTACCCCGGTCATCAAGAAAGACCTGGCGCAATGGTTCTTCAAGACCACCGCTTACGCGGATGAATTGCTGAACTACGAAGGGATGGATTGGCCCGAGCGTGTAAAGGTCCTGCAGACCAATTGGATCGGACGTTCGGAAGGCGCGCTGGTTACTTTTAAAACAGTCCCCTCCGGGGATAATAAAAACGGCGAACCATTCGAGATCTTTACCACCCGGCCGGATACATTGTGGGGTGTCACCTTTATGGTGCTCTCCCCCGAGCACCCGCTGGTGGACAAAGTCACCACGTCCGAGAACAGGGGCGAGGTCGAAGCCTACCAAGCCCAGGCAGCCCGCCAATCTGACATTGACCGCGAGGCTGCCGATAAGGAAAAGACCGGTGTCTTCACCGGCGGTTATGCCATCAACCCGGTCAATGGCGAAAAGACCCCCATCTGGATCGCCGATTATGTGCTGATGACCTACGGCACGGGAGCCATCATGGCCGTCCCGGCGCACGACCAGCGTGACTTCGAGTTTGCCCGCAAATACGGGATCGAGGTTCGGGTAGTGATCCAGCCGAACGACATGGCACCGCTGGACGGTGCGAGCATGCCAGCTTCAGTTCCGGCAACCGGCAGGATGGTCAATTCCGGACCCCTGACCGGCACCTCAGCCGATGAGGCCTTTCATGCTGCGGTCAAGTTTGTCACCGAAAAAGGTTGCGGAAAGGGCTCCATTAACTATAAACTGCGCGACTGGCTGATCTCCCGCCAGCGTTACTGGGGCGCGCCCATTCCGATGATCTATTGCGAGAAGGACGGCTGGAACCCGGTCCCGGATGCCGAACTGCCCGTGCTGCTGCCAGAAGACGTGGCGTGGAAACCGACTGGCGAATCACCATTGAAACTGCATCCGACCTGGAAACAAGCCAAGTGCCCGGTGTGCGGCGAGGCAGCCGAGCGCGAGACCGATACAATGGACACGTTCATGTGCTCGTCGTGGTACCACCTGCGCTACCTGTCCCCGCACTACGACAAAGGTCCGTTCGACCCGAAAGAGTACGATTATTGGATGCCCGTCGATACCTACACCGGAGGCATTGAGCATGCCAACATGCACCTGATCTACACGCGCTTCTTCCACAAGGCATTGCGCGACATGGGCATCACCGAAGGCCCCGAGCCGATGATCCAGTTGCGCAACCAGGGCATGGTGCTGGGCGAGGATAACGAAAAGATGTCCAAGAGCCGCGGCAACGTGGTAGCTCCCGATGAACTGGTGGAACGATTCGGAGCAGATGCTGTGCGCGCTTATTTAATGTTCTTCGCCCGCTGGGACATGGGCGCACCGTGGAATTCCTCCGGCATTGACGGGACCGTCCGCTGGCTGCGGCGTGTCTGGGTGCTGATCACTTCGAGCGCACAGATCAAATCTGCCCGGCAGCCATTGGGCTTTTTCAAAGCCGATGTTCCCGACGATGAAATCGCAGATGCGATGCTGGCAAATGCAGCGATATCCCGTGAGAATACCCGCGCCTTTCGCCGACATGTCCACCAGATGCTGAAGCGCATCACGCGGGATTTCAAGCAGTTCGAGTTCAATACAATCGTCTCCGGCTTGATGGAATTGCTGAATGAAATGTACGCTGCCAGGGAGGCTGGGGAGGTTGGCACGCCGGCATGGAACGAAGCCATGGATATTTACCTGCGTATGCTGGCGCCGGTGGCTCCCCACATCGCCGAAGAACTGTGGACGAACGTTCTGGGAAAAACCTACTCGGTTCACACTCAGACCTGGCCGGTAGTGGACGAGGAAGCTGTAAAGGAAGACGAAATCACCATCCCAGTGCAGGTCAACGGAAAACTGCGCGACCGGGTAGTTGTCCCGGCGGATGCCGGTGAAGAAGATATCAAGTCTGCGGCGCTGGCGAGTGACGCCGTGCAGAAATTCCTGGAGGGCAAGCCGCCGAAGAAGGTGATCGTGGCGCAGAAGAAATTAGTTAATATCGTGGTATAACAAACCAAGGGCGACTGATTTACTGGTCGCCCTTTTCTTTTACAATCGCGTTAGCGGATGGTCACCGATTATAATAATAAAAATTGTCCTAATTATCACCAGAATGGATCCACGTGGAGAAATAAAATGAGTAAAAATCCGTTTCTGATCGTTAGTTTGGGAATAACCTTATATTTACTGACAGCCTGCAAGGGGACGGCAGTTCCCTCGCCAGTCCCGGCTACGGTACCTCCCACCCAATCGTCCCCCACAGTGACTTCGACTGCTGTTCCACTGCAACTAAACATCACTCTCGGGACGACCAATGTTGGTCAGGGTCTCAGCCTGGACCAGGGTGGGGACGTGGATACCCTCCCAGTCCAGACAGAGAATCCGGTCGTGGAGGCTCGTCAGAGCGGGAACGGTGCTGCCCTTTCTTCCCCGAATGGGAATACGATCGGGGATTCTTATTTTCAATTCAACGCGGATGACAATGCTTTTTTCAAAGGATCCCCCACCGGACACGTACGCGTGGAAGTGGATTACCTGGATAAAGGCACGGATAGTTTTTCCATACAATACGACGCCCAGCCGACGAGTGGGTCGAATGGGTTGTTCTACGGCGGGGGGGCTGTGGTGAAAACCAATAGCGGGGGATATAAAACAGCAGTGTTCAACCTGTGCAATGCTTATTTTGCCAACCGTGACAATGGAGCTGATTTCCGCATTTCAGATAATAACGATGGCGCTGAGACCATCCGGGCCGTTCGGGTGATCGGGCTGCCTTCAGGTGTGACCACCGTCCGGGTGGACGATTTCGGTGCGAACCCGATGGACAACAAGCCGGACAGCGATGCCATCCAGGCGGCGCTAGACTCGACCTGCAGTGGGGACACGGTTGTTTTTACTTCCGGGGTGAACACCAGCGGTTACCAGGGCTACCGGATCGACAAGACCCTTTTCCTGACCGGCATGTCTGCCAAGCAGAACCTGACCTTCACTTCCAGCAATCAAGATGATCATGCCCTACTGCAAGCTACTGCTGACTTGAAAGGGTACGTCGTCCGCTTGTATGCACGCTCGCGCTTCAATAATTCTGGCGATATCGACAACCTCGACTTCGGTTACATCAATATTGATGGTGGACGGGATGTTCGGAAATGTCTCGGCTCGGACAACCTGATCAATGGGATAGACGATAACTGGGGATCCTGGCTTCCGGAATGTTCCACCCCAGGGGATCCATGGTGTTCCCCGGGCAATATCGCCATGGATGGTGCCATGGATACGGGAGATGTCAAGCAGGATTATGCGGGTCATCCGTCACAATGGACGACCGGGGTGGTGGTACACGATCTTGTCGATCAGCACGCAGAATGCGGATCGGCGCTTGCCTTTGGCGGCGCGGCGGGAACCATTCGTAATGTAACCATTGACACTGCCGGCGACCATGTTCATGCGGCTGGTTGTGCTTACACCGACAACGACGGGGATAAGACCGGCTGGTCAGATGGGATCACCTTGTTTGGACCGGCTCACCAGGTAATCGATAACACCATCATTAACCCCTCGGATGTCGGGATCGTCCATTTCGGCGGAAGGGATACGATCATCGCCCGCAATACGATCCGGATCTCTCCCGGGAATTATGGGGCTTTTGCGGCGATCGCCTTGCATTCCTGGTCTTTTGGGGATGCATCCGGTGTTCAAATCATTGGGAACACGATCATCAGCGAAGGGGATACCAAGTGCGGCGGGCTGCATGTTGGCATCAACCTCGGACCGCACATGTGGGGGGGCGCATGTGTTCGAGCTTCCACGGCTGCCATCTTTGGCAACCCAGTATGCTCACCCGAACCGTCCGAGTCCCTGGTGGCTCCCTGCACCGGCGGACCCTGCCAGGTCTGGTCCTTCCTGCCTGCGGGTGGAATCTTCACCTTGAAAGATAATAGTGTCACCGGAGCAAACATTAATTACCTGATCGAAGGATTTGATATTCAAGGCCAGTTCATTGAACAGAACAATGTCAGCCAGACGCCGCGCCTCTCGGACTGGCAGGCTGCCCGGACGGGTTGCGATGGGATCACCTGGCTGGCTTTTGACAAAGTGGCCCATCACCCCTCCCTCCCCAACTGGACAAACCTGTCGATCCATTGCGAACGTTAGTCTCCCAGTAAACAAGAAACGCCCTTTCCTGCTGGAAAGGGCGTTTTAATTATTCTATTTCAGCCGCGAGGTTCACCTATACAGTCAACCGGTAAAAGACCAGCTTTGTCAGGGGAATTGTTTCAAACTGGCTGAACCCGGCTTCCTTCGTCAACTCCTCTAAAATTTCCGGAGCCAAACGATGTATCAGGGGTGCACCAAAATCCTCTTCGCGATAGGCCCATTCCAGGATGCCCACCCGGGTGCGCGCCACCCGGTGAGCCTCGCTCAACACCTGGAGCTGTTCGTCCGATTCGTGCAGGAGCAACCCCATGAAGACCAGGTCAAAGGTGGCATCCGCGAAGGTCAGCGTCTCGGCGGTCCCCTCGCGGAAATCGCCGTCAGGCACATAGGTTCGGGCGGCAGGAAGCATTTCAGGATTGACATCCACGCCAGAGACAGCCAGCCCGCGCTTTGCAAACGCTTCGGCAAATACCCCGGTCCCGGTACCGACATCCAGAACACAATTGATCTGCGCTCCCTCCAGACACAAAGTAACCACCCGTTCCACCTCGAGACGGGCAATTCTTTCAGGATTGCGCAAACGGGAAATGTCACCCTCAAAACGTTTTTCGTGCATAATGCCTCTCATGAATAGACCAGCCGGCCTCTAGGAAAATGATTCTTCACCACCCCCTGCACGCTCTTGCCCCAGCCGAGCGGCCAGTCGTCCACGGTGACGAGCGTCCAGCCGGGCGTGCCATCGGCGGGCAGGCTTTCGCCGCGCAGATAGGCAGCCAACTCACGGCTGTCTGCGGAGAGCGCCAGCATCTTGTGCGCCTGCCCTGGCCGCAGATTGGCTGCCAGTGGATGAGCCGGCTCGAAACGATCTTTTTTGAAGTTTCCCAGCCAGATGCCTGGAATGGTCACACGCAGTCCTTTCAGGTCTGGCATATCTTCAGGTACGAAATACAAGCGGTCCCCATGCATGTGCAAGCGCTCGGAGGGGAAATCCACACCCAGAGTCTCTTCACGGAACGCCTGCCAGAGCTGCCAATCTGGGGCTGGAATTTTTGCCGGATGCCACGGGAAAGTCAACTCGTTTTCAGGACCGACCTTGCGATGCAGGAGACAGGCGAAATGTCCCTCGCCGGTCAACCGGTGGGGAAAGAGCCGCACTGCGCCCCGCAGAGAGTCATTCACCGAGGAGCCTTTTTCCTTATTTTCAGCAACGAGACCTGACCATTCCGGATGCCCAGGCATGAAGCCCGGCAGTTGCGGCAGGTCTACCACATCGAAATCAGAATGATCCTGCAAAAACCGGGCCACCACAGCCTCGTCTTCTTCGGGAGCGAAAGTGCAGGTGGAATAGAGCAGGTGACCACCCGGGCGGACCAGGTGGGCCGCCACGCGCAGGATGTTGGTCTGGCGCACGGCACAGCCCGCCACCATCTCCTCGGACCAGTCCAGGCGGGCTCCCATTTCCTTGCGGAACATACCTTCACCAGAGCAGGGTGCATCCACGAGCACCCGGTCGAAACAGGCGCCGAAATGATCGGCCATCCGTTCGGGGGTCTCATTGGTGACCACCACATTGGACGCACCCCAGCGTTCCACATTGACTACCAGGTGGTTTAGGCGTTTGGTCTTGATCTCGTTGGCCACCAGCAGGCCCTCTCCCTGCATCAGGGAAGCGATGTGAGTGGTCTTGCCACCTGGGGAGGCAGCCAGGTCCAGGACGCGCTCGCCAGGCCGGGGACCGAGCAGTTCCGCTGCTGACATGGCAGATGGGTCTTGCAGGTAATACAGTCCAGCCAGGTGATAAGGATGTTTGCCAGGTTCAATTACCTCTCGACCTTCACCCGCCGGGAGGTGGATTGGGGGGAGGGAAAAAGCAGAATCACACCAAGCCACTTTATCGCCCAGCGGGAACGGTGAAATTTTTTGGAACCCGACTGGGGATAGTTTCAGTGTGTTGACCCGCAGCCCATGCACAGGGTCATGCGTAAGAGACTCAGCAAAGGCAGGATACTCGTCACCGAGGAAGCGGGACATGCGCTCGAGGAATAAGGGTGGGATGGGAATAGGCTCATGCACAAGACGATTATAATAGCGTTATGCGAATCGAAGAATTAAACTGGATGGACGTGGAAGAATATCTCAAGCATGACGACCGGCTGATGCTGGTGGTGGGGGCGTGTGAACAACACGGGTATCTGTCCCTGCTCTCAGACGTAAAAATTCCGCTGGCTTTGGCAGACGCCGCCTCGAAACAGACCGGGGTGCTGGTGGCACCGCCGATGAACTTTGGCTCCAGCCCATACTTTCTATCCTACCCCGGCACGCTCAGTCTGCGGCTGTCCACATTGATGGACGCAGTAGAGGATATCGTCCGCTCAGCGTACGGACAGGGCTTCAAACGCATCCTCTGTCTGAACGGTCATGGCGGCAACAGCGGTCTTAAAGTGCGCCTGACAGAACTTGCCAATGAACTGCCGAACCTTAAAATGCAGTGGTACGCCTGGTGGATGGCCCACAGCGTGGAGGAAGTGGCCATTCGCCATGAGCTCAAACCAAGCCATGCCAACTGGCTGGAGGCTTTCCCCTTCACCATCGTGACCGACCTGCCAGAAGGCGAAAAAACTCCACCGCATGTGCCCTCCGACATTCTGGATGCGCAGGCTGCCCGGGAAGTCTATGGAGACGGGTCGTTTGGGGGGTCGTACCAGGCGCCCCAAGAGACGATGCAGGAGGTTTTTGAGGCTGCACTTCAAGATGTGCTGCAATTGCTGCAATTTGAATGATGTGAGATGGGATGGGCAGTTAATGATATTTACTGCGCCTCTCTTGACGTAATTAGACCGGACAAGTATAATTCGCCTTCATTGAGAGATAACCATTATCTGCGACGTTCAGCGAGCGCTTGAAGCTCAGGCTTCGAAGCGCTTGCTTTTGCGTGTCTCTGGCATCACTTTAGTGTTGGAGAAAGGGCGGTCAGTCGCAGGTGTCGATATTGAAAGATGAGGAGACGATCGAGTGGAAACCAAGGGACTCATATCGTTACGCATCAGTCTTGCTTCTCCGGAAACCATCCTAACCTGGTCATACGGCGAAGTTCTGAAACCCGAAACCATCAACTACCGCCGCCTGCGCCCTGAGAAAGACGGCCTGTTTTGTGAGGCAATCTTTGGCCCGACGCGTGACTGGCAATGCTACTGCGGTAAATATAAAAACCCCCGTTATAAAGGCATCACCTGTGATAAATGCGGCGTGGAAGTAACCCGCTCCTCGGTACGCCGCGAGCGCATGGGGCACATCATGCTGGCAACGCCCGTGGCTCACATCTGGTACACGCGGCGAATTCCGTCTTACCTGGGTATGCTGCTGGATATCTCCCGCCGCAACCTGGACCGGGTGCTGTACTTTGCCCAATATATTGTCAGTTACGTGGATGAGGATGCCCGTCAGAAAGCTCTCAAGCGCCTGGAAGATGAAATCTCTATTTCCGAACGCGAGCAGGCGGCAGTCATTAATTCCAAGATCGCCGAAATCAAGACAGGTCGCGATAAGAAACAGGCTGAACTCCAAACCCGCAAGGTTGAGATGGAGCGCCAGTATGACGAGCAAATTGCTGCAAAGCTGGAGCCGATCATTCAGGAAGGCCAGCGGCTGGAACGTTATCTCCAGGATAATAAAGGCCAGGTGCTTAAAGAAGCCGTTGTTTTTGGCAGCACTGGTACGGTGATCGTAGATGCCGGCATCAAAGTCGGCGCGACGCATCTCGGCAAAGTTCAGAAATTCGTCCAGGGACGCTTAGAAGCCATCGAGAACGAACTGAAGGATGAAAAACTGCGCGCCCTGGAAGCCGTCAAGATGGAAGCTGCGACGATCAAGGCGGGGGCCGATGAGCAGATGAATGCTTTGCGCAGCCAGCTGGAAGACCAGACCTCCACCAGCCACGACACCAACGCACGTCAACGCGATGAACTCATGGAGCTGCGCCCATTCACCTTCCTGGGCGAGACCCGCTACCGCGAACTTAAACAACGCTGGGGCCAGGTTTTCCGCGCTGATATGGGCGCCGAGGCTTTTTACGACATCCTGCGCCGCCTCGACCTGGATAAACTCTCTGAAGAACTCTGGCATGAAGTCAGGACAACGAAATCAAAGCAGAAGCGCAAGAAGGCGACTTCCCGACTGAAGGTGGTGGAAGCTTTTCGCCGTTCCGGCAATCGCCCGGAGTGGATGATCCTGACCGTCCTGCCCGTCATCCCGCCGGACCTGCGCCCAATGGTGCAACTGGATGGGGGTCGCTTTGCCACGTCGGATTTGAACGATCTTTACCGGCGTGTCATCAACCGCAACAATCGTCTCAAGCGCCTGCTTGAACTCGGCGCACCGGATGTGATCGTCCGCAATGAGAAACGGATGTTACAGGAAGCAGTGGATTCCCTGATTGACAACAGCCAGCGCGGCAAGGCGCTCAGCCGCCGCGGCCGGCGAGAACTTCGCTCTCTGAGTGACATGCTCAAGGGCAAGAAAGGTCGCTTCCGCCGTAACCTGCTGGGCAAGCGCGTGGATTATTCCGGCCGTTCTGTGATCGTGGTAGGCCCGCAGTTGAAACTCTACCAGTGCGGTCTTCCTAAGAGCATGGCTTTGGAACTATTCCGCCCGTTCGTGATTTCACGTTTGGTGAGCCATAACTATGCAGCCAATGTCAAGGGCGCGCGGCGCTTCATCGAGCGCAACCGGCCCGAGGTCTATGAAGCGCTCGAGGAAGTTATCAAGGACCGCCCGGTCCTGTTGAATCGTGCTCCAACGCTGCACCGCCTGGGCATCCAGGCGTTTGAACCGATCCTTATTGAAGGCTCAGCCATTCAATTACACCCCTTGGTTTGTACAGCCTTCAACGCCGACTTCGACGGAGACCAGATGGCCGTGCATGTGCCGCTGTCGGACAAGGCTGTACAGGAAGCCCGCCGCTTGATGCTGGCTTCCAAGAACCTGCTCAAGCCCGCTGACGGCGAACCCATCATCGGTCCGTCCAAGGATATGGTGCTGGGCGTGTA
>Ga0209048_10003073_pt1 | contig 16352 bp, 20 predicted proteins | sample FrelakmetCRP12CR_FD_187146 | JGI IMG/M metagenome (GOLD analysis project Ga0209048, IMG submission 187146) | Freshwater lake sediment microbial communities from the University of Notre Dame, USA, for methane emissions studies - CRP12 CR (SPAdes)... | ecosystem: Environmental > Aquatic >... | reverse complement strand
CGACTTTGGCCGTTCAAGACGTCTAGCGAGGCGGGCCTCGGACCGCCCAGCATGTCCGGCGACGACGCCCGCCTCGCTAGAACCAGAAACGCTGTTGGCTGGCCCCGCGCGTGCGCGGGCCGTAGACGTCTTGAACGGCCAGACGGACTACAGGGACACTTGACTCATTCGCAACGACTTTGGCCGTTCAAGACGTCTAGCACGCGAGGCGACATTCCGTCAACTCCGACAAGGCCCTCATACGGACTATTGGCGATGTCGTCGTCTTCGTGAAGGATGACGAACGGCGCGCGGACCAGCGCCTTGGCGGGCCGACTGATGTCGAGCACGACCTTCGCCCCGCCCGCGACCTTGGCGCCCGGATCCCGCTCGACGTGCCCGTCGATCGTGACCTGGCTCTTCTCAATGGCTTCGCGGACCTGCCGCCACGACAGATCGGGATGGGCGGCGCGGACGTGCTTGTCGAGGCGGGACACTCCTCACGCATAGCGGGAACCGGGAGCCGGGAACCGGAAGACGTCTTTCGACTCCCGTCTCCCGTCTCCCGGCACCCGTCAGTGTCAGCCGCGCGGCGCGCGCAGCGGCACGAAGATCGTGGCGCCGGCCCGGTCGACGAGCAGTACCGCGGGCCGGTCCGTGGCCGCGTCCAGGCTTGCCTTCAGTTCGTCCACGGCACGCACGTTCTTGCCGTTGACCTGCTCGATCACGTCGCCTTCGCGCAGGCCCGCCGAGGCCGCCTGGCCCGACGGGTCCACGCCGGTGATGACGACGCCGCGCGTGTCACGCGAGATCTCGAGGCGCTCGGCGAGATCCGGGGTGAGGGGCTGCACCGTCATGCCGAAGCGTCCCGCCCCGTCGCGGGCGTCTTCGCGGCCTGCCACGGCCTTTACCGACGCGAACTCGTCGAGCGTGGCCTTGAGCTCATTGGGCTTGCCGTCGCGCAGCACCTTCAGCGTGACGCTGCTGCCCGGCTTGGTCCCCGCCACTTCGTTGCGGAGGCTGTTGCTGTCGCTGACCGGATGGCCCTCGAAGCTCAGGATCACGTCGCCGCGCTTGACGCCGGCCTTTGCCGCCGCGCTGCCCGCGGTGACGTCGCTCACCAGCGCGCCGGACGTCTGCGGCAACCCGAGGCCCGCCGCAAGGTCGCCGGTCAGGCCCTGCACCGTGACGCCCAGCTTGCCGCGGCGGACATGGCCCACCGACACGAGCTGATCCATCACGTTCGTGGCCATGTTCGACGGCACCGCGAAGCCGATGCCGATGTTGCCGCCCGAGGGCGACAGGATCTGCGAGTTGATCCCCACGAGCTGCCCGCCCGTGTTCACGAGCGCGCCGCCCGAGTTGCCCTGGTTGATCGGCGCGTCGGTCTGCAGGAAGTCCTCGAAGCTCCCGTCGCCCAGCCCGGTGGCACGGCCCTTCGCGCTCACGATTCCCATCGTCACCGTCTGCCCGACGCCGAGGGGATTGCCGACCGCCAGCACGATGTCGCCCACGCGCATCGCGTTGGAATCGCCGATCGGCAGGATCGGGAGATCCTTGGCCTCGATCTTCACCACCGCGATATCGCTGGGCGCATCCCCTCCCACGAGCTTGCCCTCGAGCACGCGCTTGTCCGACAGCTCCACCTGGATGCTCGTCGCGTCCTCGACCACGTGGTTATTGGTGAGGATGTAGCCATCGCCGCTGACGATCACGCCCGAGCCGAGGGCGCGCTCCTTCGGCTGCGCCGGCCCGCTGCCGCCGCGTGGGATGCGCTGGCCGAACATTTCGAACGGGAACCCGTCGGGCAGGCCCGTCATCTGGGGGGAGGCCTTGCGCTCGGTCCGGATCGTCACCACCGCCGGGATCACGCGGGAGACGACGTCCGCGAATCCCTGCGACGGAATGACGCCCGCGATGGCCGGCCCGCGGGCCGAAGCCGCGGTGGCGCTCGCGGCCGACAGCGTCGCCAGCGAAGGCGAACTGGCCCAGGCTCCCACGGTCACGGCCGTCACGAACACGATGAACGCTCCAACTTTCCACATCGAACGGGTCATTGTGCCCTCCTCTTTCTGTCTAATTAGACGTCGAAGGCGCCTTCAGGAGCGTTACGGGGGGATTACAAGCGTGAAGGGTTCAGCACGAGGTTCGACACGAGGGTTCAATACGAGGGTTCGGCGTGCAGGGTGATCGTGAACGTCGATCCCTGGCCGGGCGTGCTCTCCACCGCCACCGCGCCGCCCTGGGCTTCGACGGAGGCGCGCACGAGGCTGAGGCCGAGCCCGAGGCCGCGGGTGGCGCGGCTCTGGTCGCCGCGATAGAGTCGGTCCCAGATGCGGGGCAGGTCGTGGGCGGGGATGCCCTGGCCCGTGTCGCGGACGCGAATCGACACCTGCGTGCCGCCGCGCGCGGCGTCGATCGTCACGTGGCCGCCCGCCGGCGTGTACTTCACCGCGTTGTCCACGAGGTTGGCGAGCGCCTGCCGCAGGCGATCGCGGTCGGCGCGAATCACGAGGCCCGGGGCCACCGCGGCGGCCACCGACACGCCCGCCTCTTCCGCGGTGTCCTCGTACAACGCCACGACCTCGCCGATCACCTGGGCCAGGTCCACGTCGGTGACGGACAGCGTCAGCGTCCCCGTCTCGGCCTCGGAGATGTCCATCAACGTGGTGAGCATCGACAGCACGCGGTCCGATTCCTCGAGGCAGTCGGACAGCGCCTCGCGGTAGCGCGCCGGGTCGTCCGTGGCGAGGGATGATTCGGCGGTGACGCGCAGGCGCGTCATCGGCGTGCGCAGGTCGTGCGCGACGTGATCGAGCGCGTTGCGCATGCCGTGGATCAGCGTCGTGATCCGCGCGAGCATCGCGTTGAAGAGCCCGCTGAGCTCGTCCACCGCGTCCTCGGTGCCGGTGAGCGGCACGCGATCATCCGTCTGCCCGGTCGTGAGGATGCGCTGCACCGTATCGCGCAGGTCGCGCAGCGGCTTGAGCGTGGAGCGGGTGAAGAGCAGGCCGCCCACAAGGCCGATGCCGAGCGCGGCGGCCGCCGCCAGCGCCAGCACCCGGCGGAAGTTGGCGAGCAGCGCATCACGCGTCCCGCTCGTCTTGCCCACCTGGAGGACGGTGCCGCCGCCGAGCGAGATCGTGGCGATCTCGAGGACGGCGCTGCGGTCCCGGGCGTGCACCCGCGCCCAGATGTCGTTGGTGCCGCCGCCGAGGCCGGAGAGGTCGAACGCGCCCCACGACTGCGGCAGTGAGTAGAGCAGGACGTCCTGGAACGGACCGATGACCCGCACGAACAGCTGCTCGCGCTGGCCCGACCGCCGCTCGATCTCGATGGCGTTGGCGAGCGCGGGGAAGCCGCCGATCTGGTAGCGGGCGGCGTACTCGCGCAGCGTGGACTGGATGACCTCGCGGTCGCTCGACTCGAGCGACGAGGCGAGCAGCCCGTAGGTGATCCCGCTGATCGCGAGCGTGCCGGCGAGGAAGGTGCCGAGATACCACGCCGCCAGCCGCAGCCCGAGCGCGCGGCTGACCTGCTCAGTCCACCTTGAGGACATAGCCCGCCCCGCGCACGGTGTGGATGCGCTTGGTCTCGAATTCGCGATCGACCTTGTCGCGGAGGCGCGACACGAGCACGTCCACCACGTTGGTGCCGGGGTCGAACGAATACCCCCACACGTGGGACAGGATCATCGTCTTGGAGAGCACGCGTCCCGGATGCCGCATCAGGTACTCGAGCAGCGCGAACTCGCGCGGCCGCAGGTCGAGGAGCTTCCCGGCGCGCTCGACGCGACGGGACAGCAGGTCCAGCGTGAGGTCGCCGGCGACCAGCCGCGTCGGCTCGTGCGCGCCCCCGGACCGGCGCAGCAGCGCCTGCACGCGCGCGAGCAGCTCCGCGAAGGCGAACGGCTTGGTGAGGTAGTCGTCGCCGCCCGCCTGGAGGCCCTTGACCCGATCGTCCACCGAGTGGCGCGCGCTGAGGATCAGCACCGGCGTCTGCACGCGGCGCGCGCGCAGTTGCTCGATGAGGGACAGGCCGTCCAGCCCGGGAAGCATCACGTCGACGACCGCCGCGTCGAAGCCGCTGTCGAGCGCCAGCCGCAGCCCCGCCGTGCCCGTGGCCGCGACCTCCACCGCGTAGCCGGCCTCGCGCAGCCCCTGGGCCACGAAGTTGGCGATGACCGGATCGTCTTCGGCGACGAGGATGCGCATAGGACGATGGTAACGGATCGGGAGCCGGGAATCGAGAGTCGGGAGCTGGGCGGGGCCTACGACAGGTACCGCGAGCGAATCCACGCGGACCAGGCCGTCTCGAACTCGGTGGGCGAGATCCCGAGCGCGCCGGGCAGGTCGCCGTTGGCCTGGATCAGCCTGACGAAGCCCTCTTGGCCCCAGCGCGCGGTGACGAACTCGCCCAGGACGTACCCGAGCTGGTAGATCTGCTGGCTCGAATTGACGTCGGCGTTCAGCTGCTGGAGCGTGGGATACGCGCCCCGCACCATTTAGTCCGGCGTGCGCGGGTCCACGAACTCCGCGTTTTCGTAGAGCGCCACCGCCTCCCAGAGCCACCGCGGGTTGTTGCCGAACGTCGGGCTCACATAGAGGCTCACCGCATGGCAGAACCCGTGGACGACGTTCACGGTGAAGGCCGGGGGTGGCCAGCACCCGTACCTCGTCGCGGCCGGTGATGTAGCCCGTGGCCGGCAGCCGCTGGCCGAAGTAGCGCTGCAACTCCGACGCGAACGCGGCCTCGTCTTGCCAGATCTTCACGGTGATCCTGGACACGTCCGCGACGCCGAGGTCCGGCAGCACGCGCGGGTATTCAGCCTCGAGCCGATCCGCCGTCGCGCGAAGGGTCGCATCGGAGGCGCGGCCGCCGAGGATTCTGAAGTGCGCGGTCTGCAGCCGCACCTCCAGCGTGTCGGCCGCCGGCGTCGGCGCGGTGGGGGCGCCGCAGTTGGTGGCGAGGAGCAAGGCCACGGCCGGCGCCATCCCGCGCATTGGCGGGATTCTACCTGTCTCCGGTTATGCTCAGTGGGACATGACCCAGACCCGTCGCGCGCTCGTGGCCTCACTTCTCGTCGTTGCCCTCGGGGGCACCGTCTTTGCCAAGACCAAGTTCAAGTCCGTGTGGCGATCCCCGGACGCCGCCACGATGAAGGTCGGCGGCAAGAAGGTCGCGGCGCTCGTGATCGATACGGAGATCTCGCTGCGGATGGCCGGCGAGGAAGCGCTCGCCAACGAGCTCACGGCGCGCGGCATGCAGGGCGTCCCCGCCTACCGCATCGTCCCGAAAGAGGAACTGCGCGACGCCGACAAGGCGAAGGGCTGGTTCGAGCGGTCGGACGTCGAGGAGGTCGTGAAGGAAGCGGTCAAGGAAATGAAGAAGCTGAGTCAACGGGATCCGTTGAATGAGGCGAAGGGGATCCGCCGATCAGGGTCTGATAAGCGACATTCCGTCAACTGAGATAGGGCCTTCATGCGGACTATCAGCCCGAGAAGCGGCAGAAGAACCTCGACAAGGCGATCGCGAAACTGCTCAAGGACTTCCCGCCGAAACCGAAGAAGTAGCCGGAGCGGGTTTCAGGACCTGCGCACGGCGGCCCGATCGGGCCGCCAGAACAGGTGATAATATCGTTCATACTGGTCGGATGCCGCCGGGCCTCGCGCCCGGCGGCGCTGTTTCGCGGGCGATTTCCGCGCTCGGAGGTTGTGTAGACATGCGCAAGTCTTCAATCGTCGCTCTCGCCCTGCTCCTCACCGTCATCGCCGGATCCCCATCGGCCGCACAAGCTCCCGCTGGCGACTCCTGGAAGGTCACCGTGGTACCGTACCTGATGGGGGCCGCCATGAGCGGCACGACCGGCGTCCTGGGCCAGGAACTGAAGGTCGACATGTCGGCCTCCGACATCTTCAGCAACCTCCAGTTCGGCGCAATGGGCCTCGTGGTCGCCCGGAAGGGCAACTGGGGCGTCGGCGCCGATGCCATCTGGATGGCGCTCGGCGCGAACGGGACGTCGCCGGGGCCACTGGGCATCACGGGCAGCGCCGACATGAGCCAGGGCGCGTTCGCCTTCTATGGGCTGCGCCGCCTCGCTCCCGGCGCCGACGTCTTTTTCGGCGGCCGCATCAACTACCTGAGCACCAACCTCCGCATCAACTTCCCGCTGAATGTTCGCAGCGTCGACGGCTCGAAGACCTGGTTCGACCCCATCGTCGGACTCCAGTTGCGCACGCCGGAGAACGGCAAACGGTGGCATGCGCAGGTGTACACGGAGATCGGCGGTTTCGGGGTGGGATCCACGTTCACGTGGCAGATCTTCCCGACGATTGGGGCCAACCTCGGCCAGCGGGCCTCGATCGAGTTCGGGTACCGCTGGCTCGACATCAATTATTCGGCCGGGGACAGCGCGACGCTTTTCAAGTACCACGTGCTCACCCAGGGCCCCGTGCTGGGCTTCGGGTTCAGGTTCTGACAAGGCGCGAAAGAGGTGGCTGTGATGAGGTGGAAACACGCCTCGGCGGCCGTCGTTGCGGCGTTCGCGCTCGCCATGGTCACTTCCCTGCAGGCCCAGCAGCCGCCGGCCCAGGCCGGCGGCGGAGGCGCGCAGGACCAGGTTGCTGCCCTCAAGCAGTCGATGCAGCAGGGCCTGGCCAAGATCCGGCAGTACGAGTGGGTCGAGACGACCATCTGAGTGAGGGGAAGGGGCCGGGTTCCCGGGGCCGGGCGGCGTCCAGGGGCTGATAACGGCCATTCCGTCAACTCCGACAAGGCCCTAATACGGACTATTGGCCGTGTTCGCCAGGAGCCGACGGGCCCCACCGGAACAGTTGCCGATGGTATCGTCTGCTGTTTGCCTTGGAATGTGACTCACCGCGGATGTGGCTGCGCGAAAGCCTGATATGACGCCGATTCTCGATCCGCGTGCCGGCGATATCGAAGACGATCAGTCCAGCACGACGCGCCGGTCGCTCGTCTCGCTGGCCGGCTCGCTGCTGGCGGAAGTGAGCTTCCCCAAGATCGTGCTCGCCTGGGTGATGATCGTCGGCTTGCCCGGCGTGTTTCTCGGCGCCGCGCCTCTTGTCGTCTCCGTCTGGGTCGTCAAGGTATCCTCACGAGCCTCGGCGATCGCGTATGAGGTCATTCCCGCCATCGTCCTGGTCATGCTGCTCGCCATTGGCTGGTTCCTCGGACGCCGTGTGTTCCGTCTCGCTGAAAGCAGTTTCTGGTCGCTGAATGCACTCGCGGTCCAGCCGGTCTACGTGCTCTCCCGCGAAGGCCTGCGGCACTTCACCGAGCGAAGGCTGTCGTCGTCGCCCGATGACGACAGGCGCGCCATGTGGCGGTCCGCCAGCGCCCTGGTAGCCGGGCTACTGATCTGCGGGGCGTCGATGTGGCTCGTGCTGCTGGTGTGGCCGTTGTCGAGATGGACCGCCAGCCTGGCGGAGATTGAGTCTCTGCGCTGGCTCGCATCGACCATCACGGCCAATGCCATCGTCATTGTCACTTGCTATCTGGCCGGTGCCGCGCTGGTGTGGGGCGTGGCCGACGCCATCATGGCCCAGCCTCGCGATCTGCGTGAGTTCAGCCAGCCGCGCGCGCACGACCGCCAATGGCGCGTCGCGCATTTGTCCGATCTTCACGTCGTCGGTGAGCCGTACGGGTTCAGGCTGGAGAGCGGCCGATCCGGCCCGCAGGGAAACGCGGGATTCCGCCAGATCCTGGCACGATTGCAGGCTATCCATCATGGCGCCGGCCTGGACATCGTGCTGGTGACAGGCGATATCACCGATGCCGGCAGGTCCTCCGAATGGGCGGAGTTCTTCGATGCCCTGCAGGCGTTCCCGGACATCGCGGCGAGGCTCGTGATGCTGCCCGGCAACCACGACGTCAACGTCGTCGACCGCGCAAACCCGGCGCGGCTCGATCTGCCGACAAGCCCCATGAAGCGCCTCCGGCAGATGCGCTCTATTTCCGCGGTGTCGGCGATCCAGGGCGAGCGGGTGGTCATCGTCGACCCGAAGACAGGCGCGCTCGGGGAAACGCTCGAGAGCGCCATCGAACCCCGTCGGCTCGAGGTGTCGACCTTCGCCAACGAAGGCTCCCTGCGCCTGTCGCTGCTCCTTGCGGATCTATGGGTCAGCGTCTTCCCGATGATCCTGCCGCCGGCGAGTGACGATGGACTCGGCGTCATCCTGTTGAATTCGAATGCGGAGAGCCACTTTTCCTTCTCGAACGCGCTGGGGATGATTTCGAGCGAGCAGGCCGATGCCATCGACGCGGCCGCGAAGCGTTTTCCGCGCGCCCAGTGGGTCGTCGCGCTCCATCATCACCTGGTCGAATATCCGAAAGCCCCGAAAGCGTTGTCCGAGCGGATTGGCACCGCCCTGAGTAACGGGACCTGGTTCGTGCGGCGCCTGCAACGGCATGCCGACCATGTCGTTGTGATGCACGGGCACCGCCATATCGACTGGGTCGGCCGGTGCGGCGGATTGCTCATCGTGTCTGCGCCGTCGCCAATCATGCAGCATGCTGAGGACGAGGGTGCGTACTTCTACGTGCATACGCTTGCGGCGGGTGCCGACGGCAAGGTCAGGCTGCTGCAACCCGAGCGTGTGGACGTGGCGGCCGTGAGCGCGTCCTGAGACGCGCGCGTTGTGCCGGCCGCCGCAGCACGGCGGGCGAGACCGACCCGGCAGGATCGTCGACCGCCACTGAACGATTCGTCGCCAGCCGGAGGAAGAGTGACCATGCGGGATCGCGCAATCAGGACCATGCTCGGACTGTCGACCGCGATTCTGGTGGTCACCGCGCTCTATTTCGCACGCTCGATTCTCGCGCCCGTCGTATTTGCACTGTTCGTCATCGCCATCGTCTGGCCGATTCACAGGTGGCTGTCGACGCGCGTGCCCTCCGTGGTCGCGCTGGTCGCCACGGTGCTCGTGACGAGTGCTGCGGTGGGCGCGCTCGCGCTGATGGTGGCCTGGGGATTTGGGAACGTCGCCCAGTGGCTGATCGGCAGCGCATCGCGCCTTCAGGTCATCCACGCGAAGCTGTTGGCGTGGCTTGAAGGCCACGACATCTTTGTCACCGCGTTCCTGACGGAGAACTTCAATGTCGGTTGGGTGATCGGGACGGTCCAGTATGTCGCGGCTCAACTGCACGGCCTGCTGTCGTTCGCCATCATCGCCGCGACATTTGTCATCCTCGGGTTGCTCGAAGTCGAGGTGCTGCAGCAGTCCATTCAGACCTCGATGGGGCCGGTGACCGGCGCGAGCGTTCTCCAGACAGGCGCACGCATTGCCGGGAAGTTGCAGCGCTACATGCTCGTGAGAACGCTGATGAGCGCGATGACGGGCCTGGTCATCTGGCTGTTCGCGCTGGCGGCCGGCCTCGAACTGGCGACCGCGTGGGGCGTGATCGCGTTTGCGCTGAACTACATCCCCTTCATCGGCCCGCTGGTGGCGACCATCTTCCCGACCTGGTTCGCCCTCGCGCAATCCGAGTCCTGGCAGTTGCCGCTTGTCGTGTTTCTGACGCTCAATGCGATCCAGTTCCTGCTGGGAAGTTATCTCGAACCAAGGATGGCCGGTTCCGCCCTGTCGGTGTCGCCGTTCATGGTGCTGTTCGCGGTGTTCTTCGGGACATTTCTGTGGGGCATCCCCGGCGCGTTTCTCGGCGTTCCAGCGTTGATCGTGCTCGTCACCATCTGCGAGGAAAACAGCTCGACGCGGTGGGTCGCCACGCTGCTGTCGGGGCGAAAAGCCGACTGACTGCGCTGCGCGAGGTGACGCGGCGCAGATACGCCGTGACGTGCGCCGGTCGACCGTCCGGTCAGGCGGAGGGCGGCGAGGACGAGAGGTCGAGATCGCGCAGGATGCCATCGCTGAGATCGTAAATCCACCCGTGGACGACCAGCGATTGTCCCCCGGCCCAGGCCGCGGCCACCACATCAGTTCCGCACACCGCCCGAACCTGCGTGTGGACGTTCGAATCGAGCGTCTTCTCAGTGGGTGGGTTCAATGCGGCCCGCACGCCACCGCATCCGTAGTGGCCGCACACGATGATGTACCCGACGCGCAGCACGTCCACCGCGTAGTGCAGCACCGAGCGCACGTTGAGATCGTCGCGGGCCACGACGTTGGCCAGGTTCCGGTGCACGAACAGCTCACCAGGCGCGAGGCCCACGATCTCGTTGGCCGGTACACGACTGTCGGCGCAGCCGATCCAGAGGTAGCGCACGCTCGACGGCCAGCAGGCAGGATAGGATGCATAAACGGGGAGCTCCGCCGGGTTGGTGAACGTAACGCTCGCTATCAGACACCGTGGGCGCCGTTCGGAAGAGCCGCCCCGCCCAGGCAGCTTCTTTGTCGACAAGGTCGTCTTCAAGACCGGGCGCAGCGTGGGAATCGGCTGCTACATCACCCTGCCGAAATGCAAGGACTCGGAATATTGTTTCCACTGACGGGTGGGGTTGTGCATGCCCAAAGGCCTTCGGCTGTAGCCACGGCTACGACATCCAAGGCCAGTACCGGCCCTTAGTCATGCGCAACGAGCAGCGTGCTGCCCACAAGCAGGCCGTGGAAGCTACCCGGGCAAGTTCCTATGCTAAGATGAAGCGCCTCACCGGGACGCGCTGACGGCCGCAAGCGCGCTGCGGCTAGGCCTCGGCCCCCAGACTTGAATCCGCCGATGTTTTAGCGGCCACCGAAAGGAGTAGTAACCATGACCAAGAGATGCTTTGCTTTCGGGGCCACAGCGATCCTCGTTGCCGTTCTCGCAACCGGCTGCAACTCGGCACCGGACAAGTCCAAGTCTGCGGCCCGCGCCCCGCTCACGGTGCAGGAGGTTAACGATGCCCAGCAGGGATGGTGTGACGCGCTGCTCAGCATTTCGAAAGCTCATGCCGAGGGTAAAGACTACAAGTCGATCGCCACTGCCGTACTTTCGAACACCTATAACTACGACAATGGCATCGTCCTGTTCAATCCCACGCTGACACACGGCGCGCAGAACTTCCGGCTCGACAAGGAAGGCGCGGCGGCGTACTTCATCGGCGGCAACCCCAAGTTCCCCAACGACACAGGCTTCGCGCTCAAACCGTGGGTCAATTGCAGCTACACCAATGCGGGCAACAACGCCGGCGTGCTGATCGAGGGCGACATAGCGGCCGTGATGGGGAATGTGGTGCTGATCGACGACAAGGGCGCCCAGACGACTGTTGACAAACTCTTCGTGTTCAAGCGCGGGGCGGACGGCAAATTGAGGATCATCGTCCACAATTCATCACTGCCGTTCCAGCCTTCCTGAACCGGCACTCACGCAGAGCAACACAAGCCGCCGTGATGCCTTGCATTGCGGCGGTTTCTTTGCATAAGCGCTCGCACCATTCGAAACATCCACGAAACAAGCCCATCCTTTCAAAAGGCATTAATCGGGTAGCTTTGTGTTTGTCATCGTGGTTCTATGAAATCTCCCCCCCCGCAATGCGCAATCGACTTGCGCGTCTTAGGAAGCGCTTCGTTTCGATCCCATCAGCGTTGCAATCATCAGAGTGCAGGTGCAAGGGTGCTATGCTTTTGAAACAGGCCGGCGAGAAATGAGTTGCAAACCGACGCCATCGACCCGGCGCGCCCTACATTCCGCTCTTCTCGCACACGATATCTGCTGAATTTGTCTCCTGTGCTGTCAAGTAGTTCCCGCATCCGGAGCGACCCACGTCGCACACCGTTGGACATCGATTGAAGGCTCATCTGAAGTGGTATCATCCGCGCCGACAGGAGGCCATCATGAACACGAAGCTGTTTCTCCAGATCCTGCTCCTGCTGGGATGCCTGGCGCTGGCCCTCGGCGTGCTCGACGCCGTCCTGGGAAAGACCCTGTGGCTCACGACGCAGGGCTGGTGGCGGGGCGCCGTCGCCTGCTGGGTGTTGCTCATCGCCGTACGAACGGTGTACCCGGCGCAGGTGAAGTAGCCGAGGCTCCATCTCCGTCGCGGATCGTGGCCGTCGGAACGCGAGCGACGGACCGTGATTCCACCTTGACCCGTTCCTTCCCCGTGCCCCGCTGGCCGCGCCACCCTTCGGGCGTCGACGTCTCCCGGGCGTCACGTCACCCGTGAAATCCGACCGTGCGTGTCAATGGATCTGGCGGTCGGTGCGGTGCTGGCGCGGGAGGGCCGGAGGCAGGCCGGCACGTCATGCCGGCGCGTCCACGCCGAACACCCTCCGGTAGTCATCCGGCGTGTCGATGTCTTCGAAGGCGCCCGGGTCGTCGATCTCCACGTCACGCGATTCGGCCGCGTGCGTGCGGACGACGGCGCGTGCGCCGGCGGCCACGTCCGCCGCGCGCAGTTCCGTGAAGAGGCGCGAGTCGAACAACACGGGGTGGCCGTGACGCCCCCGCCGCGACGGGCGCACGATCGGCGCGCCCGATCGAGTCCAGGCCTCGATCACCTGCCCCACGGTCGCCGGCGTGATGAGCGGGAGATCGACGGGCGCCACGAGCAGCGCACGGGGTGCGCGCGGCATCAGCCAGTCGAGCGCCTCGTGCAGGGACGAGAGCTGGCCTCGAGACGGATCGGGGTTCCGCCTGAGGTGTACGAGAATGCGGTCCCGCTCGACCGTGCGCCGGATGGCGTCCTCAGCCGCGCCTACAACGACGACCACCTCGTCGCAGCCCCCCGCCAGGAACGTCGAGGCCAGCCTGGACAGGAACGTCCCTCCCCCGGGGATCGGGAGCAGGGCCTTGTCCCGGCCCATCCGGGACGACACGCCCGCGGCGAGGATGACGGCGGAAATCACGCGAGCATTCTACGCCTGTCGATTGACGCCCCGGAACCTGCGCAGGGAATGCTAGAATCGCCGCATGGCCACTTCCGAATTGAAGATTCCCTGTCAGCGGTGCGGCGAGCAGATGGAAATGAAGGACCCGGCGCCGGGCGACGCGTGGCGCCCCGACCAGTACTGGGTCTGTCCGCGTTGCAGCCGACACCTGTGGACCACGTATGCCTCGCAACCAGGCGCCGTCGCGGCGGCCACGCCGGCGGCACCCGCGGCGGCCGCCAAGCCCTGAGGCACCGGCCCGATGCCACGCCGAGGAACGTCCATGACCGCGACCGACCAGCCCGACCTTCCCGACATGGGTGACGAGGACGAAGACGAGGACGATTTCGACGAAGACGACGAGGAAGACGACGAGGAGGAAGAAGAAGAGGAACAGTGGCAGGTCGGCCGCGCCCGGTCCCCCCTAACGTCCAGTCCCCACTTGACTTCCCGCCGGTAACTCTCCTACACTTGGCCCGATTTCAAGCTCAGCGCGACGTCCGTCCCCGGTTTTCGAGCGGCGTTTCGCGGAGCGGCTCGAGGCGGAACCTCCCTACGCGGAGCCTCGAGGCGGCGGCGCCGGCACTTTTCACTGAACGTGCGCAGGGATGTTCGTTCCTGCTCCCCGCGCCGTTTCAGCTGTCTGCAGCCCCCGGGATGTTCCCGGGGCTTCGTTGATCGGAGGACACGGGTATGCCGACCGGGACCATCGCGCGACTGCTCATCGACAAGGGATTCGGGTTCATTCGGGACGAGGGAGGCATCGAGCACTTCTTCCATCGGAGCGCAGTTCGAGGCGCTGTGTTCGAGCTCCTGCGTGAAGGCCAGCGCGTCGAATTCACGCCGGAAGAGTCCGCGAAGGGTCCGCGAGCCGGCGACATTCGGCTGATCGAAGGCTGAGCATCATCATCCCTGTCCCGGCTCCCCCGATGCGCCCGGGGGGCCGGGTCTACTCCGATTCCGCTCCGTCGGTTCCCGCCCGGTGACGTCGGCGCCTCCCTCCCGCGTCCCGCACATCTTTGGAACCGCAACTGGCCATTCGGGGTTGTCGTGTGTCGGCCCGTCGCTCCGGTGATAAGATCGGCCCGGAAGCGAACGGGGCCCGGTGGCCCTCCCGGTCTTCAAAACCGGTCGCTCCCCGCTTTGCGGGGGGGCTGGGTTCGACTCCCAGGCGCTTCCGCCATTCGACTCGGCCCGTGGAACACAAGGGCCTCGCTCATGGCAAGCCACTCGACTCGCGTGCGCGAGGCTCACCGGACGAACGGGTCGAGGCGAATGGTCCTGAGCGACTCCGAGCGAGCATCCAGTCCCACGCGAGTCGAGGAGGAGTCGAAGGACCCGACAGCAGCGCCTGTCAGCACTCCCTGCTTCGTCTACATTCTCCAGTGCGCGGACGGCTCGTACTACATCGGCTCCACCTCTGACCTGCGCGAGCGCGAGCGGATCCATAACGAGGGCCACGGCGCGGAATACACGGCGTCGCGTCGGCCCGTTCGCCTGATCTACTCGGAACCCCACGAATCCTGGCCCGCCGCTCGGGAGCGTGAAGCGCAGCTCAAGCGCTGGTCCCACGCCAAGAAGAAGGCGCTGATCGACGGGGACGGTTCGCGGCTCCATGTTCTGGCCAAGCGCCGAGGCTCTTGATCTGATTTCTCCTCACCACCACGCCCCACAGAATCCTGCAAGCCTCGATTGTCCACGGCGGTATACTGCGCCCCGTGCGTTCACGCCCGAGGTATGCGATGAATCGTGAATGGGTGCTCTTTCATCTCGGCGAAGCCAGTGAAGAGTTGGTCCGAACCATCGACGAGATTCGCGAATCACCGGACTACGGTGCATCGGAGCTGGCGGTAACGATGATGCATCTGTATCACCACCTGAACACTGCCTGGAACGCGCGCGACGCGACGGTGGACAAAGTGGCGAACGACCAGAAGCACTTCCGGGCTTGGAGCCAATACCCAACGGACCTCGCGACGATGGAGTGACCGCGTCCCTGTTTCGTGGGTGCGATTTGGGTGCCCGCAGGGTGGGAAGGTAGGAAAAAGCCCCCAGTAGCAGGATTAGCGGAAACGTCCTAAGTTGCCTTACCCAAACGGGTTGAGGCACTTACAGCGATTTCCGGACAGGTTCGACTCCCAGGCGCTTCCGCCACTCGACTCGGCCCGTGCAATGTAAAGGGCCTCGCTCATGGCAAGCCACTCGACTCACCCGCGGCCCGCCGCGACAGGCCGCGCTCCGCGCACTCGGCCCCGCCCTCGCAGTGTGGCCTGCAGGTCAACAGCTACCACCGGCTGCCGTGGCCCGGCTTCGGCTGGGTGGTGGAGTGCGGCGTCAGAGCTCGATGCGGATGTTGGCGGCCCGGGGTCCCTTGGCCGAGGGTTCTTCGTCGAAACCGACGCGCTGGCCCTCGCTCAACTGATCGAACACGCCCTGTGCGACGGCGCTTCGGTGAAAGAACCACTCCTGCCCGCCCTCGTCGCGAATGAACCCAAAACCGCGGTCACGCACGAGTCGCTTGATCGTACCGTTCGGCATCCGAGTCTCCTTCGATCGACGGTCCCCTTCGGGACCAAGTTCGGAGAATCAAATTCCGTTCCATGCGAGTCAGGAACGCAGGGCCGTGCGTGGGCGCCGGTTCCACGGGGATTCTCGAGAGATCGACGGTCCGCCCGCCAACCCTCGTGTATTGATTCCGACGGCTCGGTGTTTTGAAGCTGTGCAGTGCGGAGGACGCCGGCGTTCACATGAGCCAGCGCCGCCAGCCTCTCGCCTCGAGCAGTTCGCCCGTCACGGGCCGCCACGCCAGCGGGCGCGTGGCGACGGCAGACGAGAAACGCCGGTCGCTGCTGATGGCGAACGTCGCCAGGCGCCGCGCGAGGCTGACGTCGCGGATGAGGTCGGCAGCCGCACGAACATCACCGTCCGGCAGAGCTATGGTCGGGTGTTCGATGAGGAGGATCGCTGGCGCGTGCGCGAGGGCACGGCCGAGACGGACGCGAAGGCGCGTCAGCGCGGATGCCGTCGCCAGGCCCTCGTCGAGCGCGTGTGGATCGAGGCCGACGTCCGCTGCCGTTCTCTCCACGGCATCGCGGACCACGGCGGGCATCGGATCGATGTCGAGGGTGTGCGGGATCGCGAGGTTCTCGGCGACCGACAGGTCGTCGAGCAGCACGACACGCTCGTTGACGATCCCGAAGCGGCTCAGGAAGGACAGCCAGTCGTCGTGCCCGGCCAGGTCGCGGGTGGACCGGCCGGCGATCCGCACCACACCGGCGTCGGGCAAGGTGGTCCCGGTCAGGAGGTCGGTCAGGACGGCCGCGGCCTGCAGGTCCGGACCCTCGATCGCCACGATGTCGCCGGCGTCAGCCGACAGGGCCCGGATGCGCATCGGGCGAAGGCCGCCGTAGGCCTTGGTGACCGCTTCGACCTCGACCAGCGGCATCGCGCTAGACGTCTTGAACGGCCAAAGTCGATCCGAATGGGTCAAGTTCTGTCGAACGTCGCTTCGGCCGTTCAAGACGTCTAGCCCGCCCCGCGTTTCGC